>Ga0187780_10001595_pt1 | contig 17149 bp, 13 predicted proteins | sample 1015_Q2_SP10_20__FD_132429 | JGI IMG/M metagenome (GOLD analysis project Ga0187780, IMG submission 132429) | Tropical peat soil microbial communities from peatlands in Department of Meta, Colombia - 1015_Q2_SP10_20_MG | ecosystem: Environmental > Terrestrial > Soil > Wetlands > Peat | place...
CGGCGACGGTCGGACTCGAACCGACGACCAATAGGTTAACAGCCTACTGCTCTACCACGCTGCCCAGTTGTTTCCAACTTCTGAGCTACGTCGCCGCGATTTGATGGGCAAAACGCTGAGCTCAAAAACGTTGTTTAAGTCCCTGTGAGAGTCGCCGCGAGCAGATGGAACTTCCTCCCTCGGGCAAAGACAAGAAAGACATCGAAGGCACCGTCCGGGCGTTCTTCGAGGCCGGCAAGAACAAGGATCTTCCTGCCTTGGCCGGATTCCACGCCTCCGGAGACAGGTTCACCAAGTTCGACGAGAATCCTCCCTACGTCCGCCAGAACTCCGAGGAGGCATTCATGTACGAGCAGGCGGCCTTCGCAAACATCTCCGACTACACCTACTCCATAGAGGAGCTTCGCTTGGACCTCCTCGGCGACGTCGCCGTCGCCAGCTTCTACCTGACCTATTCAGGGATGTTTGTGAACGACTACTCCTTCGAAGGCTCGCCCGTCCGCGCCAGGTCGAGGGTGACCATGGTCTTAGAACGGACACCGAAGGGGTGGAAAATGATTCACGAGCACTTCAGCCGCCTCCCCGAGCATTCCGTCCAGAGACGGCCCGATGTTCCCACCTGAGCCCTGGACCGCCCCTGATGACCGCGTCCGGCAGTTCCTACCACACGCTGTGCCACCAATGGCGCAGGGAAAGCAGGACCACGGCAACTCTGGCGTAGATTGACGCCCCCATCAGCCACGAGGGCACGTCGAAGGAGAAGAACCCCCCATTGAAGACGAAAAGTGTGGTGTTGCCGTAGAACCCGAACTGATGAGCATACCAGTCGATCAGATTCACGTGGAAGCCGAAGTAGGCATTCCCCACCACGAAGTAGCCCAGGTCATTGCCCAGCGAGGCGAGCAAACCGAGAGATAGGGCAAGTTCCCAGTCCTTCTGCCCTCGGATCAGCAGAAGGATTGCGAAAGGAATCAGGTATGCCACCAGGACCCAGATGTGGTAGCCAGGAACGACGTAGATGTAGGCCCCGCCGTTGAAGAGGTCTATCCAGTTGACGAAAACGATGCCGTAGAAGGCGGCGAATGTGACCAGCTTGACGAGTATCAGCTGCCTCGGGTTGGGTCCCAGGCCGGAGACGACCGCCTCAGCGCCGCTGGCAAGGACCGTCAGGGCGAGAAGCTCGACTAGCGTGAGCAGCGCCACTCCACGCGCGAATTCCACTACGGCCGCGAGGAACACCATCGCAATCCCGATGGCAAGGGACGAGCCCCTGAGCCACCTGGGCGGTCCGCGCCCCGCTGAATACAGCATCCTGCCCAGACCCTGGATCGTCAGACTGATGGCGAGCAGTATTACCAGGGTCTCCAAGCTGAGGCCGGGCTCGAACACGACTGCTATCACGAGGACGAGGGCGACGGCTCCGCTCCCCACCACTCCCAGCCCTGGTATGCTCTTCAGGTGCTTCCTGACGCCCCCAGACGCGATCATCCTCACGGCGCTGAAAATCAGCGCAAGTGAGAGGAGAGGCACCAGATTCTGAGCGCCGTAACTGGGGTCCGCAATGACGACCAGGGATATGACTACGGTCGCGATCCCGAAGATGACCTCCACTACCCTGAACCAGTACGGGTAGGACCATTCCTGTCCATCACGTGAATCTTCTCTGCCCAAGAGCGGATTCCTCCATCCGGCACTTTCCCATTAAGCTTGAGGGCATGGGAGGGAACATTCTGGTGGGGTGTGTATGTTCCGCCCCCCGCAACCCTCTCCTCATGGCGCCCGGAGGGCTCCGCCACCCCGTGCTAGGCAGCGCCAGGCTGGAGGGGAGGGGCACCAGGGGGATGGGGCTAGGCGATTCTGGCGGGGACGGATGGCGCCTTCCACATCGCTTTTGCTTCGTCCTGCCGCATTCCCGCTTCAATGGCACTTTTCGGGCTCTTCATTTCACAGTGCAGCTGAGTGGTTCCGAGGTGGCAATGGATACAGAGCCATTCAGCAACTCCAGTCGAAGCTGATAGATTCCGGTGGGAGCCCCGGTGAAGGAGAAGTTGAAGGTGTATTGAGACGAATTACCCTTGGGCGCGAGTGCCTCAATTCGAATGCTGCTTGGAGACATTTGTATGTGAGCGTCACTGGGGCTAACGCTCGGAGCTACGGACCAATCATGCAGGATGCGTGTATCCTGGTTCTGCACGTGGAAACTGACAGAAGTGCAATCTCCTTCTGATGCTCCGAGTATCACCGCGGCGTTCGGCCTGTTCGCATAGCCCTCGTAAGCATACACCACGAAGGCCACCCCAACAGCGAGAATCATGATGAGAACAACCACGGCAACGACCGCTCTCCCGATCCCTCTCCTTCTGGTTGGCCTCATCTCACGCCCCCAGGACACCATTAGATGCCATTAAACCTGACCCACCTTTCTTGGAATATCGTCTGCGGCCATGCGCGTGGATTGCCCCGCGCACACGACCTCCCGCAGACTCTGGCCCTCGGCCCAATTTGAGACTGGACTGCGAGGTGTTCTGGACATCCGTCACGGACCGAAGCGACTCGTTCGAAAGCTGGGTCAGGATTTCCGCTATCCGGCAGCGATGGTAGGCTATGCCATCATCTCGCACCTTACCAAGACAAGTGAGGTTCAGTCAATTGTAGCAGAAGTACCGAATGATGCTTTTGGCCAGGCCCCTGACTTCAATAGTGGGCCCGGCCGGATTTGAACTGGCGACCCCCATCTAGTCGTGTCTGACGACCAAGTACATTTCAGGCACCAATTCCATGATAGCCTTCTGTCCGGGGCGAAGTTCCTGGTTCCCTTTCTTGAACTCCAGGAAGTAAACCTTTCCATCCTTTACTCCGATTCTGTCACAAACCACCGTCGGAGAATAGATGGTCCATCCCCTTTCGACCAACCCACGAGCGACATCCTGTTCGATTTCCATCCTAAGGTAAGCCTTTGCTCTCTGAGCCTCAGAGTCATGTCGAAGGAATAACGCTCGTTTCCGTCTGAGTTCGGGATGGATCTTGACGACGTTGAAGCCTCCTCTCGCCCTTTCTTCCTGAGTAAACTCATGCCCCAAGTCATTATCAAGTCCTTGAATCAAATAAAATGGCCCAGGTTCACGACCTCGCCCAATCGGTGGGTGGGCCCGGGGCGATTTGAACGCCCGACCAACCGGTGTCTCCGTTTGAGAGTATGAGCCGGTTGCTTTGGTCGGTTGCTCTAACCGAACTGCCCACCTTGGGGTTCTGAGCTACGGGCCCACCGTTCGCCGGCTCCCAACCTGAGGGATTTAACCTAAATACCCCCGAATCAATCAAGTCTCCGTCACAGTGAGCAAGGACCAAGACGAGGGATTCGACGACATTCTGGCCGAACTGGACCGCGAAGAAGCTCGTGTGAAAATCCGAATGGAAATGAGGCGATTTGGTAAGCCCACCACCGTCATCGAGGGGATCAAGATGAGCGACAAGGACCTCCACGAGCTGAACTCGAAGATGAAGCGCGCCCTGGCGACCGGCGGGACGGTGAAGGACGGCATAATGATACTCCAGGGGGACCACAGGGAGAACGCCGCGAAGATGCTGAAGGAGAACGGGTTCTCAGAGGGTTCCATCGAGATAATCTAGCAGAGAACCTTCCGTCGTCTCAAGTGCTCCAAACGCGGTTCAAAGTTTTAAAACCTAATCCAGAGCGCAGGCGTAAGTCATCATGTCGAAGCCCATCACGACCTTCGAGGACTTCGTCAGACGCATCATAACCGTCGTCTTCTGGGTTCTCCTGCTCTCGGTCGTGGTGCTGGTCCCGATCTACTACGCCCTCGACACGGTGTTCCACTTCAACCCCGACCTCTTCGCCCTGATGACGGTCAAGCCAGACCAGTTCCTCCAGTGGCAGCTGAACCTGATCTCCACGGAGCCTTTCAAGACGATCTTCGCGCTGACCACTTTTCCCGGCTTCACCTTCGTTGCCGTCTACGGCACCATCTTCATGGGATGGGTCGAGAGGAAGCTCACGGCCAAGATCCAGCTGAGGACCGGGCCCATGAACGCGGGGAGGGTGGAGGGGATCCTCCAGAACATAGCCGACTTCTTCAAGCTAGCATTCAAGGAGATGGTGATCCCCGACGGAGTCGACCGCGCCACGTTCATAGCCGTCCCGTTCGCCCTGATGGCCGTGGCCGGGGCTCTCGTGGCGCTCGTGCCGCTCTCCCCTACGACCTACATCGCCAACCCATCCGTCGGGGCGGTCCTGGTCTTTGCCATTCTCGGCTTCACGCCCCTCGTGGTTCTTCTTGCTGGCTGGGCGAGCAACAGCAAGTACCCGTTCCTGGGGGGTCTGAGGGCGCTTCATCAGCTGGTCGCCTACGAGATTCCGATGATCCTGTCCCTCGTGGGAGCGGTCCTGCTGTCAGGATCGCTGAACCTGATGGGAATAGTGAACGCCCAGAGCAGCATCTGGTACATCGTCCTCCAGCCGCTCGGAGCAATCGTGTTTTATATCGGAGCGCTGGCCGAGCTCGAAAGGATACCCTTCGACATCCCCGAAGCGGACAGCGAGCTGGTGGCCGGGTGGCAGACCGAGTACTCGAGCATGCTCTTCGGCACCTTCCAGCTCGCCAACTTCTCGAGGATGTACATAATGGCGGGGCTCTTCTCCACGTTCTTCCTCGGCGGCTGGCTCGGGCCAGCGCCCGTCCCTCCGGAGGTCTGGTTCATAGTCAAGACGACGGTCGTGATGATCACGCTCATGCTCCCGCGCGCCATAATGCCGCGCTTGAGGATCGACATGCTGCTGAGGGCCGGGTGGGTGAAGCTGCTCGCGCTCGCCTTCGCCAACATCTTCATCACCATGATAATCATCTCCCTGGGGGTAGTCGGGTAGATGGGCACCTGGGGCTACATCAAGGGGGTCTTCGTCTCCACCTGGACGGGCATCAGGCACTTCTTCCATCCGAGGATGACCCTGCGGTACCCCGAGCAGAAGCTTGACCTCGAAGGGACCGGCTACAAGTACGACGCTCGCCAGGGTGTGGGCCTGCCCGGGTTCAAGGGGCGGCACCTTCTGTTCTTCGAGAAATGCACCGGCTGCCAGCTCTGCGCCATAGCGTGCGACGGCATAGCCGTGGCCATCGACATGCAGAAGGTCACAAAGGGGAAGCCCCAGAACAAGAAGGACATATGGCCCGCCGTGGACTACGGCAGATGCCTGCCGCCTTTCACTTCAATTACAACCTTGGACGGAGTGAAGCCTCTTTCAGAAGTCCGAGTTGGAGATAGAGTTCTTACTCACACTGGCAAGTTCCGGAGGGTCACGCAACTGTTCAGCAGAAAGTACACCGGCAAACTCTACACTTTCAGAACCCTGGGGAACTTCGAACCCCTCACCACGACCGAAGACCACCCAATACTCGTATACGACGAGAAAGGGGTTTCGTGGGTTTACGCACGGGACGTAAGCTATAGGACCTACCTCACCAGGCCGGTGATCACCGAGGAAGAGGCCAAGGAACGGTTCGAATACTCATACGAACATTATCACCCAACCGGTAAGGGAGGATACTTCACCACAGAGCTGGTTTCGCTCGTCACCACACCTGAGTTAATGAGGCTGGTTGGGTACTACCTCGCAGAAGGGGCCTCTGACCGTTCCAGAGTCTCCTTCGACATACACAAGAACGTAACCGACATCAAGGATGACATCATCGCCTGTACTGCGAAGGTCTTCGGAGCCGGTGTCTCGCTCAAGCCAGATCCGGATTCAGACGGGCTGAAACTGTGCATCGATTCCGTCAGAGTTGCTGCATTCTTCTCACAGTTCGGACACGCGGCCGACCGGAAGAAATTGCCATGGTGGATGGTCATGTTGCCGAAAAGCAACATCGCAGAAATCGTTCGTGGCGAGTTCTGGGGAGATGGTCACTACTCTGACAAGTACTACGAGTACGCCACCAAGATGCATTCGAATTACTTCACTACTAGGACGACATCGAGAGAACTCGCCTTACAAATGCATTACATGCTCGGTCGTCTCGGCATACTCTCTTCCATCAGCACACAAAAACAGAAGGAACGTAAGCTCTGCTATTCTGTCACAGTGCACACACCTTACGTCGAGGCAATGGGTCAACTCGTCGAAGTGCCTGCGAAGAACAATGATGTCTCCCACAGCTACATCCACTTGACCGATGGGTTGGTTGTGTCCCCCGTGGTCAAGATAGAGGTAAGAGAAGTGGTGGACTATTTTGTGCAGAATTTGGAGATTGAGGGAGATAATAGCTACATTGCTTCAAATATTTCCGTTCATAATTGCGTTTTTTGCGGGTTATGCGTCGATGCCTGTCCCTTCGACGCCCTCTACATGTCCAACGACTACGAGCTCTCCGCATACGACAAGATGGCGCTGAAGTACACCCCCGACATGCTCGCCGTCCCGCCAAAGCTCGAGGGAAAGAAGTACAAGGTCGAGTTCGACACGGAGAAGGGGGTCGTCAGGTACGGCTGACCTGATCTTCCTCGGCATGATGGTCGTGACCGTCGGGAGCGCCATCCTCGCCCTGGAGGCCAAGGAGATAGTCTATGGCGCCATAGGCCTGGCCGGGTCCCTCTTCGGGGTGGCCACCCTCTTCTTCCTGCTTGACGCCCCCTACGTCGCCGTCTTCCAGATCGCGGTGTACATCGGCGCGGTGGCCGTCCTCATCCTGTTCACCGTGATGCTCGTGAGAGAGGAGAAGTGGGCGAGGGAGGCGCCCCCTGCGTCGCTCACGAAGATCGGGGGAGCGCTCACCGGCCTTGCGATCACCGTTGCCCTGGCCGGGGCCGCCGTCCTGACCAACCTCGGGCAGTACACCACCATCGCGAACAGCGCAACCTTCGTGGACATCGGGCAGCTGATCTCCACCGGGGACGCGCCCATCCTGCTCGTCCTGGCGCTGGTGCTTGCCGCGTCGGTTGTAGGTGCGCTGACCCTTTCGAGGGCTGACAAGGAGGAGGCCGGCCAGTGAACTCCCTCAGCGATTTCATGCTTGTTTCGGCCATGCTCTTCGGCATCGGCATCTATGGCCTCGTCACGAAGAGGAACGCACTCCGCCTGCTCTTCGCAGTCGAGATAATGATCAACGCCGCCAACCTGAACTTCGTGGCGTTCGGCCAGTACCTCCCCTTTGAAGGGAGCGCCCAGACCGTGCTCCCGAACGCCTTCGGGCAGACGTTCGTCCTCTTCTCCATCGCACTGGCCGCCGCCGAAGCGGCCGTCATCCTTGCCATAGTGGTAGTCGCCTACAGGCTGCACAAGGACGTCGACGTCAGCGAGCTCAAGTCTCTGGAGGGATAAACCACGTGATCGATCTCGATTTCATGGACGATCTGACAGAGCATCCGGAGTAGGAGCGAGTGTTCCAATACCTGCTCCTGCAATCGGTAGTCCTACCGCTGATAGCGGCGGCGGTCTGCTACCTCGCGGCTCCTAGGCTCGGGAAGCTGGTGGGCTGGGTCGCGTTCGCGGCTCTGTTCATCACGACATTCCTCCTCGTTGCGCTTGGATGGTCCCAGCTCTTCTCCGGGGGCAGCCCCATAACAGAATTCTACACCTGGGCCCCCACGGCCGGGCTCACCTTCGGCTTCCTGGCCGACGGACTCAGCTTCCCTGTGGCCGTGCTCGTCAACCTTGTCCTGGCCGCGACGGCCGTCTACTCCATGCCATACATGGAGAACAGGATTCGGTCTCTCTATGGGGGAGCAAAGCCGTGGAGGATCGGCGTCTACTACCTCAACTTCCTGCTCGTCTCCGCTGGTCTGTCCGGCCTGATCTTCTCAACGAACATGATCGAGCTCTACCTGTTCCTCGAACTCGTCCTGATCCCGACCTTCGTAATCATAAGCCTGTTCGGCTACGTCCAGAAGGAGAGGGTCGGAATCATCTACATCATCTGGAACCAGCTGGGAGCCTTCGTATTCCTTGCGGGCATAGCGCTTGCCTACTCGGCATCCTGCAGCACGGCAGCAGGATGCTCGTTCGACATCACGTCGCTCAGCGGGGTCCAGTCCTCCGCCTTGGCCTACTGGATAGGCGGGCTCATCCTGCTCGGGTGGCTCGTCAAGATGGCTGTCTTCGGGCTCCACATGTGGCTCCCGATTACCGAGGCCGAGCCCCCGACCTCGTTCGCGCCCACCATGGCGGTCGTGTCCGGCATAGGCGCCTACGTCATCGCGCGCCTCCTTTTCTTCAACATGCCAACGGTCTTCCACTCCTTCAGCCTCCCCCTGATGGTTTGGGCGGTCATCACCATGTTCTACGGCGGCGCCGTGACCCTGGCACAGAACGACGTCAAGTACATCTTCGCATGGTCTACGATGAGTCAGAACGCCTACTCGATCCTGGGCCTGGCGAGCGCCTCGGCCCTGGGCGCGGTCGGCGGCGTGTTCTACTTCGGCAGCCACATCCTCGGCAAGTTCGTGTTGTTCGGTGTGGCGGGCATCCTGCTAACCCAGACGGGACTCAGGGACGTCAAACAGCTGGGAGGCCTCGCGGGGAAGATGCCGTTCACTGCTTCTCTCTTCGTCCTCGGCGCCCTGATACTTTCGGCCGTGCCCCCGACGAGCGGATTCCAGGCCGAGTGGATCATGTTCGCGGGCATCTTCTCGCAGGGCGCGGCAGGCTCCTCCACGTACCTGCTGGTGGCAATGCTCGGGCTGATCGCCACCCTCTTCACGGTCGCCTACACGTTCTGGCCCGTCAAGAAGATCTTCTTCGGGCAACTCGCTCCTGGTCTTGAAGGGGTCAGGGACGCCCCCCTCGCGATGACTCTACCCCTGCTCGCGATCGTCATTGCTTCGATACTCATCGGTATCTACCCGGATCTCGTCACCAAGTTCCTGACGAGCTTCGCCAACATCCTCGGCGCCGGAGGCGTCCCATGAGTTGACCTACGCCATCCCGTCGTACTTCATCTGGCTGATCTTCATCCTCCCCTTCGCGGGCGCGCTGGTGACCGTGGCCCTCAGGAAGGCTGGGAGGCTCGGTGATTACGCGGCGGCCGCTTTCGCCCTCCTCTCTGCCCTGTTCGCATTCAGCATGCTCATCCCCGTGCTCGAGGGGGAACAGCTCACCGTCACTAGCGTCGGTCCGCTCACAACGAGCGTCCCCTGGATTTCGGGCCTGGGGCTGACCATGGGTGTCCTGTCCGACTCCTATACGGCCATACTCGCCAACGTGGTCGCCTGGGTCAGCTTCCTGATCGTGCTGTACAGCCTCGAATACATGAGGGAGGACGGCGGGCACAACCGGTACTTCTTCTTCATCGCGCTGTTCATAGGGAGCATGCAGCTCATCGTCCTGTCCGACAACCTCCTTTCGCTCTTCATAGGGTGGGAGATGGTCGGCCTGTGCAGCTACGCCCTGATCGGGCACTACTGGAAGGATGAGACCAAGGATTGGGTCGGCACCCCTGGCGAGATGGCCCTGGGGGAGGAGCAGGCCTACTCCCCCTCTCAGGCGGGGATGAAGGCGTTCGTGATGACGAGGGTCGGAGACGTGGCCATGCTCGCCGGGATTCTGATTCTCTTCTTCTATTCGGGGACCTTCAACTACCACGCGCTCGCCCAGGACCAGGGGAACTGGTTCCAGCACCTCAACTCTTCGGGCCTGCTGGTTCCCGTGGCGCTGCTCATCTTCGGGGGTGCGGTCGGAAAGTCGGCCCAGTTTCCGCTCCACGAGTGGCTCCCCGACGCCATGGCTGGTCCCGCGCCCGTGTCGGCGTTGATACACGCGGCTACCATGGTCAAGGCTGGCGTCGTCCTGGTCGCGAGGGTCGCCCCGATATTCTACTTCATCGCCCTGGGCCTGAGCGCCTACGGCGTGGGCGTGGTGCAGCCTTTCTTCGTGACTGTGGCCTGGATAGGCGCGTTCACGGCTGTGCTGGCTGCCAGCCAGGCACTGGTGGGCTTCGAGCTGAAGAAGATTCTCGCATACTCGACTGTATCGCAGATAGGTTACATGATGCTCGCCGTCGGCGTGGCCGGGTTATCGGCCAACTTCTCCGAGGGGCTGTCCGCGGCGCTCTACCAGCTCCTCAGCCATGCCATCTTCAAGGCTTGCCTCTTTCTCGCCGCCGGGGCCCTGATCCACGCTGCCGACTCGAAGTACGTCAGCGATATGGGCGGGATGCGGAACAAGATGAAGCTGACCTTCGCCGCCGTCCTCATCGCGGTCGCATCCCTCTCGGGCATCCCGCCGTTCAGCGGGTTCTGGAGCAAGGACGCTGTGCTGGGCGCCGCCTGGGGCGCGGGGCAGTACGGCCTGTTCGTGGTTGGTGCCCTCACCGCGGGGATGACGGCGTTCTACTCCTTCAGGATGCTCGGCCTGGTGTTCTACGGGGGCGCCAGCAGGAGGCTCTCGGAAGTCGAGGGTCAGGGCCACCACGTCCACGAGCCGAGCCCAATCATGTGGGTGCCCTATTCCATCCTGGCGGGGCTGACGGTGATCATCGGGGTTGCGGCGTTCGCCGGGCTCGCCATCCCCGCGTTGAACATAGACGCTTCTCTGCAGGCGGCGGCCCAGAGCTACATCGGGTCGCTCTTCCCTTCGGCTGTCCTGGCCGCGCCTTCGGGAGCGGTCGAGTGGGCGCCTGCGGGGCTCACGCTGGCCGTCGTGGCGGTGGGCTTCTTCTGCGCCTTCACCATCTACATAACCAGGAGGGTCCCCCCGACCCGGTTCGTCGGGCAGACGGGGTTCATGCACGGCCTGTACACCTTCCTCGAGAAGAGGTGGTACATCAACGCCCTCTACTACAAGGTCTTCGTTGACGCCCCGCTGGCCGCATCGAGGTGGCTGAGCGAGAGCTTCGACCTAAGGGGGATGTTCAGGGTGAACGAGGCAGGCTCGGCCCTGGGCGTGTATCTCTCAAGCGCGGGGAACTGGGTCGACGTCAAGATAGTGGACGGAACAGCCAACGGGTTCGCCTCCGTGGGGCAGTCCCTCTCTAGGGCCTTCAGGAAGATTCAGACCGGGATAGTCGAGCAGTACGCTCAGGTCTTCGCCATAGGGATGCTCCTGCTCGTTCTGTTCCTGCTGTTCGCGGTCTGGCAGGCCGGCGTGGGGGTTTCTCTGCCATGAGCTACATCCTCTCGCTGCTTATCGCGCTCCCACTCGTCGCAACACCGTTCGTGTACCTCGCTACAAGGGCGAACAGGCGCATCGGGATCTACGCCTCGCTCGCTCTCTCTGTCGTGGTTACCCTCATCGCCGGCTACGTCTTCTGGCAGGTCTACGCCGGGGCAGCGGCGGGCTCCCTGGGCCAGGGGCAGTTCCTCTTCCAGGAGAAGTACAGCTGGATCAGCTTCAGCTCCTTCGGCCTGAACTTCTTCCTGGGCGTGGACGGCCTCAGCTCCCCCCTGCTCTTCGTATCGGCCCTCCTGACTGTGCTGGTAATCATAGGATCCAGAAGGCTGATCGACCACCACGAAGCCGAGTACTACTCGCTGATTTTCCTGTTCGAGGGAGCGATTATGGGGGTGTTCACCTCCCTCAACCTGATCCTGTTCTACGTCTTCTGGGAGATCGTCCTCATCCCTATGTTCTTCTTCATCGGGGTCTGGGGCGGTCCCCGAAGAAAGTACGCCGCCCTGAAGTTCATCATTTTCACGTTCGCGGGGAGCACCATCATGCTCCTCGGTTTCCTGTACTTCTACATGGGGATGCCTTCTCCTTCCTTCGACATCCCCACGATCCAGGCGATGCTGCAGGCCCACCAGATCCCGATCGGCCTGGAGTACCTGCCTCTGCTCGCCTCTTTCATAGGCTTCGCGGTCAAGCTCCCCCTCGTTCCGTTCCACACATGGCTCCCGGACGCCCACGTCGAGGCGCCCTCCCCGATCTCCGTGCTCCTGGCCGGGGTGCTGCTGAAGATGGGCGGCTACGGCTTCATCCGGGTCAGCATCGGCCTCTTCCCCGGCGCATCTGCCCAGTACGCCTGGGTATTCCTCGCCCTGGGCCTCTTCTCCATGTTCTACGGGGCGGTGGCCGCGCTCCTCCAGAGGGACCTGAAGAAGATGATAGCGTTCACCAGCATCAACCACATGGGGTTCGTCCTGTTCGGGGCCTATGCCACGCTGATCTCCGGAACCACCCTGGGGATCCAGGGGGCCATCTTCCAGATGTTCACGCACGCCCTTGCGGTCGGGAGCCTCTTCATGCTCTCGGGGTACATCCAGCACCAGGCGGGGACCAGGGAGATCCCGCTCCTGAGGGGCCTCGCGACCACGATGCCGCGGACCGCGGTGATACTGGTCCTTGGTTCCGCAGCTGCCATGGGGCTCCCGCCTTTCTCGAGCTTCCTGGCCGAGTTCATGGTGATCGTCGCTGGAATCTCCGCGTCGGCCTACGCGGCGATCTCCGTGCTGGTCCCTGTAATCACCGCCGGCTACTTCCTCTGGATGATCAAGAGGACTGTCCTCTCCCAGGCTGACGCAGGGCAGCCCGCCCACGACATGGGTTGGTCAGACGTGGCCGCGTTCGCGGTCTACCTCGTCCCCCTGGTGGTCCTCATCGTCGCTTCCTACCTGATACTGACCCCCGCCCTCCCGGTGGCCAAGTTCCTCATGGGGCTGACATAGTATGATGGACTACCTCACGATAACTGTCGTACTGCTCGCGGGCGCCGGCCTGTTCCTGCCCCTGCTCCAGGTCTTCAGGAAGGGCGAGAGGAACCTCGCGGGGTACATACTCGCACTGGTGCTCGGAACCGCCTTCGCGCTAATCGGCCTCTTCACACTCTATCCATCCTCCGTACCCTGGGCGGGCTCCCTCATCATCCCCGACCAGCTCGGAGGCGTGTTCGCCCTGGTCACGGTCGGCGTCACCCTGGCGGTCGCCGTAGCGTCCTTCGACCTCCGCAAGAGCACAAGCAACCCTGTCTACTACAGCCTGCTCGCGTTCACCGCCCTCGGTATGGTCCTCCTCGCCTACTCTCAGGACCTACTGATGCTTTTCGTCTCTTGGGAGCTGATGAGCCTCCCTACCTACGTTCTCGCCGGATTCGACAAGAAGCTCCGGTCCAACGAGGCCTCCGTCAAGTACGCCATCATAGGCGCCATGTCCTCGGCTGTAATCCTCTACGCCATCAGCCTCGCCTATGGTCTGACCGGGAGCACCCAGATCTCCGCCGTGGTCGAAGGGTTCACCAACCACCCGTCAGCGCTCGCGGGGGTAGCGACGCTCCTCTTCGTGGCAGGCTTCGGCTTCAAGATGTCGATAGTCCCCTTCCACATGTGGATTCCCGACGCCTACGAGGGCGCCCCCACGACGATAAGCACCCTCCTCGCCGCTGCAACCAAGAAGGCGGGGTTCATTGCCGCCATCAGGGTCCTCCTCGCCATCACCACACTGTACGCGGTTACCAAGAGCCCGCTCTTCACCATGGCGAACGTCTTCGCCGTCCTCGCCCTGCTAACCATGACGGTGGGGAACATATCCGCCCTCACCCAGAAGAGCATGACGAGGCTGCTGGCCTACTCCAGCATTGCCCAGGCCGGGTACATTCTCATCGGGTTCGTCGCTTTCTCGAACGCTCCGGGCACGACCGCGGCCGCTCTGGGGCTGACCGGCAGTGTCTTTCATGTGGTCAACCACGCGGTCATGAAAGGGGCGGCGTTCCTTGCCGCTGCCCTCGTCCTGCTTCAGCTGAAGCGAGCGGACTTGGGCGCCTACGACGGGCTCGGCAAACGGATGCCCATCACGGCCTTCACCCTCGCCGTCGCCTTTCTCGGCCTCGCTGGGGTCCCGCCGCTCAGCGGGTTCTGGAGCAAGCTCCTCCTGATACTCTCTGTCGCCAACGGGCCCTTCGCCTGGCTGGCCCTGGCGGCGATCCTGAATTCCGCCTTCAGCCTGGGGTACTACGCCTGGATAATCAAACGGATGTACATCGACGAGGGAGAAAGCAGCGAGAGGGTGAAGGAACCGTTCTGGTACGTCCTTATCTTCGCCATAATGGTCGGGTTGATAATCGGCATCGGGCTGTTCCCGCAGCAGGTGATCAGCTTCGTGTCGAACGCTGTGGCCGGTTTCGCGGGCTAGAGCCAGTTTATCCTGATGCGAGCCCTGTCGGGGAGTATCTTCCTGAACGGCGTGCCCGTTCCTGTGTAGAATTTCGTGAAGAACTCGTAGAGGTGCAGCCTCAGGTCTTGGACATAGACGATGAACGCCTCAAATGCGATGATCAGGATGTTGAGGATCACCCACGGCACCACGTTCAGAGCGCTGGTCCAGGGTGCGAAGTACTGGTTCGTTATCAGAAGGAGCCCCGCGTGGACGAGGAGCATCACCGCCAGCCTGACGTAACTTATCGTGTTCGACATGAACTGAGAGATTCTTTCAAAAACCTCCAGGCCTCCGTTCGCGAGGGCACCCCCGACGGACCCTTTCATCTTGCCCGTTGAGATTGCCACCGCCTTCCCCGCCAGAAGGACGACCATCGAGGGGACCAGCAGGGCCAGCGAGATTGCCCCCAGGACGTTGTTCGGAATGCCGATGAGGGGCGCGGGCGCCGACGAAATCAGCACATTGAAGCTCGTGAAGCTCAGGCCGACGAACGCGAGTCCGTAGCCGACGCCGCCCAGGTACATGGTGAAGACTGGAATCTTCTCGAGCCAGAGCTCCAGCCTGTTGTTCTCCTTGGTGCCCTGGTACACATCAAGGCCCAGGGCGGTCAGGAGATGGAGCACGCCGATGAGTATGGCCACCTCCATCACAAGGTAGACGCCGTTGATGGAGAAGGTATCCTGCGCGCCTGCAGCCCTGTGGATGATTTCGACCAGCGGAGGAATGGGCACTATGCTGGAGAACGGCTGCTCGAAGAACTCTCCGAAGACGACCCCGAAGACCGTGGCAGAGATACCCGCGACGACGAAGAGATTCGCCCACTGTCTCATGCTGCCAGTAGACCTCTGCCTCACCAGCAGCATGAAGGCGGTGAGTATGAGGCCGTGCCCCACGTCCCCGAACATCATCCCGAAGAAGACAGGGAAGACGAACGAGACCAGGGGCGTGGGGTCAACTTCGTGCTCGGCGGGGATTCCTTGCTCCAGGGTGACCGGCTGGAAGAGCCCCAGCCCCTTCCTGTTCTCCACGAGGGTGGGGACGTGCTCCTGTTCCGACCCGGTCTCTGCAGGCTCGATGTGCACAATCCATTTGCCGAACATTTCCTTCAGGGTAGCTTCCTTCCTCGCTGGGATGTACCCAGAGATCATCGCCATCCTCTGCATTCCACCGGATACCCTGGCCTCGTCCAGGGTCTTCCTGGCGACCTCACTCAGTTCCCTGAGGGCGAGCAGCTCTGTCCCGTGCTTATCTCTGGAATCCGCCATCTGGGCCTCGGCTTTTTCCCTGGCGGCTACGGCGGCGTCGAGGTCCTGTCCGGCCTTCTTGTAGGCCTCCGCCGGGTTCTGGGGGAAGCCCAGGGGTATCGTCAGCGGCTTCAGCTCTAGCAGTTTCATCACCTTGTCCAACTTCGCCTCTTCCGTCCTCGCTACGGCCACCACGACAAGGGTCTGCTCACTGTTGAGAGGCTGGGAGAGAAACAGAGCCTCCGGGATCGACTTGCTGAACTCTGTCAGCTTCTCGTTCTCGACCAGTGACACGACTCCCTTGAAGTGTTTGAGGTCGGCGAGCCCGTTCAGATCCGACGAAAAGCCAGACACGGCCTTCAGCGCCGCCATTAGCGCCTCCAGATCGGCCTCGTCCCTCTGGGCCTTCTGCAGCAGCGCCTTCTCCGCCCTGACCTCCTCGGCTATGGGGCCCAGCTGGGCGTCCGCCTTGTCCAGCAGCTCCTCCCAGTTTGAGGCCGCGTAGGTGCTCTTCGGGATTTTGACCCCCCTAAACACGATGTCCATCTGCCCTGGCATCAGCTTCAGGCCGAGGTCCTTCACCGCCTGGTCTGCCTGCGCGAAAAGCCTCACCGCCTTCACGGTCAGCTCCTGGACGCCCGGATCAAAGTTCTGCTGGGCGCCCTCAAGCGGGTGGAAGTCTTCGAAATGGGCGAGGGCGCTGGCTACGTCTGCATATTCGCTGCGTGGTGAGATTATCGTGACCTTTGAAAGACGGGCGACGCCCAAGCGCTATGCGTTTCTAGCCGCGTCCGAGTTCCGTTATTAAGCGTGTAGGGGTTTGAGTCAGATTGGCCAGGTCTTCCGCCCTCCGCCGGATTAATCATTATAAGCTGTCCGGGGTCGGCAGGCAAGAATCCGGAGCACTCAGGTTTGTCAAGCAAGACCTATGTCGGTACGAAGGCGTTCGCTCTCAGAGGGAACCTGCTGGACGGGCCGACGGTCCAGAAGCTGGCCGAGTCCGCCTCCCTTGACGAGATGGTGAACAGGCTAAGGAGTACTCCCTACGCCGACGCCATCTCAAACGTGGCCCCACCGTACAGCGCCAGGAGAGTCGAGCTTGCCCTCAGGGAGCGCCTCGCGACAGTTCACCATTCCACGACTCAGGGCGCGGGAAGGTACAGGATACTGCAGCTGTACTACCTGAAGAACATAGCCTGGGACCTCAAACTCGCGCTGAAGGCGAGGGCCCTCGGTCGTACCTACGAAGAGACCGTCGAGTATCTCGACATGAAGGCGGAAGAGCTCGTGGGAAGGCGGGACCTCCTGGTGAAGGTGCTTTCGGCGAAGGACGTCAGCGAGGCAGTCACGATGCTGTCAGGATCGGAGTTCTTCGAAGACGTGGAGAAAGCGCTGGCGGCCTATTCTTCAAAGGGGGAGATTCGCTTCTTCGACGTCTATGTCGACCACGCGGTCCTCACCGCAATCTCGAAGGAGTACTCCCTTAACCCGAAGCTCTACTCTGCGAAATCTGCAAACGTGAACGGCGTGAGCGACCTGGTCGCCCTTGACGTCGATGCCTACAACGTGCTGGGCGTTCTGCGCTCGAAGCTCTGGGGCCTTGCAGAGGCGGAGGTTCAGGAGCTGATCATTACACCGGCAAGGAGGGTCTCGCTCCCCACCCTGAATAGCATGGCCGGAGCAGATTCGGTGTCCGAGGCCGTGAAGATGTTTGAATCGGCCTACCAATTCCCTCTCCAAGGCGCCCAGGACGACGAGGCGCTCATCGACCTGGTCGAGGACGGATTCGCCAAGCGGATGAGAGACGCCG
>Ga0187780_10001596_pt1 | contig 17141 bp, 13 predicted proteins | sample 1015_Q2_SP10_20__FD_132429 | JGI IMG/M metagenome (GOLD analysis project Ga0187780, IMG submission 132429) | Tropical peat soil microbial communities from peatlands in Department of Meta, Colombia - 1015_Q2_SP10_20_MG | ecosystem: Environmental > Terrestrial > Soil > Wetlands > Peat | place...
AATCCGAGGCACCTTCTGGCATAACAACATTGTGGGCTTTGCTCCCATGTTGCCAGTCCAGGTTGGAGTGGAGCTGAAGGGATTCGACCAGCTGACGCTCGTCGGCACATACTTTTTAAAGAAGCTCGCTTTCGGCAACGAAGAGTTTCTTACCGGCGTGCGCATCACTCACCCCTGGTGGACGGTGGAAGGTGCGTGGCCAGACGACAACTCCGAGGATGTTCTGGTCGGAGAACGCCTGGCCCGTAAGACCGGTCTCAGAGCGGGAGAGACGGTTGCAATCGAGGGACGGTCGCACCGGATTGCGGGAATTCTATCGGCCGGCGGTGCCGAAGATGACCAAATTGTTGCCCCGCTCGGGTTGGCCCAGGAGATTCTGGGAAGAGGAGGAGCCGTACGACGCCTCTATGTCAGTGCTCTGACCAAGCCGGAGGATGCGCTTGCCCGCCGCGATCCCCGCACCATGGCTACTAATCCCGAGCTCTTCGAACGCTGGTACTGCTCTCCGTACGTGCAGTCGATTGCCTACCAGTTGCAGGAGGCCATTCCCGACTCCCATGCCGAGCCCATTCGCCAGGTCGCACAGAACGAAGGTGCCGTCCTCGCCCGCATTGAAGGGCTCATGCTGTGGATCACCGCCGCCGCTCTGGTGGCTTCCGCGCTCGCCGTTTCGGCCGCGATGGCCACGGCGATTTTCGAACGCCGCCGGGAAGTCGGTCTGATGAAGGCACTGGGGGCCCGCAATGCTTTGATCGCCGCTCTATTTTTTACCGAGGCGACCCTGCTTGCCCTGTTGGGCGGCGGCCTCGGCTTTCTCGGAGGAGCAATTCTAGCCAGGCAGATTGGACGCTCGATCTTCAACGCCCGGATTACCATTGAGCCGGTCCTCCTCCCCGTAATACTGGGGGTTGCCGTGATCGTGACCTTCGCGGGCAGCGCCCTGGCGATTCGACATGCGGTGAAGTCCGATCCGGTGTACGCGTTGCGAGGCGAAGGATGAACATGGCCTCGCTTCCGGAAATCCGCCGACGCCGCTCCGCTAGCTCGCGTAGTGACATGTTCCTGCGCCTGCTGCTACGAGCCGCCATTCGCGGCCGCGGACATGCCGCCTCGGCCGTGCTGGCGATGGTGGTGGCTGCCGCCGTGGCTACTTCGCTGCTGAATCTTTCCGTAGACGTCGATTCCAAGCTGCGCAAAGAGTTTCGCAGTTACGGTGCCAATGTTGTGGTCGTGGCGAAGCAGGATCAAGAACTACCGCAAGGCACCTTGGACGAGGTCAGGTCGGCGCTTGGTAGTCATGGCTTGGCCGTCCCTTTCGCCTATGCCGTGGCTCGGACTTCGAGCGGGCAACCGGTGGTCGTTTCCGGTACCGATTTCGCTCAGGTGCGCCAACTCGATGCCTGGTGGCAAGTAAGCGCCTGGCCACAGAGCCCCGGTGAGGTCCTGGTGGGAGAAAGAGCCGCTGCCGTCGTGAGCCCCACAGGCGGGCCCTTCGACCTTAGCTTTAAGGGACACATCAGGCACTTGATCCCGACCGGCTCACTCCGTACTGGCGCGGCCGAGGACAGCCGGGTTTACCTTTCGCTGGCCGATTTTGAAGATTGGACCGGAGTCGCACCTTCTACGATCGAGATTGCCGTAACCGGGTCGGCTGCCGAGGTCAACGGGATCATGGGCAAGCTGGCCAAGGACTTGCAGGGAGTCGAGGTCCGGCCGGTACGGCAGATCATGGAAGGCGAGGCACGAGTTCTGGGAAAGACCCGTGCCACTTTATTCGCTGCGGCTGTTCTGATTATCGTGACCTCCGCCCTATGCGTCCTGTCGACGCTGATGGGCTGGGTCTTTGACCACCGCCAGGACTTTGCCATCATGAAGGCCCTAGGGGCCTCGGAGTGGCTAATCAGCGGCTTTTTTGCCGCCGAATCCGCGGTCCTAGGGGTGGTCGGAGCCGTGATAGGATTCGGTATTGGGATCGGGGTAGCGGCCTTGATCGGCCGGGCCAACTTTCAAGCCCCGGTGATACCGCGCTTTAGCGTGCTGCCATGGGTGCTTCTGGGAAGCATTTTGGTGGCCCTGATGGCAGCCGGTCTGCCCATGTCGGTGCTGCGCCGCGTGCAACCGGCCGTGATCCTCCGAGGAGAGGAATGATCGAGCTGAAACAAGTCAGCCGGCTTTATCCCGCAAAAGCCGAGGCCAACAGCGGAGTTATCCGCGCGCTCGACAATTTCTCGCTCACCGTCGATGCCGGAGAATGGATTGCGGTCATGGGTCCCTCGGGATCGGGGAAGTCGACTCTGGTCAACTTGATCGGTTGTTTGGACCGCCCCAGTACCGGGGAGATCTGGCTGGACGGCGAGAACGTTGCCAAGTGGTCGGCGAAGCAGCTGAACCGGATCCGCGCCGAGAAGATTGGTTTTGTTTTCCAGCAGTTCCACCTCCTTCCCTACCTCACGGCTTTAGAAAATGTCCTGCTCGCGCAGTACATCCACAGCATGACCGACCGCCAGGAAGCGCTCGAAGCCCTCGAGCGTGTGGGATTGAAAGATCGGGCCGGGCATCTGCCATCGCAGCTTTCCGGTGGTGAGCAGCAGCGGGTCTCGATCGCCAGGGCACTGATTAATGACCCGAAAATCGTGCTCGCCGACGAACCCACGGGAAATCTCGATGCCGTGAACGAGGAGATCGTCCTTCGGCTGTTGCGCGAACTGCACCAGCAAGGTCGCACCATCGTCATGGTCACGCATGACCCGGTAGTCGCTCGCCTTGCCGACCGTCGTGTCGAGTTGCACCACGGCAAGATCGCCGCCCAGATGGTTTTTTCCATGGCCGACGAGGAGCAGTTCGACGAGATTCTGGAAGAACTTTGGGTCTTGGCCGAACACGCTGAGATTGCCGAGCTCGGCCGCATGGAAGTGCACGGCGCACTGCCGGTATCGATCGCGGTCGAGAAGATGATCGAATTGGGCTTGCTCACGACTCGCCCCCACCCCCCGGAACCGCATCAGCACAAACCTTTCGTGAACCCTTGCCACGATGCGCTAAAGCCGGACGGAGTCTCGACCGGGGACGGTACGATGATTGTGGAGCTTACTTCACGCGGTCGCCAGCGGGCTGCCGATATCATTCGCCGACATCGTCTGGCCGAGCGATTGTTCACCGACAGCCTGGCGCTCGACAGTGAAACCGAGATTGAGCAGCAGGCGTGCAAATTCGAGCACATCCTGTCGCGCGAGGCAACCGACAAGATCTGCAGCTTCCTGGGCCATCCTCTCACCTGCCCCCACGGCGCACCCATTCCGCCAGGACCGTGTTGCCCCCGCAACGCCGCCTCGGCCAACCTCTCCGCCCTCGGCTCGAAGCGACGCAACTGAAGTGACCGGCATCGCGCGCAGAACTGCCATCGGCGTCTTCGACTCGGGCGTCGGCGGTCTCACCGTATTGAAAGCTTTACTTGAAGTTGTGCCGGAGGCCGATTATCTCTATTTCGGGGACACGGCCCGGCTTCCTTATGGGTCGAAGTCGGTCGAGACGGTTTCCAAGTACGCCGCACAAGCGGTGCGCTATCTCGAGCACCACCACGCCCAAGTGATGGTCATCGCCTGCAACACGGCCACCGCCCTGGCGCTCGATGCCATTAGCCAAGCGGTGCGCGTCCCCGTGATCGGGGTGGTCGAGCCTGGAGCCGAGCAAGCGGCACTAGAGAGCCGGAATCGAAAAGCTGTTGTCCTTGGCACCGAAGCCACGATCAGCAGCCATGCCTATCTCAAAGCCCTGGCCACTCGCGGCATCGAAGCGCGGGAGAAGGCGTGCCCCTTACTGGTCCCGCTGGTTGAGGAGGGCTGGATTGAGCATCCGGTGAGTGAGCAGGTGAGTCGCATTTACCTCAGCGAAGCATTCTCCGCTGGTTACGAGTCGGCCGACGTACTTCTGCTGGGCTGCACCCATTACCCTTTGCTCAAGCCCCTGCTGCGAAGAGTGGTTCCATCTCACGTGGCCATCATCGACTCTGCGCAATCTACCGCTCAGGCGGTCGCCAAGGTGCTTGCCAAGGTTGCTCCGGCAGATTCCGCGCTGCGGGAACGGCGTCATGCCCCGCGCTTGAGGTTTTTTGCCACCGATTCGGCGGAAAAATTCCGCTGCCTGGGAACTCGCTTCCTGGGACACCCGATCGAGGATGTCGTGCACGTAGATTTACGGGAATAGGGGGTGCTTGGTCAGCACCGGAGAACATCCTGCTGGTTTCGAGGGTTTCAAAACCGGCTAATAGAGGCGGAAGCTTACTTCAACGTTGATCTGAACCGCAACGGCATGGCCATCCTTCATGGCTGGTTCGAACTTCCACTGCTTCACGGCTTCGATAGCCTTTTCATCGAGGCCTAGTCCCAGGGTCCTTTGCACCTTGATGTCGCGCGGTTTGCCATCGGGGCCCACAATCATCCACAGGACACAAGTTCCTTGATATTTCGCCTTGCGGGCTTCCTCGGAATATTCCGGATCGGGTGTGTATACCGGACGTGGAGCTGAAACTCCGCCGCCTACGCGGAACACGCCGCCACCGGTGCCACCGCCCCGCCCCTCACCTACGCCGGGACCTTCACCGACGCCGACGCCGCCGCCGCTGCCAGATCCAATCCCGCCACCTGAACCCACCCCGTTCGACGGCGGACCAGAAGGCAAGTGCGACAAGGGGTCGCCGAGAGTCGGGACATTAGGCTGGGCCAAGTGAATCTGGGGTGGTACAACCACGGTCGGTTCTGCCGTCAGCTTCGGATTGTCGTTACGAACCACCACTGCCGGCGGCGTAATCTGCTCCATCGAGAACTTGGGCAGGCGCCCCTTGGGAGCCTGGAACTTGTCGCGATCACCACCGCCGCCGCCACCTCCGACCTGGGTCTTAGCCGGCGGCAACGCGGGGATATCTTCCGGAGCAAGCAAGGTAACGGTGGCGTGCGGCTTTTCCGGTTCTTTGACTATGCGTCGGCCGATGATGGTCGCTCCGATGATCGCCACCAGGGCCAAAATGTGCACCACGGTCGAGCCCAGCGCGCCATTTTTCTTGTAGTCGTAAAAGCCCCAAATGTCTCGGACCGGAACCGGCGTCGACGTCAATTCGAGGGGCGGTTGTTCCTTGGGGAAAAAGCGGTCCTTGAAGCTCTGGCGCAGGGACTTCCAGAGGGGTTCCTCCAGCGTGGTGTTCGACAGCAGAAGGTTCAGTTCGGGTTCACTTGCGGTCGCGGGTTTGATGTCCCCTGTCGCCATATTCCGCCCTAAATCTCGCCCTGAGGAACGAAAAGACCTTCCTCCCTAACGGATGAGCCCGGCTCGGGCCAAGTTGCTTCGGCCATGGTTTTCGATCCGCGTGGGCTCAGCCTGTCCAAACCAAAAACTGAGCAGGTTAGCGACTCCCAGTAATATGCCGAGTGCTCGGAAAAGGTCACTTCCCTTGTGTGATTGTACACTGATTTTATGTCAATTCCACATGCTTTTCCCCCGGTTCCGATAGTCACTTCCGGGTACTAAATGGACGCTGGTTTTCTCACTCCCCTATAATGAAGAACACTCATTCGAAAAGGAACTTGCGTGCCTGTTGAGCTGAAATCCACCCTGAATTTGCCCAAAACCGACTTTCCCATGAAGGCCAACTTGCCTGAAAATGAGCCCAAAATGCTGGCTCGATGGGAAGCCATGCGGATCTATGACCGCATCCGGGAGGCCCGGCGGGGAGCCCCAACCTACCTGCTGCACGACGGTCCCCCCTATACCAGCGGGCCTATCCATTTGGGTACCGCTCTGAATAAGACTCTCAAAGATTTCGTGGTGAAGTCGAAGACCATGGCGGGGTTCGATGCCCCGTACATTCCGGGTTGGGATTGTCACGGCTTGCCGATTGAAATCAAGGTGGACCAGCAGCTCGGTCGGAAGAAGCTGCAGATGAAACCGATCGATGTGCGTCAGGAGTGCCGCAAGTTCGCCCAGAAGTACCTCGATCTGCAACGCCAACAGTTCAAGCGCATGGGTGTGTTCGGGCGCTTCGACCGCCCCTATGCGACCATGACCCCACAGTATGAGTCGGTCGTGCTCGCGACCTTCTTTTCCTTCCTTGAGAACGATTTTGTCTACAAGGGACTGCGCGCGGTGTACTGGTGCATGTACGACGAAACCGCGCTGGCCGAAGCCGAAGTCGAATATGACAAGGAGACCAGCCAGACCGTCTGGGTGAAATACGCACTGCTCGACGATCCCGCCCGCATCGCTCCCGAGCTTGCGGGAAAGAAGGTCTCCACCGTCATTTGGACCACTACCCCCTGGACCTTGCCGGCCTCGATGGCCGTCGCCTTCCATCCCGACGAGGATTATGTCGCCCTCGAGTCAAGTGGCGACGTATACCTGGTTGCCGCCAAGCGGGCGCAAGATTCTATTGCCAAGGTCAACCTGGCAGGGGCACGGGAGATTGCCCGCTTCCCCGGCCGTCGGCTCGAGCGGGCGAACTTTCAGCATCCCTTTCTTGATCGCAAGATTCTCGGCGTGCTGGCCGACTACGTGGCCATGGACACCGGAACCGGTGTAGTGCATACCGCCCCTTCGCACGGCGCGGAGGACTTCGCTACCGGCACGAAGTACGGCCTGGACGCAACCAGCCACGTGGACGAAAAGGGCATTCTTCGCGACGGTCTCCCGGAGTACAACGGACTTAAGGTCTTCGACGCCAACGCCCCGATTGTGGCCTTGCTTGAAAAGCGCGGCGCCCTGCTCTATCAGGAGAAGCTTGAGCATTCCTACCCGCACTGCTGGCGCTGCCACAACCCCATCATTTTCCGTGCTACCGAACAGTGGTTCATCTCCATGGAATCGGCGATGGCAGGCGGCGGAACCCTGCGCAGCCGGACGCTCGACGCCATCAAAGGCGTGCGGTGGGATCCGGCGTGGGGGGAAGAGCGCTTGTCCAATATGATTGCCAGCCGTCCCGATTGGTGTATTTCGCGCCAGCGGGTTTGGGGTGTTCCGATCGCGGTCTTTTTGTGCGAGGGCTGCGGACAACCGCTGAAGGATCCCGCCATCCATCGCAAAGTCGTCGAACTCTTCGCCCGCGCCGGGGCCGATGCCTGGTATCGAGAGGAGGCCGATGCCCTCCTGCCTCCGGGAACCCGGTGCGCCAACTGCCGTGGGACAAAGTTTGAGAAGGAGACCGACATCTTCGATGTTTGGCTGGAATCGGGATCGAGCTACCTGGCCTTGCGGGCCGCTGAACCCGAATACCAGTGGCCTTCCGACCTGTATCTCGAGGGTGGAGACCAGTACCGGGGATGGTTTCAGTCTTCCCTGCTCTGCGCCATGGGAACCAAGGGCAGCCCTCCCTATCGCGGGGTGGTTACACCCGGATGGACGCTCGACGAGCAGGGCCAGGCCCTGTCCAAGTCGCGAGGGAACGACGTCGACCCGGTCGATATCGCGGGCCGCCTGGGCGGGGAGATCGTACGCTTGTGGGCTGCCTCGGTGGACTTCCGGGAGGACGTGGTCGGATCCGAGCGCTTGATGCAGTCGATCGCAGAGAATTATCGCGCCATCCGCAACCATCTGTTTCGCTACGTCCTGGGCAACCTGTACGACTTTGTTCCGGAAAAGCATGCGGTTGGCTTCCTCGAGATGGAAGCGCTCGACCAGCACATGCTGCGCCAGACCTGGAGTCTTACCAAGGAGGTCAAGAGTTGGTATGAGCAGTTCGCCTTCCACAAGATTTATCACCGCGTCATTCACTTCGTGGTCGTCGATCTCAGTGCCTTTTATTTCGATGTGCTGAAGGACCGGCTCTACACCTACGCCCCTGATTCAGTCGGCCGCCGTTCGGCGCAAACCGCGATCTGGCGGATCCTCGAAGCCATGGCTCGGCTGCTGGCCCCGATTCTGAGCTTCAGTGCGGAGGAAGTCTGGCAGTATCTGCCGAGTTCGCCCGGCCGGCCCGAAAGCGTGCATCTCGATCGCTTTCCCGAGGCGGTCCAACTTTTGGGGGACCCCTCGGTCGCCGAGACCGATGCCGAGCAGCAGAAGGCTTTTTCTACCCTGGTGGAGGTGCGAGAACCTGTACTGAAGGCGCTCGAGGAGGCGCGGAATCGAAAACTGATCGGCAAAGGCCTGGAGGCCCAGGTGGCGCTGGTGGCCGCCGATCCGATGTACTCGGTGCTGGCCCGGTTCAAGGATCAGCTCCGCTATTTCTTCATCGTCTCCGCGGTGGAGCTCGAGCGGGCGCCGCTTGGGAACGGCGTCACCCCAGTGAAGGTTCAGGTGAGCCGGGCGGCGGGGAAAAAATGCGACCGCTGCTGGAATTACTCGACCCATGTCGGCGAGGACAGGGCTTACCCCACGATTTGCGAACGCTGCAGTCAGGTTCTGAAAGAGATCGCAGCCGCCGCAACCGCCAACGAATCTAAATCTAAAAGGAGCGGAGCTTGAAGGACGTGATCAGTCTCAGGCCCGGGGGAGTCGAAGCCACGATCTCCTCGAGCACCGGAGAAAATGTTGAAGCATCAAGATGTGAGATTTTCCCATGAGTGAAGCTCACGTAATGCGTCGATTCCATTTTCTGATCGCCCTGTTCGTGGTGTTGCTGGACCGGGTAACGAAATGGATTGTGGCCAAGGAGATTTCCCTCCACGACGGCGTCGCGGTGATCCCGGGATTCTTCCGCTTGACCCGTGTCGAGAACCGTGGTGCGGCCTTCGGTCTGTTCGCTGACTCTCCCACTCAATGGAAAATCGCGATCCTGGTGCTGTTCTCGATCGCAGCTCTGGTGATCGTCTCCGCCCTGCTCTGGCGGAATAGTCACGTCATGACCACCACCGGCATCGGGCTGGCCCTGATCCTCGGTGGTGCGGTCGGCAATCTATGGGATCGCTTGCTCAATGGGCGGGTCGTCGACTTCTTGCTTTTCTACATCGGCCGATATCAATGGCCGGCCTTCAACGTGGCGGACAGCGCCATTGTGTGCGGGGCTGGCTTGCTGGTAATCGAAATTCTGTTTGCCAAAACCCCCGCCCCCGAGAAGTCGGCATAGGCGGAGAGTTCTGAGGGCACGAAGCCGCTCGGGGCTGCGACTTCGTGCCTTAGGTTCGGATGCGGCTGGACAAACTAGGCGGTTTTCTTTTGCGCCTGCGCCATCTCGGCGAAGAACTTCTTCGCCCCTTCTTCCATCTCTTGCTCGGTTAGATCCTGTGTGTGCGTGCTCAGCGTCCAGCTGTGGCCATAAGGATCGGTAAAGTTGCCCACGCGGTCGCCCCAAAACATGTCGGCCACGGGCATTTTCAGCTTACCGCCGGCGTCGATCGCACGTTGAAAAGCCTGGTCGACATCCTCCACGTAGAGATACAGGGCACCACTAATCCCTCCGAGCGACTCCGGCGATTTGGTGCCAAAGCCGGGATTCTCCTCGCTGAGAAAGATAATGGAATCGCCGATTTGCAGCTCGGCATGGCCGATCTTGCCGTCCGGGCCGGCCATCCGCATGCGTTCCTCGGCACCGAGCGCCTTCTTGTAGAAATCAATCGCTTGCGCGGCATTGCGAACGAACAAGGACGGGGTAACGGTGTGAAACCCGGTGGGCACTGGTTGCTTGGCTTTCATCGTATCACTCCTGATCGTGGAATTTAGGGTCAGACGGGAGTATCGACCAACAAGGGCACCATTCTACGCTGGGGCTCCACCGGCCGGGGTGAAAATTTGTAAAAAACCGGGTGCGGCGGCTCCCTTTAGGGCATGCCGTACAACTGCCGGTACAGGTTGGCATTGCGCAGAATGTTCTGGACGTATTCCCGGGTTTCGGTAAACGGAATCGATTCCACAAACTCTTGCGGGTCGCGGTATTGGCCCGCCCCCAACCAGTCTTCGACGCGATCGGAGCCGGCGTTGTAAGCGGCCAGGGCATATTCGAAACTGCCGAACTTGTCGGCCATGCTGCGCAGGTACCGCGTCCCCAGGCGCAGATTCGTGCCCGGCATGAACAGTTGGGTCGTGGTGAAGTGTTTCAGCTTTTCCTGTTTGGCAACTCCCCGGCCGACTTTCGGCAGCAGCTGCATCAGCCCGATTGCGTTCTTGCGAGACACGGCGTTCGGATTGAAAGCCGACTCCTGGCGCACCAGCGATGCCACCAGGTAAGGATCCAGCCCATTGCTCGAGGAATAGGTCTTGAGCTCTGCCCAGTAGGGCTTGGGAAACAGTGTTTCCCAATAGGTACGGGGCAAGCCGGGGAGGTCGACCGCGAAGTAATTGGGGAAGGCACGCTTCAGGGTCTCGATGGCGATGTCGTAACGTCCGGCTTCGGCATAGAGGCGTGCCGTCTCCCCCGGCGCCCAGTTTCCCTTGGTCTCCTGGGCGGCGGCGTTCAGCTCGCGCGCCGCGAGATCGAGCAGCGCGCCGTTGGCGAGAAATTCTGCCTTCTGGACGCGCAGGTTGTCGTCGGGCATTGGTTCGGCAGCCAGGGTATCGGAGGCGTGCATCGGGGGCACGCGATCGAGCAGGGCATAATGCTCGGCCTCGGGATCGGCCTTGAATTCCCCGAGCCTTTGGCGCGCCAGCACACCATAGTAGTAATTATGGTATCGCTCGGAAAGCTTTTGATAAAAAGCCCCCGCCAGAGCCGAGTCACTGTCCTCTTCGCCCAGGCGTCCGCGCCAATAGAGGGCCGCCGGAACTTCCGCGGATGTGGGATAGAGGCCAATTTGCTCCTCGAACCCCTTCTTGGCTTCGTCGTTCCTCCCTAGCCGCAGGCTGAGCCATGCCACCTTCCAGTGCGCGTAGTCGGTGCGATCACCGTTCGGAAAGCGCTGCTCCAGCTCACGATAGGAATCGATGGCCCGCTCATAATCGCGGCGCAGGAGATAAATGTTGCCGGAGGAGAGCAGGGCCTGCTCCAAGTATGGGCTGGTTGGGTACTCGCTCCGCAGCTGGTCTACCCGGCGCAGAAAGCTCTCGTCATCATTTGCGCTGCGCGCCAGTTCTGCGAGATTGTACAGACGCTCGGCCTCGAGTTCCGGGGTGGAACTGGGAATTGCATCCAGAATGCTCTTGGCCTCCCTCAGCTGGCCGGAACGCCGCAAGGCTTCAACCAGCTGGCGATCGAGCAGTGGGCGATCGGCCGGGCTGACTTCTTTCACCAGCTCGCTGTATTCTCTGGCGGCTTCGCTGAATTGCTTGCCCTTGGCCAACAAGTCGGCACGCGTGCGCCGCGTCTCAAGGCTGACCGGCGGAGCTCCGGTCAGCGTGGCCAGCCTGGTCAGTTGGCCTTCGATCTGCTGGCTTTCCTCGGCGAGCGGCATCGTGTAGTACAAGTTGCGAAAAATCGTCAGCGCCTTGGCGGGCTCTTTGTTGGCCTCATAGGCGCGGCCCAGAGCAAGCTCCAGATCCGCCCGGATCGGCTGGCGATCATTTTCGAGCAGTTCGATTGCGTCCTGCGGTCGGCCATCCGCCACCAAAGCATTGCCATACGCGACGCGGGCGTCCCGGCGTAGCAAGGAGTCCGGATAGGTCTGGTCAAAGGCGCGGAGGGTGGCGAGGGACTCGGCGAGGTGGCTGGTCTGGAGGTACGAGGTGCCCAGATAATAATTCACGTAGTCGCCGATCTCCCCGGCATGCGGCTTTGCCCGGCTCAGTGGATCAATCGCCTCCGCGTAGTTGTGATCGAGGATGTGCGCATATCCGAGGACGAACCAGGCCAAGGCACCGGCATCTTCTCCCTGGTGGCGCACGGCATAGGCGCGAACGCCGGCATAGGCAGCGGGGGTGCGATCCTGAATCAGTTGGCGGGCCATCGGTTTCAGGCTCGCCGAGGCGACAAAGGCCTGATGCATGCGGCTTACGCGGGGCGAAGACCGTTTGTGCGCATGCGCCGAAGCCGCCGTTTTCGAGGAGGGCTTGCCGGTGGTTTTCGCAGCCGGCTTCTTCGTCGATGGACTCTTTGGGGTCGGAGATTGAGTCTTCGTGGTCGCAGAACTGCCCGTGCCTTGTTGAGCCCAGAAGGTCCCGCTGCTCAGAAGTAAGGCAAAGAGGAGAATGGCAGATAGATGACGACGTCGAACCACTCAGTCTATTATCTTCGATTTTTGGAACCCGGACTGGGTAAAGTTATTTCTAAGATGGGTACGCCCGCGAGGTCCGGATGCTAGCGGCGAAAACTGGGGCCGAGAATCGTAACGTCGTCCTCCGCCAAGCTGCGGATCATCTCGCTCACAAAATAATCTTTGCTGGCGGCTGCCGTATGGCCGTAGCGCTTGACGTAGGTGGCTCGGCTCTTCTCAATATCATCCTTCAACCGGTCGTACAAGTCTTTGTTCTTGCGGCCCTCGGCCACCTTGGCCTGGTTATAAAGTTTGATCTCATCCATCAAGAGCCGGGCGAAGCGCTGCGCCTTGCGATGGACCTCCGCATCTTGCACCGACATGTCCGCGAATTCGTCTCTGGCCGGCGCCGGGGCGGCAGCAGCCGGGGCAGGGGCTGGCGCGGCCATCACCGGCACTGGCTCGGCCACTTCGGGGGGAGGAGAAGCGACGTGCCGGGGGGCATGCCCGGCAAAGGGGTCCGAGTACGAGGGCCCGGAATGGACGGGTGCGGGCGGGGCTTCGCTCGAGGACTCCGCACTTCCTTCTTTTGCGGCCTGCTTGCGCAGGGATGCGACTTCCAGCCAGGCGCTGGTCGCTGCCACCAGCAACTCCAGGGCGGCGGCATCCATCTTCCCCGCACCGTCGCCACCATCGGCATAGACGAGAGCAGCAATCTTGTCCTTCAGCAAAAGCGGAAACAGCAAGACTTGATCTTCCGATGGCGCGCCAAACTGGGAGATGAACCTCGAATCCATCTCCGAAATAGGCGAGCGGGCTGAAACTTTGGTTTCGAGCACTCGGGCTGGTGCGGGGGCTCTGACATCCAGGGGGAAATCCTTGAGGTTGTCCTTCTCAAAGGCGCGTCCTTGCCAACCTGTGGCCGCTCCACCTCTGACCACAAACAAGGCGGCGCGCCCGCAGTACCGGGTTGTACCCTCGAGCAGAGCGCGCAGGATTTCCTTTTGCGTCGTGCCCGCATGGATCAGCGAGACCACTTTCAGCAAATCGTCGGCGCTGCTCGCGGTCGAGCCCGGGGAACCCGCCATTTGTGGTTGCAGTTCGAGGACTCGCGCGGTCAGCTCCTCACGCAGGCTCAGCATGTGAGCCTCAAGGACCTCCTCGAGCACGCTGCTTATGATTTTCCGAATGCCGCTCTTCTCTGCCATTCCCCTACTGACCTTTGACCGGAACCGGCGCGTTTTCCCCGATTCCACCGTAATGTTCTGATTATAGGGCTAGTTTCGCCCCTCCGAAGATGACTTTAGTACTCGCTTCCCGGGCCAAGAACGCGCCCCAAGAAATTAGGGCAAACCGGAGCAGGCAAAACTAAGTCTGATACGTCTAAGAATCGCGCAGCACTGAGGATCGATACCAGGGTAAAATAGCAGATCCGCCAACGGCGGCGCGAAAATTGTTGCATCGGACGTGAAATGAGCACCATCCAAGCCAAGGTAGGCGAAACCCCCGTTAGTGACGAGCTGGCGCTGGTGCAGGCCGCCAAAGGGGGCGATGTAGGAGCCTTTGAGGAGTTGGTGCGGCGCTATGACCGGAATGTGTTCCGCATCGCGCAGCACATCACGCAGAACCGAGAAGATGCGGAAGACGTGGTGCAGGATGCCTTCCTCAAGGCTTACGGAAACTTAAACCAGTTTCAGGGCCAGTCCAAGTTTTATACCTGGCTGGTGCGGATCGCGGTCAACGAAGCGCTGATGAAGTTGCGGCGCCGGCGCCCGGAGCGCACCGTTTCCCTGGACGAAGAGGTCAGGACCGAAGAAGATTCGCTGCCGCGTGAGGTAGCGGATTGGAGCCCCAACCCGGAGCAGCAATACAGCCAGGCCGAGTTGGGAGAGATTTTGACCCGTACCATCCAGGGGTTGCCCGCGAGTTTCCGCACGGTATTTGTTTTGCGCGACGTAGAGGGCTTGTCCACCGAGGAGACCGCTGAGGCCCTGGACCTCAGCATCCCGGCCGTGAAGTCGCGATTGTTGCGGGCACGGTTACAGTTGCGCGAGCGCTTGAGCCGCTATTTTCAGAAGCGGCCGAGCGCCGAGGGGAGAAAACATGATAGTGGAGATGGTAACCAGTGAAATGCTCTGAATTCTTGCAAGAGCTGACCAACTACCTGGACGGCATGATTGACGACCGCACCAAGGCCGAACTGGAAGACCATCTCGCTTGGTGCCACAACTGTTACGTGGTGTGTGACACCACCAAAAAGACGATCGAGATCTATCGGGACTCGAAGCTCTACGAGCTGCCTGAAGATCTCCGCACCCGCCTCCGAACGGCCATCGTCACCAAGTGCCAGCAAAAGAAGGCTGGCCCCGAGCACGCCTAGGACGGCTCCCCCCAGGTGGTACAGATCTTTTAGCTTTTCCGCTTTTTTCCAACCCGACCCGGCCACCCTTGTGGGCTCGTGCAATCCATTCTTCTCCAACGACTTCCAAATAGCTGTGCTGCCTTGAGTTCTCCCATGCAAGGAGTGACCGAACCTTTTGAGGCATACCAGAATCTAAGTACAATAGTGGCAGTTGTGGGGTGGAGAACCCAAGATGTTGGGGCAATTGTTCGATTTAGTCTTTGGTTGCTGGCACGGCCGCTACAGCTTTCCGATCACGCTTCGTTCCAGCTCCCGCCGGACCCAAGCGGCTGCACTTACCGGCACCTACGTCGTTTGTCTGGACTGTGGCAAAGAATTACCCTACGACTGGAAAGAAATGAGAGTCATCAGCTCACCCCAGGAGAGGCGTGCCTACCTGCGTTCTCTCGAGACCAAAGAAGCCGCTTAATTTCCCACCGAACCCGAACCAGGGTCGCCGCGAGTTGCGTTGCGGTTTTTCTACGATCCTTGCGTCTGGCTAGTTGACCTGTTGCGCGCATCTCTTCGATGAATGTGCACTCATGAAACAGGAGTGCAAACAGCAAAGGCCGCGGCGAGGCGGCCTTGCGAGAGGAGGATGGGCCTGGTTAGTTGTTGTTGCTGTCGTCGCGGCGCTTCAGCGTCGGATGATCGTCACCGCTCTGTTGGCCGTTGCCGTTGTCGGTGCTGTTGGTTGAGGAAGCATGCCGCAGGCTAGGCTTGTTTCCATCTTTGTGGTCGGTCACCTTGCGCCGGTTTTCGATCTCCGCCAGGCGAACCTTCACGTCGTCAAATTCCGAAGTGCTGACAACATACTCCGGTCGCGCGGGCAGGATCGTCGCAATCTCCTTCTGCGAAGCCTCGATCCGATCGGGCGTCTGCGGGTGGCTGGCAAAGGTCTTGTCCATGAATCCCGGCTTCTTTTTCTCCTCCGCCTGCACCTTCTCGAAGAAGCTGATAAAAGCCTGCGGGTCGTAGCCAGTCTTGTAATCGTATTGCAGGCCAAGATAATCCGCCTCAGCCTCAAAACCACGCTGGAAGCTCATGAATGCGATCGGTAGTCCCAAGCCAGCGGCGTTGTACACCGCGTATCCGATCCCGCCACCGACAAAGATCAAGGGAATCGTCGCCAGGCCGGCATATTGTGACCGGGTCATCTGACGCGTCGCGTGCCGGGCGCAGACGTGGGCAATCTCATGTGCCATGACGCCGGCCAGCTCGGCCTCCTCATCGGCCGCCATGATGATTCCCGAGTTGATGTAGACGAATCCGCCGGGAAGCGAAAAGGCATTGATGACGTCGGAATCGATCACTTTAAATGTGAAGGGCACTTGCGCATCGGAGTTGCGCACCAAGTTCTGCCCGATCCGATTGACGTATTCGGTGACCACCGGGTCGCTGATGAACTTCGACGAGGAATCGACCATCTGGGCGTATTGCCGGCCCATCTTGATATCGGTCTCGAGCGAATACCAGTCGCCCAAGCCGCGCTTACCAACTTTGCGGTTGCCGATGGCATCGACGTCATCCTTGCCCCCATCGTGCTTCACCTTATCGGGATCAGCGGGTTGAACCGTGGGAGTCGTGCTCTGATTCTGCGTATTCGAGGTCGAGGGAGCTTGCGGCGAACCCGTCGAAACCCCGGGATCGCCTGCCGAGGGGGGCGGGGTTTGGCTGGGGTTGGTGGTGCCGGGCATCTGCGCCCATCCAGAAGTGGCCAGCATCAAGACCAGAAAGCTTGACGTTAACATTCGATACTTCATAACATCCCCCCTTGAGGGTCTGCGAGGATTATACCGCGTTTGCCCAACACCTCTGCCTCAGAAATCCTCTACCCAGTATGACGCTGAATCCGCCCGGAAGGTTATCCCCCACCCCCAGCGTGGAGCGGCTTTTCAGCTCCTGTTCTCAACAGCTTGCCATTGCTCAGCGAGGGTCGTACCATGGCCGCGTCCGGCTTCGCCTTCTCGCTTACGAGGCCAGAATCGACCCCTGCTAGGCTCCGGGGTGCGGAAGGTTGAAAGGAGAGCTCGTTGCCGAACCGTCGCCAGTTTCTCACGCTCACGGCAGGCAGCCTGGCCGCCACCGTAGCCTTGCGGCCAAGCTTGGTCGCGCAACTCGAGAAAGCCCCCGCTTCCCTGCCCGATCCCGCTTCCTACGACCGCAATCAGGATGCTTACTGGAGCGCGCTCCGCCAGCAGTTTCTCATCCCGCCCGATGAGGTCTATCTGAATAACGGCACTGTGGGATCGAGTCCGGCGCCTGTATTACGCGCGGTCTTTGAGGGCTACAACAGCACCGAAAGAATGGACCAGCAGGATCCCGAAGACTACCCGATTTGGGGTTACGCAGCCTGGAACGAGTTCCGCGATCCCCTGGCCGAGTTTGTCGGCGCGAGTCGAGATGAGATCGCCCTGGTACGGAACGCCACCGAGGCCAACAGCTATATCGCCAACGGAATCGATCTGCAGGCGGGCGACGAGGTGATTATCACCGACCAGGAGCATCCGGGGGGAGAACATCCCTGGAACCTGAGAGCCAAGCGCTACGGGATCGTGGTCAAGAAGATCGCTCTGCCCAAACCGGTCACCAGCAGCAGCCAGGTGCTGAACCTCGTCGCGGACAGCATCACGCCACGCACGCGCGTCCTGTTTTTTAGCCACATCACGACGGCCACAGGTGTGGTATTGCCGGCC
>Ga0187780_10001599_pt1 | contig 17131 bp, 13 predicted proteins | sample 1015_Q2_SP10_20__FD_132429 | JGI IMG/M metagenome (GOLD analysis project Ga0187780, IMG submission 132429) | Tropical peat soil microbial communities from peatlands in Department of Meta, Colombia - 1015_Q2_SP10_20_MG | ecosystem: Environmental > Terrestrial > Soil > Wetlands > Peat | place...
GCGGTACTCCAGTTCTGGTGCTGCACGGCGGTGGCGGCAGCCTCTGGACCATGCGTAATCAAATCCGAGCCTTGGCACCGAAACATCTTGTCATCGCCGTGGACAGTCGCGGCCAGGGCCGTTCCACGGATTCCGATGCACCACTAAGTTACGCGTTGATGGCAGATGACATGCTGAAGCTGCTCGAGCATCTTCATATCGAGCGCGCAGATATCGTCGGCTGGAGCGACGGCGGAATTATCGCTTTGGACATGGCCGCGCATCACGGCGACCGTGTCGGACGAATCGTAGTGATCGGTGCGAACTACGACGCCGCCGGCCTGGTCTTCCCGACGGCTCCCGGCGGCGCGATTCCACCGCCCCCCCTCCTCTACACTCTTCGTGCGCCCGATCCCAGGCATTGGCCGGTTCTGTACCAAAAAATCATCAACATGTGGGCGACGCAACCACACTATACCCTCGAGGAATTGAGCGGAATCAGGGCACCAGCCCTAATCATTGCAGGCGAGTTCGATATGGTGAAGCGCGAGCACACGGATCAACTGGCACGCTCCATTCCCGGAAGCGAGGAGTTCATCATCCCAGGAGGGACACACAGCGTAATCTTTGAAAAGAGCGATACCGTTAACGCGAAGATGCTTCAATTTCTCGATGCGCCGGCTGCGCCCGGACACTAAGGGCGCGGGTCCTACCAAGAGTCATTTGACGCCGGCGACCCGGCAGGCTTGCCAAACCACTCGAACGTCGTCCGCGAAGCGAAATTCCACAGCTTCCAAACAAAGTAGCCGCAAACCATGGCGCAGACAACCGACAACAACGGCGGGAATATGCGCTCCAGAAACTTGAACCCATCGTGCGACAGGTAAATGAACAGCGATGAGGCCGCTGCTCCGTTGATGACAGTGACCAGCCCTCGTGGGAATTGAGCCGGGATTTCCTCAAACCATATGAGAGCGAGAGCCGCGATGACCATATACCACTGGAGCATCCCGAGGCCCCAGAAATCGCTGACCCAGGTTAGACACAGCAACGCGACGGTAGTAATGGCTCTTTGTATGTCGGTGGTACTGCACGCGGCGCACCAGCCAAAAGCCAGCAACCACATGTAATTGTGCGGAACCCGTAACCATATCCTTGTTGGGTCCCAAATAGAGTGAATGGCCAGATTCGCGACAAACGAGACGAGCAGAAAGATCATTGCGTAAACGTATGGCTTTTCGATAGCAAACCGGCGCACCGAACCAATGGTGAGTGGAAGAGCCGCGATGACCCCAATCTGTATCAGCAGGTCAATGAAATAGGGAGATTGATAGGGTCCGAAAGGCCAGGGTTCCAGCAAGTTATCGACGAGGAACCAGGAAGAGATGTGAAATGAGCCGTGTAACGCCTGGCGCACAATTGTATAGAGGACCGCTGGAATTGCGATTCTCAGCGCAAAATTAAACACGGGGCCTATGTGCTGTTCTTTCGCGATGGTTCGCAACTGATACTTGGCGAAGCTCATGCCTGAGATGATCATCAGGACTGGATTGCCCAGCCAGAAGGTCATGCCAAAATGACCCGCTACCACGATGGTGATGGCGATTGCCCGGAGGAATACCCCGGTGTCGACGGATGAGAGCTGTATCTTCTTGACGATCGACGCGCTGCTTCCCTCATTGCCCTCGCGGGCGATCTGCCGGATCGTGAGTCCGCGATAGAGTCCTCGCGCAGCCTCGTCGGATATCCCCAGGCGCTTCATTTCCATGACCACGCCGATGGAGCTCAGAGAGTCCCCGCCCAGGGCCCCGAAACTGTCATTGACACCCAGGTCCGGGCGTCCGAGCGCGTTCTGCCATATCCGGACCAACTCTCGCTCGCGCGGGGTAGCGGGACTGTCACCTTCGCCCTCGCGTTCCGCTGCATCCGTTGCGCCCGGCGAATGATCTGCTGCGGCCGATGGCTGGATGGTCGGGGCGCTGTCGGTCCAGAAATGTTCCTTCTCGTGCGGATAGGTGGGAAGCGGGATTCGGTGCCGGACACCGGGAGGCGCCGTGTGTTCCCACGAGATGGCGCGCCCGGCGAGCCACACTTTACCTATGGCCGTAAGGAGAACACGCTGATCCAGATCGTTCTCGTAACGCTGTCGCATCGACCAGATTCCACTCTGCAGAGTGGACTTCCGATCCGGGTGTTGCGCTGCCAGCACGCTCAGCGTTCGGCCGGGTCCACACTCGATCAGCAGTGGATTTGCCAACTGCCACAGCCGGCGTAGTCCATCACTGAATCTTGCCGTGTGGCTCAGGTGCCTGGTCCAGTAGGTCGGGTCGGTCGCTTGCGCCGCGGTCACCCAGTCGCCGGTCACGTTTGACAAGTAGGGGATGCGCGGCTCGTTGAGCCGGACGTTAGCGACCTCAGCTTCGAACGGTGCCAGTAGCGGCTCCATCATCGGAGTGTGAAATGCATGACCATTCTGGACGCGACGGGCGATGATCTCTCGGGCGGCGAGCGCCTGCTCTACAGCGGTCACCTCCTCCGGAGGTCCGGCGATCACGCAGTGACTTGGCCCATTGATCAAAGAGATGTAAACGCTCGGGGGCAGCACCGCGCGAAGCTCTTCCTCAGGCTGCATCACCGCAAGCATGATCGCCTGAGGGAGTTCGTTCACGAGCCTGGCCCTGACGGCAACCAGCCGTAGCGCGTCCTCCAGCGAGAACACCCCGGAGAGGCACGCAGCCACGTACTCCCCCATGCTGTGCCCAACCATCGCATCGGGAGTGACCCCGAGCGACAACCATAGGCGCGCGAGCGCGTACTCGATGGCGAATAGCGCCGGTTGGGCCAGCCTCGTAGTGTTTAGCAGAATGGTGTCCGGGTCCGGCGGTTCATCGGCACTGCGGCCGAGCATTCTCTTCAGATCGATGCCCTTGGACTGAACGACGTTCTTCCAGGCCTGGCTGGCAGGATAGAGCACGTTGCGGATATCGATCCCCAGATGTGGCTCGAGAATCTGCGCACATCGGTCGATCTCCTGCCTGAAGACCTCACACGACGCGTACAGATCATGACCCATTCCCACGTACTGATCGCCCATGCCGGGGATCATGAAAATCGCCGGCCGCGTGGCATCGACTCGGCTGGAGAAGATTCGATTGGACTCCTTGCCAGCGAGTGCTGACAGGGCGTCTTCCCGACCGGTACACACCAGGATCCTTCGGTGCGCAAACGCCCCGCGACCACTCTGCAGCGTATGCGAGACGTCGCCCATGCTGGCGGACTCAGAACCGTCCAGGAATTCCCGTAACGCAAGCGTCGCTTGATCCAGGGCGTTGGCCGTCTTGGCCGAAAGAGTCAACAAGTGAGGTCCGGCAAAAGCGCTCGGCAATTCTTGCTGCGCGACTGCTTCGAAGAGGATCTCGGCGCTGCTTGCGCCCGAGCTGATCGATCGCGTTACCGGCATGGGGCCCCGCTTCAGGGCCCCGGCGGCGTCCACAAACGCGGCGACTTCCAGCGCCGGGTTGGATTCACGGATCTCGTGTGCCGAGACCGTATCCGCGAAGGTCGCTTGCCTGATGACCGCGTGAACCGTGTCCCCCGCCGCCAGCGCATCCGCCAGGCGTCTCAGAACCAGGACGCCGCCGCCTCGCGCACCGCCAGAGGTGCCGCTTCCGCGGTAGGCCGAAAAAGCTCCGGCCAGCGCGATCTCTACTTCCCCACTCAACAGGCTTTGACTGGACCGCAGCACGGCCTTGACGAACGGCAGCTCCGGGTCCTCCGCCGTCACACTGGCGCCCGTCACGCCAAGCTTGGCCGAGATCCAGGCGCTTCGGCCCTCGGTCTGGCTGCCATTTTGCCCCGAGGGCTTGGATAACCCGGTGAAAACACCGATAGACGCCGGACGCTCGCCGGGGTCATAGCCGGCGTTCTCGAGTGCCTCATGGGCAAGCTCCAGCAGGACGCATTGGTCAACCTCCATTGCGGAGGCTTCTTGGGGGGAGAAGCCAAAAAACGCTGCGTCGAAGTAATCGAGCTCACCCGGGGCAGAGGAAACGGTTGTAGCGCCGCGTGCCTGCTCACCCGCGTGGCGCGGGAGCGGTTCGAACCGGGCAGATCCCGCGAGCCGGCATGCCCATCCGACGATCGCGATGTCCAACTTATCGCTCTGCGACACTTCGCTCTACTCCGCGGGGCCGACTTTGGTATGTCCTTGGTCAACCATGGATCTCAGATTCACTTCGATCGCGAATCCGGTAATCGGGCAGACCGACGAGGTTGACACTTTCGGCTTGCTTCTTGACGACGCCAATCTTGATCGCGGGCACGATGCTCTCGCGGTCGTATGTGGCAGCTTTATGTAATAGTGAGGCTCGGAACCACCACACCACGATCAGGCGTCGATGCTTTTAGTTTACCCCGACAATCGGCCAGCGCCAGAGTACAAACCAAATCCGTGAACCTGATCCGCCGGGGCTACCGGCGCCCCGCCGGCCGGAGCGGCCGTTCAGACGGGCCTCGTCTGTAATACCGGTTCGGGCAATGCCTTGCGATCGGCCTTACCGCTCGGAGTCAACGGCATTTCCGCGAGCCGCTCGAAGTGATTCGGGACCATGTAGTCCGGCAGGCGGCCCTTGAGAAAGCGTTTCAGCCCCTGCAGGTCCAGTGGATCCCTGGCGACGACGTACGCCACGATCAGAATGACGCTCTCGGAATACTTCTTGGTTACAGCGACGCAGTCGACGACGCCCGGGTACTCGCGGACAGTGTTCTCGATCTCTCCGAGCTCGATGCGCAGGCCGCGGATCTTGACCTGATGATCCTCGCGTCCCAGGTACTCGACGTTCCCGTCGGGAAGCCAACGCGCGACATCTCCGGTTCGATAGATCCTCTCGCCAGGATTCACCGGATTCGGAGTGAACTTCTCAGCCGTGAGCGCGGGGTTGTTCAAATATCCCCGCGCGAGGCCGATACCTGCGAGGCACAGCTCTCCCATCTCCCCGATGGCAACCTGCTTGCCATCCCGAAGGATATAGAACCTTGTGTTGTCGATCGGACGCCCGATGGGAATAATCTTGAAGTCATCGTCCGTCGGACAATCGAAGTAACTCACGTCGACGGTCGCTTCCGTCGGCCCGTACAAGTTGATCAAACGGGCGCCCGTCTCGTTGCCCCAGCAACGGTTGAAGCGCCTGACATGCTCCGGGGACAACGCCTCGCCGCTGGTGAACACCCGCCGCACAGAATGCAGGCCGGCCTTCATGGCGCCGCCCTTGGCCTCGAGATGCTCCAGGAAAACGCTCAGCATCGACGGAACGAAATGCAGGACGCTGACCCGGTGTCTCTTGATCGTCTCGACGATCGCGAACGGATTTCTCTCCGCTCCGGGAGGAAGAAAACAGACCTGCGCGCCTTCCAGCGCCCACCAGAAGAGCTCCCAAACCGACACGTCGAAGTAGTAGGGTGTCTTTTGCAGGATGACGTCGTCGGCGCCGAGCGGATAAGCGCGCTGCATCCAGTGCAGGCGATTGATTACCGGACGATGCTCAATCATGACGCCCTTGGGCCGTCCGGTCGATCCGGACGTGTAGATCACATAGGCGAGATCTCCGGGAACGTTTACCCGCGGCAGAGGCGCCTTCGGACCCGGGCGGTCGTACAAGGCCGGAGCATCGAGATTGATGATCGTTCCGCCAAATACGGCCTTGTCGGCCGTGGCGCCGTGAACGAGAAGAATGCCCACTCCGGCGTTCTTCAGCATGTATTCGTTGCGATCGGGCGGATTGTCCGGTGGCAGGGGCAGGTACGCGCCTCCGGCTCTGACGACGGCGAGAATTCCGATCGCCATCGCGAATGAGCGCTCGAACATGAGCGCGACAATCGTTCCGGGTTGAACTCCCGCCTCCCGCAACCGCCGTGCGACGCAGTCGACCCTCTCGTTGAGGGCGGCGAAGGTGAGCGATGCCGTACCGAAGGTCTTGTCGTGATCGCAGATGACCGCGGTTCTGTCAGGCTGCTTGGCGACGATCGCCTCGAGCAACTCTGGAAGGGTCGCGTGATCCGGGAATGGCGCGTCCGTTCGGTTGAACTCAGCGATGCGCAGGAGGTCGGCCTCGCCGGCGAGACGTGCGGCGGCGGTCTCCATCAGGCCTGTTCCTCGGGCGCTCGCTGCACGCCGGCCTGCCCGACGAACATCTTGCCGAGAAGCTGCTCGTGGATTTGAGTGGTACCCTCGATGATCTCCATGATCTTTGCGCACCGGTAGTACCGGGAGGTGGGCGAAGACTCGTGGCATCCGGAGGCACCCCGGATCTGAACCGCGTCGGATGCGGCTTTCACGGCCGCCCGCGAGGCGAAGTACTTGGCCGCAAGCGCGTTCTCGAAGGCTTCGGCAGCGTGCTCATCCTCGGACTTGCAGGCGTTGAGGCACAGCAATGTGGTGGCCTGAAGGTCCGTGCCCATCCCGGCGATCAGGGATCGAATCATCCCGAGCTCCCCAACCGTCGTGGCACCGATCTTGCGCTCCGCGGCGTAGGTGATGCTTTCCTCGAAGCAACCCCGCAGCAACCCGAGCGCCGAACACGCCGTACTGATTCTGCCGAACTGCAACCCGACGGGCGCGACGTGCGAGAAGCCGAAGCCCGGTCGTCCGACCATGTTGGCTCTCGGAACCTCGACATCGCGGAATCTGAGCGTCGCCAGGCCCGCTGCGCGGAAGCCCATCAGCTCGCGTATCGGCTCGATCGTGAAGCCAGCTGCGTCTCGAGGTACCAGACAGGCGACGGGTTGCTGCTCGAGCTTGCCAAAGACCAGGAATATCCCTGCGACCTGCGCGCAGGTAATCCACTGCTTGGTGCCGTTCAAGAGGAAAGAATCTCCGCGCGGCCCTTCAGCATACGTCGTGGTCAAGCTCTGCAGCGCGCTGCCGGCCCCAGGTTCGGTCAATGCAAACGAGGCGATGACCTCTCCGCCTGCCAGGCGCGGCAGCCACCGCGCCTTTTGCTCGCGGCTACCCCATTTCGCGACCGCCATGGCAACCATTGCCTGAACGGTGAGCACGCTCGTCGCCGAGGATGAGGCTCTGCCGAAAGCCTCATTCAGCAATCCAAAAGTCACCGTGTCCCACCCCTGGCCGCCGTATTCGCCGGGAATGCTGCAGCCGAGATAGCCCGAAGCGCTTATCCTCGAGAGTATCTCGGCGGGCAGACGCTGGCTGCGTTCCCACTCCTCAGCAGACGGCTCGAGGTTCTCGGCGACAAAGCGCTTGAATTCCGCGTAGCGCGCTTGCTGCGCTTCGGTCAGCCACCGCTTCACGAGATCGCCCTCCCCGGCTCAGGCAGCCTTTGCCGCGTTCTTCTTCACGACGAAGTTCGTCGCCGCCTCGAGGGACTTGAAATTCCGGATATCCAGGTCGTCCGCCTCTACCTCGATGGCGAAGGTCTTCTCTAGGAAGGTCATCAGCTGCACCGCGAACAGTGAGTTGACCAGGCCCGACTCGAACAGGTCGTCATCGTCTCCCACGTCCGGAATGTTGATGGAGCGCGTCACGAAGCGCTTGATAGTTTCTTTGATCTCGCCATTTCGGTTTGCGTTTTGCATCATCGCTGTCTAGCTCTCTGGGTAAACGTAAAATCCTCTGCCCGTCTTGCGGCCGAGATGCCCCGCGTAAACCAGCTTCCTGAGCAGGGGGCAGCAGCGGTACTTCGGGTCCTGATAGCTCTCATAAAGCACATCCAATGAGCGCGCTACCGTATCCAATCCGATGAGATCGGCGGTCTCGAGCGGACCCATGGTGTGGCCAAAGCATTTCTTGAATATGGCGTCGATCTTCTCGGCGCTGGCGACCTGATCCTGCAAAACGAAGGCGGCCTCGTTCATGAACAGGTGGGAGATGCGATTGGATACGAATCCCGGCATGTCCTCGACGACGATCGCCTGCTTGTCGAGTCGCGCGAAGAGCTGCAGCAGAGCCTCGAGCGTACGGTCGGCGGTGTGGAAGCCCCTTATGACCTCGACCGTCGGCTTGAGGTGGACCGGATTCATGAGATGGATGCCGACGACATCCTGCGGCCGCTTGGTGGCGCTGGCGATCTGTGTGATCGAGATGCAGGATGTGTTGGCGCCGTAGCAGACGCCGGGAGGCACGATACGCTCGAGATTTTCATAGAGCTGCTTCTTGATGCTCCAGCTCTCAGTCACGTTCTCGATGAGGAAGTCGCAGCTGGCGACTTGCGCAAGATCGGTCGTGAGTGTCATGAGCTCCGCAACCCGACTCTTGGATACATGCGGAAGGGTCTTCAGCAAAACCGGCGCAAAGCGCACGTTATTCAATATCTCGGCGTTCGCCCGTTCGAGGGCCGCTGCGGACGTATCGACTCCAATCACCTCGACGCCATGCAGAACGAGATCGGTCACCGCACCGATGCCAATGTTTCCCACGCCCAGCACGCCGACCCTTCTAATTTCCATCAGGCTCTTCCTGGGTTACGACGGCACCGACAAAATCGTCGGTGACCGCGAAGCTCTCGAGATTCCACCCACACGAGTCGCGGGACCCGTCTCTCAGGCCTAGAATTCGCGCCTCGTCTCCAGGTGCAAGCGACACGTCAAAACTGTCGAGAGGACGGCTCAGGCCGTCACCCGTTGCCTTCACAAAAGCCTCTTTCCTCGTCCAGCAGTTGAAAAATCCGAGCGGCCGGTCTGGTGGATCCAGGCTGAAATAAGTCTTTCTCTCCGAGCGGGAGAACATGTGCTCCGCAATGTCGTCGGCATTTGCGAGGCTGCGAACCCTCTCGATATCGATGCCGATTCGCTTGCGGTGCGCAAATGCGTACACAGCTAATCCATCCGAATGTGACAAGTTGAAACACAGCCCCGAATTCGAGTGACGCCCTGCGATAATTGGCTTCCCGTGCGCCAGGTAGGCGATCTCAATGGCCGAAGCGGCACAGGCTAACCGTTCAGCAAGCAACATCCGCAGGCACCCCCGAGCGACGATGTAGCGCCGCCGCTCACCAGCACGCACAAACCGAGCGGCGCGATCCCGCTCCTCGCGAGAGAGAAAGCCAGCCAGCTCGTGTACGGCCGGAAGCGGAGCTTCCAGGCTCACCGCCAGAATTTCTATGAGTCCCGGTCGGAAGCGCGGCGGGTTTGCGATCGGCCGAACCTGTGGCAAAGGTGGCGACATCCTGGGCGCCAATTCCTTGTTCGTGCCGATGAGGCTCTCGGAGCGGAGCACTAACCCGGCTCTTCTCGTACCTTCTAATTATTTCAGAGTATAGCAAGCTTCCGAGACCGGACTTCGACACCCGACATAATCGATGGCGACCATGCCGCCGCCTTGGCGGTGCCGCGGGTCAGGGCTCGTTCCAGAGAAGATTCCCGAGATGGCAGTCGCCGCGGAGTCTCGGTGAGGCGCCGACTGCGGCGAACCCCGCGAGTACGCGCTCGAGCAGCGCGCCGCTCAGCGAGGAGTAGCGCTCCCTGAGCACGGCAGGCAGGAGCTCATTGCCCAGCACTTGTGAGCGCGCCTGCCAGCCCAAGCGCTCGATGCCGATACGCGGGCGCACCGCGAAGGGTCGGCGCGCGCCAACCTGGTGCAGCCGCGCGAGCGTGCGCCCGAGGAGCTGCCGGGCCTCCGGAGCATCGAGCTCGAGGCACGGCCGCGGAGTCAGGGGAAGCAGGCAAAGCGGAACCCGCGGTTGTGGATGAGCGAGTGTCAGCGCCGCTGCCACCGGGAGCTCGGCGGCGGCGAGCTCAGTCGTGAACCCGTGCTCCTCGGCGATCTGCGCATCGCCCCAGTGCGCCGGACGATAGAACTTTGAGCACCATTGGGCCCCATGGAGAAGGGCTGCAGGTCGCTGCCGGCGCTTTTGCGTATCATGCAGTGAAATCAAGTCTAAGGGAGCCACCATGAAACCAGCCGATTCATCCCTGCATTAGCGCAGTGATCCCGTGCCCCAGCCCCCCGACACACGCGTGCGCCAGTTCCGCGACGCCCTCGGAGCGTTTGCCACCGGCGTGACCATCGTGACGACGCGCACCCGGTCCGGCGTCGACGTCGGCCTCACCGCCAACAGCTTCAATTCCGTATCGCTCGAGCCGCCCATGGTGCTCTGGAGCCTTGCCAAGACCGCCAAGAGCCTGCCCGCCTTCCTCGAGAGCAGTTACTTCGCAGTGCACGTGTTGTCGGCCTCGCAGGAAGCGCTGTCGCATACCTTTGCCACGCGTGGCGCCGACAAGTTCGCCGGCCTCACCCTCGAGCGCGGCCATGGCGACATCCCGCTCCTCGAGGGCTGCTCGGCACGCTTTCAGTGCCGCACCGCGGTCAAATACGAGGGCGGCGATCACCTCGTGTTCATCGGGGAGGTGGAAGCCTTCGATCAATCTGATCGCCCGCCGCTCGTCTTTCACGGCGGCCACTACGCGGCGGCGTTGGCCAGGCCACGCGCCGCGCCTGCGCCCGAGGCAGTCGACCCCGACAGCAGCTTCAGCGAGGACTTCCTCATCTTCCTGGTGGCGCGCGCGCACTTTCAGCTGTTCCTCGGCCTAAAGCGCGACCTCGAGCGCCACGGCCTGACTGAGTGGCAGTGGTTCGTGCTCAGCATTCTCGGCGTGCGCGACAACCGCTCGGTGGCCGAGCTCGACCAGATCCTGTGGCGCACGGGCACGAGGGTGACCTACGAGCTGGTGGCGGGACTGGCGGCTGCGGGCTTGGCGCAACTACATGGCAATCGCGACGCCAGTGCCCGCATCACGCTCACGGAAGCGGGCCGGCGCCTGGTGATCGAGCTGGTGGCGGCCGCCAAAGCCACCGAGGCGCACGCCGAGCGCAATCTCGGCTATGACGAGGCGCAGCTTCTCAAGCAGGTGCTGCGCAGCGTCATCCGTGAGACCGATCCAGGCGCGCCTCCGCTGCGCTCACCGACGTCGACGGATTGAGACCCCCATGTCGTTTGAACTCGAGGCATACCGTCCGATACGCGCGGTCGCCCCGCGGCGCGCGGCCGACGGTGCACTTCTCATCGGCCTGGTGAACAACATGCCGGACGCAGCACTCGAATCGACCGAGGCGCAGTTCTCCGGCCTGTTGCGCGCCGCCGCGGGTATGCGGGCGGTGCGGCTGCGCTTGACGTCCCTGCCGGAGCTGCCGCGCGGGGAAGAGGCGCGTTCGCACATCGAGCGCACCTATTGGCCGATCGAGACGCTGCTCGGCGCCGCGCTCGATGCGCTCATCGTCACCGGGACCGAGCCCATCACGCCGCGACTGCGCGATGAGCCCTACTGGCCGCGCCTCGCGGCGCTGCTCGACTGGGCGGAGGCGCACACAGCCGCGAGCATCTGGTCGTGCCTCGCCGCTCATGCGGCCGTCGAGCACTTCGATGCGATCGCGCGCCAGCGGCTCGCGGAGAAGCGCTGTGGCGTCTACCGCCATAGCCTCCTCACCGGGCACCCGTTGCTCGCCGGCGTTGCGGAGCCGCTCACGATGCCCCACTCGCGCTGGAACGAGCTGCCCATCGAGGCGCTGCGCGCGGCCGGCTATGCGGTGCTGAGCTTCTCCCCCGAGACGGGGGCGGACGCATTTGTGCGCCACGGGCGCAGCCTCATGCTCTTCTTCCAGGGTCACCCGGAGTACGAGGACACGACGCTCCTCAAGGAGTATCGGCGTGACGTCGGGCGCTTTCTCAACGGCCAGCAGCCGCATTATCCGACCATGCCGCACGGCTATCTGCCGACCGCGGCCGTCGCGACGCTCGAGACATTCAGGCACCGAGCCCAGGCGCAGCGCGCGCCGCAGCTCCTTGGCGAGTTCCCGTTTGCCACCGCGGCCTCAGCGCTCACCCATCTCTGGCGACCCGCGGCGGTCGCGATCTATCGCAACTGGCTCGATTTCATTGCGGCAGCAAGGACGCGCCGCGCGCAACAAGTATCATCGGCCGGCTCATGAACACCACCTTGGTTACCGGCGGCGCAGGCTACATTGGCAGTCACGTCGTGCTTCAGCTGCGCGCGCGCGGCGAGCGCGTCGTGGTGCTGGATGACCTGTCGCGCGGTTTCCGCCGCGCCGTATTGGATGCGCCGCTCATCGTGGGCCGCGTGGGCGACCGCGACGCGGTGCTCGCGCTGTTGCGCACGCAGGCGGTCGACACGGTGATGCACTTCGCCGCCTATACCATGGTGCCGGAGTCGGTGCGCGAGCCGCTCAAGTACTACGCCAACAACACCTGCTCGACGCGCACGCTGCTGGAGTGCTGCCTCGAGGCGGATGTCAGGCACTTCGTGTTTTCCTCCACGGCCGCCGTCTACGGCATACCCGCCGACGGCTTCGCCGCCGAGACCAGTCCGACGTCGCCCATCAATCCCTACGGCACCTCGAAGCTCATGTCGGAATGGATGCTGCGCGACATCGCTGCCGCCTCCTCCCTTCGCTACGTCGCGTTGCGCTACTTCAACGTCGCCGGCTCCGACACCGCAGGGCGCATCGGCCAGGCGACTCCCAACGCCACGCTGCTCGTCAAGGTCGCGTGCGAGGCGGCCGTGGGCAAGCGCCCCGGAGTCGCCATCTACGGTACCGACTATCCAACGCCCGACGGCACCGGCGTGCGCGACTATCTGCATGTCGGGGATCTCGCCGCCGCGCACGTGGACGCGCTCAGCTATCTGCGCCGCGGTGGTGCGTCCACCACGCTCAACGTGGGCTATGGACACGGATACAGCGTGCGTGAGGTGCTCGCGGCGGTCGAGCGGGCGGCCGGGGCAAAGCTCAACATCCGCGAGGAGGCGCGGCGGGCCGGCGATCCGCCTTCGCTCGTCGCGCGAGCCGAGCGGATCCGGAACGAGCTCGGCTGGAACCCGCGCCTCGATGACCTCGACGTCATCGTGGGGACGTCCCTCGAGTGGGAGCGGCAGCTTAAACGCGACCCTTGGGCTCCCGGTTAAAGGGACCTTCTCGCCTGGTTTTTGGTTTGTCGCCGTTTGCCGACATCATGTCGCCAATCACAGACATATGAAATGCCTGCCCGCTAGAATGTAAGACATGTGGTGGGCTCGCCCCAAGTCGCTTAGTGGCCTGATGCTTGTCGGCTTAGGCCTCATGGCCCTGCCGCTGCTGGCCGCGATCGTCACGGCCCTGCTGCAGATGCGGGTCCTGGCCGATACCGGCCAGCGCATCATCGTCGAAGGGGTCAGCGCAGCGCGCGCCAGCCAGGCGCTGTTCGCCCAAATCGCTTCCCTCGAGCGTACGGCACGGCTCTTCCAGGTGCTGGCCGACCCGAAGGACCTCGACCTCTATCGCTCCGAGGACGAGCGCCTCACGCTCACGCGTGATCAGCTGCGCCGTCATGCGACGGCCGAGGCGCAGGGAACTCTCGATGAGCTCGGCAAGCTGCAGGCCAGCACCCGTTTCGTCGTGCTCTCGACCCGGCCGAGAAACAGCGCCGCAAACGAAGCCGATCTCTTGGCCCGCTTCGCGCAGCTCTCGGTCCTGGTCGAGCAGGTGGCGCAGCAGAGCAACGCCCAGGTCGACACCCAGGTTGCAGCCCTCGAAGAGCAGACGCTGCACGCCCGCAAGCAGCTCCTGGTAATGGTCGGCGCAGCGGGTGCGCTCGCCCTCCTCGCGGTGCTGGTGCTCACCGTCGGTGTCGGCCGCCCGCTCCGCCAGCTCGACCGCGCCATCAGTGAGCTCGGCCAGGGAGACTTCACCAACACCATCTCGGTCGGCGGACCCCACGACCTCGAGCGCCTCGGCCGCCAGCTCGAGTGGCTGCGCCAGCGGCTGCTCGAGCTCGCGCACGAGCGCAACCGGTTCCTGCGCCACATGTCGCATGAGCTCAAGACGCCGCTCGCCAACATTCGCGAAGGCACCGAGCTCCTCATGGACGGCGCGGTCGGCGAGCTCGACTCGAACCAGCGCGAAGTCACTGCGATCCTGCGCGAGAACGGCATCAAGCTGCAGCGCATGATCGAGAACCTCCTGTCCTTCAGCGCCTGGGAGACTTCCAGCGTCGGTCTCGAGGCGACCGAGTTTCGCCTCCGTCCGCTCGTGAAGCAGGTGCTCGAGAACCAGCAGCTGACGCTGCTCTCGCAGCGCGTGCGGCTCGACGTGCGGGTGGAGGACATCACGCTGACAGCCGACCGCGGCAAGATCCGTTTGATCCTCGAGAACCTGGTCTCGAACGCCGTCAAGTACTCTCCCAAGGGCGGCACCATCCACGTGCGCGCCCGAGCGCAGCAGGCCCAGCTCGTTCTCGATGTGGCCGACAACGGCCCGGGCATTCCACCCGAGGACCGGACGCACATCTTCGATGCCTTCTACACCGGGCGCGCCGCGCGCAGCTCGGCGGTGAAAGGCACCGGGATCGGATTGTCGGTGGTGCTCGAGTTCGTCTCGGCGCACAACGGCACGGTCGAGATCGTCGACGGCGAGTTCCCGGGGGCGCATTTCCGGATCACCATGCCGATCAGGGCCACGACCGGCGACCGGCCGGTCAGCGCAGTTGCGAAAGCCAAAGCCCATGCGCATGCCGCCTGAGCCCTGCCGAATGCGTCTCGGGGTGCTGCTCATCCTGCTCGCGGTGGCGGGTTGCAACGGAACTCTTCTCTCGCGGGACCGCGCCGCACCCAGCGCGCAGCCGGTGCAGACACCCTCGGCCTCCTCCCTCGTGCTGTCGGACTATCTGCTGCTCCTGCAGCACCTGGCGCAGGGCACCGCCTCCGAGCAGGCCGAGATCGTCGCCCGCGCACAGAACGAGTACGACACGACGCCGACCCCGAGCCGCGAGCTCAAGCTCGCCCTGATCCTCTCGACCCCCGGTCACCCGGCGACCGATGAGCCGCGCGCCCAGCGCCTGCTGCACGAGCTCATGGCCCATCCGGAGACACTCCTGCCCGTCGAGCGGGCGCTCGCCTTCCTGCAGCTTTCGCAAATTGACGACCATTTGACGCTGGTCGCGGAAAATCGCAGGCTGCAGACTGATGCGCTGCGCGAGGACCAGGCGCGGATCGCGGCCGCCAATCGCCGCCTGCAGGCCGAGCTCGATGAGAATGCGCGGCTGCGCAAGGAGCTCGACGAGGCGCGCGCCAAGCTGGATGCCATCGCCAACATCGAGCGCTCGCTGAATGAGCGCAAGCCCGGTACCCCCACGCCGCATCCATGAGCCGACAGGAGTCTTGAATTGAATCAGATCGGAAAACGCAAAGCGCGCATTCTCGTAGTCGACGACGATCCGGGGCTGCTGCGCCTGCTCACCATCCGCCTGCGCGCGGAGAGCTACGACGTCGAGGCGGTTGAGAGCGCGGCCCAGGCGCTGGCCGCCGCCAGCCGCTTCCGTCCGGACCTCGTGATCACCGACCTGCGCATGGACCAGATGGACGGCATCGGGCTCTTGAAGGAGCTGCAGAACCGTTGGCCGGGGCTCAAGGTGATCATCCTCACCGCCCACGGGACGATTCCGGACGCCGTGCAGGCGACCCAGATGGGGGCCTTTGGCTTCCTCACCAAGCCCGTCGACAAGCAGGAGCTGCTCGATCAGGTGCAAAAAGCCTTGCGGATCTCCGGCTTTGGCTCCTCGGACGAGGACTGGCGCGCGGAGATCATCACGCGCAGCGCCGTCATGGAGGAGAAGCTCGCCCAGGCTCACATGGTCGCCGGCACCGACGCGCGCGTGCTCATCACCGGCGAGAGCGGCACCGGCAAGGAGTTGCTCGCTCGCGCCATCCATCGCGCCAGTCCACGCCGCAACAAGCCCTTCATCGCCGTCAACTGTAGCGCGATGGCGGAGAACCAGCTCGAGTCCGAGCTCTTCGGTCAGGAGAAGGCCTCAGCCGGAGCGACGCGCTCGAACCAGGGACTCTTCATGGCCGCAGACGGTGGCACGCTCCTGCTGGACGAGATCGGCGACATGCCGATGCGGCTGCAGGTGAAGCTCCTGCGCGTGCTGCAGGAGAATGCGATCCGTCCCACGGGAGGCGAGGATGCGATCCCGGTCAACGTGCGGGTGATCTCTTCCACGCATCGCGACCTGCAGCAGCTCATGGCGAGCGGCCAGTTTCGCGAGGATCTCTACTACCGCCTCAACGTGGTGCACATCGAGATTCCGCCGCTTAGCCGCCGCCGCGAGGATATCCCGATGCTGGTCGCGCATTTCCTCGCGCAGATCGCGCGTGAGAGCGGCGTGCGCAAGATCTATGCCCCCGAGGCGGTCGAGCTCCTCGCGACGGCCGACTGGCCGGGCAATATCCGCCAGCTCCAGAACGTGGTGCGCCAGAACGTGGCGCTCTCACAAACGCCCATCATCCCGGTCGAGCTCGTACAGCAGTCACTCGGCGGCTCGCCGGGCCGGCTGCCCTCCTTCGATGAGGCGCGCGATGAGTTCACGCGCAGCTATCTCTCGCAGATCCTGCAGATCACGGGCGGCAATGTGAGCCAGGCGGCACGCCTCGCACGACGCAACCGCACGGATTTCTACAAGCTCCTCGCCCGGCATCAGCTGACGCCGGAGGAGTTCAAGCAGCGTTAGGGCAGCAGGCCGTAGACCGTGAGTTGGTTCGTGCCGACGACATAGACCTTGCCGTTGGCCACGGTCGGCACCACGAACTTGACGGCATTTCCGCACGTGTCGGTACCCAAGGTGCTGCTGCTCCAGAGTGTTGTGGCGAGATTCGTCGCATCGTAGGCCCGCAGGATCGCCGGCCCAGCCGAGGTGCCATTCGACGTCCCGTTGGCATCGGTATCGAGCGCCCATGCGATGCCCGTGGTCGCGCTCGCGCCCGGCGCAGAGAGCACGACGTTCACACCCGGGAATCCGTAGCTTTCGTTGCTCTGGGACGAAGGTGAAGTACTCAGTTGGGCGTTACCGATGGGATAGGCCTTCACGTTGTCGTCCACCGCGCCGACATACACGCTGCCATTCCAGTAGGACGCCGTGCTGAAGAAGCCGCCATTGCCGACCGTGACCGTCTGCAGATTGGTGTTCGTGACAGCGTTGTACTGGCCCATGTTGTCGCGGTCGACCATATAGAGGTTCGATTCCTTGTCGGAAGCGATGGCGAGGTGCGGGTGAGTGGTCGATCCGGCGGCGTCCGGGAGCAGCAGGACGCCCGCGGACCCGAGATCGAGGTCACTTGCGTCGAGGTAGGCCTGGTCGGAGGGAGTGAAGAA
>Ga0187780_10001601_pt1 | contig 17124 bp, 13 predicted proteins | sample 1015_Q2_SP10_20__FD_132429 | JGI IMG/M metagenome (GOLD analysis project Ga0187780, IMG submission 132429) | Tropical peat soil microbial communities from peatlands in Department of Meta, Colombia - 1015_Q2_SP10_20_MG | ecosystem: Environmental > Terrestrial > Soil > Wetlands > Peat | place...
CGCTTCTTGTGCAGGAATTCCTGGAGCTGGTCGAGCGGCCAGGTGTTGATTACATGGCCTGGGGTGAGCCAGCCCCGTTGAGCGGTTGCGACCCCGTACCGGAGGTGTGCAAGGTGCCGGGTGGCGTGCGAGTCGCTGTCGATGGCGAAGACGGCTCCGTGCCGCTGGGCCCGCCTGATGAGGTCCGCGGGGAGGTCCAGGCGGTCGGGGAAGGCGTCGATCTCGAGCGCGGTGCCGGTACGGGCGCAGGCCGCGAACACGGCATCCCAGTCGGCGTCGACGGGTGCGCGCTTGCCGATGAGCCGCGTTGTGGGGTGGCCGATGATGTTGACGTGGGGGTTCTCGCAGGCGCGGATGATCCGCCGGGTCATCTCCGCGCGCGGTTGGCTGAAGTGTGAGTGAACCGAGGCGATGCACAGGTCGAAGCCGGTGAGGAATTCGTCTGGCCAGTCGAGGCCGCCGTCGGCGCCGATGTTGAGCTCGGTCCCGTGCAGCAGCCTCAGCTGACCGTATGCGCGGTCGAGGCGTCGGAGGTGATCGCGCTGGGCCAGCGCCTTCTGGCTGGTCATTCGCTCCATGTACAGGTTGGGGGCGTGGTCGGTGACTGCGTAGTAGGCATAGCCGCGCTGCGCCGCTGCGGCGACCATCTCCTCCAGTGATGCGAGCCCGTCGCTCAGGTTGGTGTGCGTGTGCAGGTCACCGCGGATGTCAGGCTCGGTCACCAAGGCGGGGAGCTGGCCGTGCAGGGCGGCTTCGATCTCGCCGGTATCTTCGCGCAGGGTGGGCTGGATCCAGGGCAACCCGAGATGGTGGTAGACCTCTTCCTCGGTTTCGGACACGATCAGCTCACCCGTCGCCACGTCGAACAACCCGTACTCGGAAAGCTTGAGCTTGTTGTGGACGGCGATTTCGCGGGTGCGGATGTTGTGCGCCTTGGCCCCGGTGAAATATTGCAGTGCGGCGCCCCAGCACTCCGGCGGCACTACCCGCAGATCCGCCTGCACTCCTGCGGTGGTGCGGATCGAGGTCTTGGTGCCGCCGCTCGCGATCACCTCCGCGACGTTTGGCAGGCCGCTGAATGCCGCCATGAGCTGTCCGCTGTCGGCTGCTGTGGCGAGAATGTCGATGTCGCCGATGGTGTCCCGCATGCGGCGCAGCGAACCTGCGTAGGTGACCCGCCGGCAGCCGGGCACCGGCGACAGCGCGGCGACGATCTCCTCGGCGAGATCCATCGCCACATCTAGGCGCACGCGCTGGCCGGCCTTGTTCATCAGCTCGATGCCGTGCAGCAGGTTTTCCTCGGTCTTGGCGCCAAACCCGCGCAGCCCGGCCAGCTTGCCGCCGCGGATCGCCTCCTCGAGCGCGCCTACCGAGTCGATGCCCAGCTCCTCGTACAACACCATGGCCTTTTTCGGGCCCAGCGTTGGAATCGTGGTCAGCCGCCGCACCCCAGCCGGGACCTTGGCGCGCAGCTCCTCCAGCTGATGGATCACCCCGGTCCGCAGGTGCTCCTCGATCTTCCCCGCGATGGAGGCGCCCACATTGGGGATCTGCCGCAGACCGTTCTCGTCCAGATGGGAAATGTCATCCGGGTACCCGCCGACCGACCGGGCAGCCTTCTCATACATCCGCACCCGGAACGCGTCACCACCGGTAATGGCCATCAGGTCGGCATACTCCTGAAGCACGGCAGCGACCTCGTCGTTCACCCGCACCATGTCAACCGCTCCCCGGATATACGCAACCGCCCAGCCGCTGCCCGCTCCCGCGGGCCGGCCTGTCACGTCACCTGATCGTTGGGCCGATTAACCATCCCGGCAGCCAGGACGGCTGGAGACGGGCCCCGCGCGGGGTCCGGGCGCAGGGAAGATGCCGAAGCCCGCGGGCAGGCTCCCTTCGCCAGGCACGAGCAGGCAATGTGGCTGACGGCCGCGGCGATCCAGCCGACCGACTGAATGACCTGGCCTTTCACCCTCCCAGCACCAATCCGGCTTGAACTTCACCTGCAGGCTCTCCGGTGAGCGTCCGTCCCCAGCCGATTGGCGAGCCAGGGCCGCAGGTCCCGCCACCGGCGGGGCCAACGCCCCCAAACCCAGCAGATCCCGGAGCCCGGGCCTTAACTTCGGCCATGCCGGTGAGATGGTGGCCGGCCTTCCGGGCGCGACGTACCGGGCGATCCTCGGCCAGGAGCAGGTCCGCAAGCTCACCGAGGCGGGCAACGTGGTCGGCCTCGGCATCTACATCAACAACTGCGCCAAGCTGCCAGGCCTGCCGGCCGAGATCGCGGCCGACGCGGCGGACGAGAACCGCATCAACGTGCTCGGCGCGACGACGATCCAGGAACTGGCCGAGAAGATCGGCGTCGGTCCCGCGGTCCTGAACGCCGACAGCTCTCGCCAGCACCGCAGACGCAGGGGAAGGGGCACCCTCTTCCGGACTGAGCCCGTTGCCACCCTGCCCGGCAGCGATGAGGCCGACCATCAGCTACCCGCGGGCCCATGCTGACCCGGCGGCACCATGATCGGGTCTTTGGTCCTTGCACGGGCCTGCCGGGCGCGCGTACGGTGCGCTCATGACGGCGAACAGCGAACCTGCTCATCGTCGGACCAGCGGCGCCGTTCCACAGGCGGCAGTGGCTGCGCCTGCTCGCCCGGTTCTTTGACGTTGGCCTCGCTGGCGTCCCGGGGCCTACGGGCATGCAGCGGCGTGCGGCCGAGTGAAGGGACGTGGATCAGATGAGTCTCATGCGCCGGATCGCCTTGCTGTTCCGGGCCAAGGCGAACAAGGCGCTGGACCGCGCCGAGGATCCCCGCGAGGTGCTGGATTACTCCTACCAGCGGCAACTGGAGTTGCTGCAGCAGGTGCGCCGCGGGCTGGCGGACGTGGCGACCAGCCGCCGACGCGTCGAGATTCAGCTCGCCCAGCTGGACCAGTCGGCAGCCAAGCTGCAGGGCCAGGCACAGCAGGCGCTCGCCGCGGGGCGCGAGGATCTGGCCCGCGAGGCGCTGACCCGCCGGGCGGCCGTCATCTCGCAGATCGGCGACCTGCAGGGCCAGGAGGCCACGCTACAGGCCGAGCAGGACAAGCTCACCGTCGCCTCGCAGCGGCTGCAGGCGCAGGTCGAGGCGTTCCGTACCCGCAAAGAGACCATCAAGGCCGCCTACACCGCCGCCCAGGCCGAAACCCGCGTCCGCGAGGCCGTCACCGGGATCTCCGAGGAAATGGGCGACCTCGGCCTGGCCATCCAGCGCGCGCAGGACAAGACCGAGCAGATGCAGGCCCGGGCCGGCGCGCTGGATGAGCTGCTTGCCTCCGGCGCGCTGGAGGACGCCACCTTGCCCGGCGGCCGCGACGACCTCCAGTCTCGGCTGGATGCCCTCACCGCGGGCCACGACGTGGACGACGAGCTGGCCCGGATGAAAGCGCAGCTGCCCGCCTCGGCTCCGCAGGCGGCTCTGGAAGGCCCCGGGACGGCATCAGCTGATCCGCCGCCACCGCCGGGACGGCCGGCCACACCGTGAGCGTACGTTCGCCGCGCCAGCTTGAGGCGTTCGAGGCGGTGGCCACCGAACTCCGTTTCGGCGGGGCAGCCGAGAAGCTGTCCCGGTCCGGAAGGGACCGCCAGCGTGGTGTTATCCCCGTGCGCGGCCACTGCAACGCCAGAAGAACTTCGCGTCGCGTACGTGTTGTGATGGGTGAACCGCCGCGGCGTCCCGCGGTGGCAGGCATAACGCCGTCACTGCGGGCGTTTTACGTGGTGACGGGGAAGGATCGGGATCCTCGTGAAGACGCGGGGGAACGGAGCAACGGCTCCGCGCACCGCGCCACCGCGATCCGCACCTAGCGGAGATCCTCCCCCGCCCGTTGTCACGGGGTGCCAAGCACGCAGGTCGCCTTACTCAATGTGGCGGCCGCCCAGGAGGCGCCGATAAGACTTCGGCTCGCGAGACCTTCGTCCCTACCGCTCAAGGCGGACCCGACGATGGAATCGATGAACAGCAGCGGAGCCGGAGGTAGTTCGTGACGCGGTATAAGCGGGAGACCGGCCCGGAGAAGCTGGCGGCGGCCGCACGGGCCGTCGGCGTAGCCGATCCGCTCGTGCTCGATGCGATGCGGCACACGCCGCGTGTAGCGTTCGTGCCTGCCGCCTACGCCGACAGGGCCTACGACGACGGGCCTGTGCCGATTCCCCACCATCAGGTGACCACCCAGCCGTCGCTATGTGCCATGATGATCGCGGCACTGCGCCTGGACGGTACGCAGCAGGCGCTCGAGGTCGGCACCGGCTACGGCTACCAGACGGCGCTGCTGGCCCGGCTCGCCGCCCGCGTAGTCAGCATCGAGATCTGGCCCGATCTGGCCAAGCAGGCGCGGCGCAACCTCGCCGCGCAGGGTATCGGCAATGTCATCGTCCTCGCGGGGGATGGGTCCGAAGGAGCCCCCGATCATGCCCCGTTCGACGCGGTCGTGGTCTCCGCCGCCTTCCCTCGCGTGCCGCCGCCGCTGGCTGCCCAGCTCAGAACCGGGGGACGCCTGGTCCAGCCCGTGGGTCCGGGAGGCGCAGAAGACGTCGTTCTGTATGAAAAAGACGCCGATGGCCTGCGGCGGGTAAGAGCCTTGACGGGGGCGAGCTTCGTCCGCCTCCATGGCCGGTACGGTTTCCCCCAGCCAGCAGCGTGACACGGTGATCACTGTTGCCCGCTGCCAGCAGCGCGTCCCCGGCGTGGTTCCAGGACCACCGGCCCTACCCCAATGCGCCATCCTGCGATGTCATAAGCCATGGAGCCAGTGCGGGAGGTGGGCCAGCATGGGGCCTTCACGGGCAGATGAGGATCTGTCTGCCAGCTTTGTCTCAGACGACCAGCAGCGGCGCCTTGAGTTCGACCACGAGCTGGCCGAGTATGTCCGCGCCCACCGCGAGCGGTGGGACATCACCGCCGTGCTGGAACCGCTCCAGCTTCTGGGGGCAAAGACCGGCCAGGTTCAGCTGCACCTGCACCGCAGTCCGCTGGGGAGGCTGGCGGTGACCATTCAGTTCGAGCTTCAGCCGCAGGCGGCCACCTGACCGGATGGCCGGTTCGCAGAGCGATCTGCGTCAGGAGCCCTTCAGTACCGGAACCCGCGGCGGCGCCGTGGCCAGTGAAACGTGGTCGGCAGGTCCGCCGCGTCGAGGGCCTACCCGTTGCTGGCGACCGCTTCGGCTATCTGCCGGGGACCTTCGGCCCACCCGGTACGGTCTGAACGCCCTGCCGCACACTGTCCGGGAAACGCCACGATCGTCACGAGTGTGACGTCTTGCCATGCTTCCCGGCGCATTGTGACGGCGAGGGGGACGGGCATGACCGCGAAGCCCATCGTGGCCGGTACGGACGGTTCTGAGGAATCACTGCGGGCGGTCGGCTGGGCCGCCAGGCAAGCTGTGCTTCACGGTGCCGGGCTGCGGATCGTGTCCGCCGCGGCGCTGCCCCCGGTGATCGGGTTCCAGGTCCGGCCGGAGCGCGACGTGGTCGCCCGTCTCATCCGCACGGAGCGCGACCGGGCTCTCGCCGTCGCGGCCGCCCGGGCCGCCGAGATGGCCCCTGGCCTGCTGATAGATACCGATCCGCTGGCGGGCCGCCCTGCGCAGGCGGTCACCGACAGCGGGTCCGGCGCGTCCATGCTGGTGCTGGGATCCCGCGGCATCGGCGCGTTCTCGGCGATGGCGCTGGGATCGGTCAGCTGGTACGCGGCTGCCCACGCGTCCTGCCCGGTTGTGGTGGTCCGTGACGAGACTGCGGGGGTCCACCGGCAGGTGGGCATCGGCGTCGGCGACCTCGATCACTGCGCGAACTCGCTCACCTTCGCGTTCGAGGAGGCCGCCCTGCGCAAGGCCGGCCTGATGGCGATCCACGCCTCGCATGTCCCGCAATTCGGCATTTCGCGGGCCGGAACCGCGTCCCCGGCGCCAGGCGCGGACGCGGTCGAAACCGAGGCCGCCAGGCAGCTGGAGAGACTGCTGGACAAGTGGCGGAAGAAATACCCCGACGTGCCGGTCAGTCAGGATGTCGTCCGCGGCCACCCGGGGCGGGCGCTGGTCGGCCTATCTGCCCGCGCCGATCTGGTGGTCATCGGCAGACACGCTAGGCACTGCGGCCTGCAAGGTCCCGGTTCAGTCAGGCACGCAGTCCTGAATCACGCGCTCGGCCCCATCGCGGTAGTGCCATCATCGTAACCGCGCTCGGCGGAAAAGTACCGTACCCGCCGAGCGCCCGATCGCCGGAGACGATGGTTCGGCTTCTTGAGCGAGCAGCGCCTGGGGCGTCCGCGCGGCCCTGCCTTATCCGGCCGAGCTGCACACGGTCGGGCCTTACCGCCGTTCTCCAGGGCCAGCAGCCCGCAGAAGCTCGCATCACCCACGTTCCACGTCCCGTCCTGGTACACGGCCACGCCGGACTGGCCGGTCAGCTCGGCCGTGGTTCCCAGCAGGACGTTGTAGGTCACCCTCGCGTGCGTCAGCGAGATCACGGTCACCTTGATGACCGTCGCCGAAACTGATCTGGCCAGGCTGGAGCCGGACTGGGCTCGGATGACCGCGGCGTAGGTTCGCCCGTTCTGCAGCAGCGTGATCCTGCTGGCGGCGGAGGTCTTGCCGCTGAAGAACGCCTCCCAGTTCGCCGTGATCAGGGCCGTGGCGCTGGAGCTGGTTGGCGCGCTGGACGGGGGATGGTGGAAGGAGACGGGCCCACCGAGGACGTGCTGGAACTGCTGCAGGCGGCGACCGGCCGACCTAGGTAGTGGTGGCCGCACAACAGCAGGTCCACCGGGCGGCGGATGCCGGCTAGGGCGAACGGCCCGCCCAAGCGGGACGTGGGACCGCAGCGCCCGCTGGCGCCGCAAAGTCAAAGCTGAAGGAACGAAACAGCCCCGCGAATGGCGGAGGTGAAGCAGGTGACGACCGGAGGGACCGGCGACCAGGCGGGACGCGCTAAGTGCCGTGCCCGGCCGGGAGTCCCTAGTCCCCGGGCGCTGCCTCGAGTACACCCTTGCGGACGCTCATCCCCGCCTCGCAATGACACTCCTCAGCACATCCGACCCAACTAAGGAGGCGCGTCATGCGATTTCATCTGCCGGCCCGGCGGGTCATTTTCGCTCCGGCGCTCGGCCTGGCGCTCGTCGCAGCGGTTGCCGCCTGCAGCAGCTCCAGCACGTCCTCGGTGAGCCCGCCTCCGTCCACCCATCCCTCGCCCAGTGCCACGGCCCTGATCACGGCGAACTGGGAGGCGTTCTTCAGCGGCAAGACCTCCGCGGCGAAGAAGATCGCTCTGCTGCAGAACGGGCAGACGTACGCCGCTGTCATCCAGGCCCAGTCGGGCTCAGGGCTGGCCAGCTCGGCCTCGGCGACGGTCACCAAGGTGACCGTGACCTCGCCGACGCACGCGAGGGTGACCTACAACGTTCTGCTGGGAACCACGCCCGCGCTGACCGGCCAGTCCGGCGTGGCCGTGTACCAGGACGGGACGTGGAAGGTGGGTGATGCGAGCTTCTGCGGGCTGCTGACCCTGGAGAACGGCGGCAAGCCCCCGTCGGTATGCAGCTCGGCCGGATAAGGCAGCGCCGCGCGGCTGGCGAGCTAGGCGAGGACCGTCCCGCGCGATGACCAGTGCGCCGCTCCGGCCTGGTCAGCCCGGCCACCCCCGCCAGATCACCCACGGGCTGCGTCCCGCCCGGCCAGCCTTGATGCCGACGACCGGACCCAGCTGGCCGGCGTCCTGGACCGCTGTCCACACCTCCACCCCTGGCCGGGCACGTCCGCGCCTGGCCGACATGATTATCCGCCAGGGCCAGCAAGAACTGACGGCTGGCTCACCCGGGTGCAGACCGACGACCAGCCCGGACTATGCGTGGGGCGTGTCCAGATGTCGTAGACGGCAGCACCGGCGGCCTGCAGGGCTGCCCGGCTGACCCTGAAGTGGTGACCGCACAGCAGCAGGTCAACAGGGTACGGGCGACTGGCGGTCGGCGGCATCACCACCGTGACCACCGGCCTTGCCGGACAGCAGCACGCCCGCGCGGTGACGTCCAGCGGCACGGCCCGCTTCAGGTCAGCTAGGAGCTCCTTGCACGCGGCAGCCGCCCCGTGAGACCACCATCTCTTCACGTAATCACTATCAAGTCGGCCCGAATGCGGCGTCAGAGTCGTTGTTCCGCCGCAGCACGGCCATGGGTCCCCTCCGGGCGCGGCTGGCGACACTCTCGGGACGTTCGTCCCTAGGCGGGATTACTCCGGGCGTGCACGGTGAACGGACCGTTCGGAAATAACGATCCGAGGGTGGGAGATGACGGCCGCAGCGGACCAGGTGTGGACCGACAAGGTGTTCCGGGTTTATGGCGCCAGGCTGCGGTTGCCGGAGCTAGCAGTGCCGGAGTCTCGCTGCAGCATTCCGGCCAGCTCCGTTGCGCCACCCCCCTCGACAAGGATTTTTCCAGTCCGAAGCGGGTGCAGGAAAGCGAGCAAGCCGGGCCGTGCGTAGACGGGCTGCGGGCGGTGAGGTCGTCGCGGTGGCTGGCCTGGGTGAGGCAGCCAGCGGGCGGGGCGCTGACGCTCAAGCGACATGCGAGGCGGGGATCGCCGCCATAGCGGGCATTCCGACGCCGCCCCACGGGGGGACAACCGGCATCTTGAACCTCTACAGCAACAGCCGCCGGAACTTGTCGGATGAGGATTCGCGTCCCGGATGGCCACGGGGGGGATCGTGACCGCGGCCAGCGCACCGAATTGGGAGGAGACGCTGCGTGATGGCAGGATGGTGGCGCTGCGGCCGCTGCGCAGTCATGACGCCGCGGGAGTCGAGGCGCTGTGGCGCCGCCTGGATGCCCCCTCGCGGCGCCTGTTTACCCACCTGGCTCATCTGCGGCCTGACCGTCCCGGTGACGTGGCCATCCCGCGGCCGGGTCATACGGCCGGGATCGTCGCCGTCCCGGCGGACCCGCCGGGACGAGTCGTCGGTGTGGCGCGGTATGAGCGCACGGCAGCAGACACGGCCAGGGTCCTGGTGTTTGTCGACGCCTCGTGGCGACGCGCCGGGCTAGGCACCTTGCTGCTGAGCCGGCTGGCCGAGGCTGCCCGGCACGCCGGGGTGCGGCGGCTGGCCGGTGATGTGCCCAGGAGCGATGTGGCGATGCTGGGCCTGCTGGAGGAGCTGGGCCTGGAGTACCAGGAGCAGGTGACGGCGGCGAGGGTGCACGCCAGCTTCGCGGTGCAGGAAACCGACGTCTACCTTGATGCATTGCTGGCTGACCAGCGCGCCGCAGCCCGGGTGTCGATCGCGCCGTTCCTGTGCCCACGGTCGATCGCCGTGGTGGGGGCCAGCGACGCGCCAGGCAGCATCGGCGCCCTGCTGCTGGCCAACCTGCTGACCAGCGGGTTCGCCGGGCCGGTGTACCCGGTCAACCCCCGCCATCAGGTCATCCAGGGAGTGCCCGCCTACCCGGACCTGGCCTCGTGCCCCCAGCCGCCGGACCTGGCGCTGGTGGCCGTCCCCGCGCGGCTGGTGGCCGGGGTCGTCGACCAGGCAGGCCGGCTGGGGGTGCGGGCGGTGTGCGTGATCTCGGCCGGGTTCGCCGAGGTGGGTGGGGAGGGCCAGGCCCGACAGGAGGACCTGCTCCGCCACGCGCGCGCCGCTGGGGTGCGGCTCATCGGGCCTAACTGCATGGGGCTGCTCAGCGGCGGGCCTGATCCGCGGTTCAATGCCACGTTCAGCACAGTCTTCCCGCCGCCAGGCCGAGTGGCGTTCGTGTCACAGTCCGGCGGGCTCGGGCTGGCCGCGCTCGGCCTGTTCACCGGCCCGTCGCTGGGCGTGAGCGGCTTCGTATCGGTCGGCAATACTGCTGACCTGACGCCCAACGACCTGCTGCTGTACTGGGATGGGGACACACGTACCAGCCTCATCCTGGCTTACCTGGAGTCGGTGCCGGATCCTCGCCGGTTCGCCCGGATCGCCCGGCGCCTGTCCCGGCACAAGCCGATCGTGGTGGTGAAATCCGGCCGTACCGGTGCCGGGCGCCGGGCAGCGTCCTCGCACACCGCGGCCATGGCGGCCCGGGAGACGGCGGTCGAGGCCCTGGTTCACCAGGCCGGGGTGATCCGGGCCGGCACGCTGGAGGAGATGTTCGACGTCGCCGCCGTGGTGTCATCGCAGCCGGCGCCCGCCGGACGGCGGGTCGCGGTGCTGACCAACGTCGGCGGGCCGGGAATCCTGGTCGCCGATGCCTGCGAAGCAGCCGGGCTGCTGGTCCCGGAACTGTCCCACGACATGCAGGCGGCACTGCGCGCCGACCTGCCGGCACAGGCAGCCGTCGGGAACCCGGTGGACGTCGTCGCCGGGACCAGCGCCGGGCAGTACGGGCGGACGCTGCGCCTGCTCGGCGCGGCCGAGGAGATCGACGCGATCATCGCGGTGTTCATCCCGCTTGGCACTGCCCTCGCCGAGGACTTCGCCCGGGAAATCACCGCCGCTGCGGCTGGCCTGCCCGGCAAGCCGGTCATCGCGGTCTTCATGACCGCCGGGCCTGCGCCAGCCGGCATGTCCGGGGCTGGCATCCCCGTGTTCGCCCGTCCTGAGCAGGCCGCCGCCGCACTCGGCCACATCGCCAGATGGGCGGAGTGGCGCGCGCGGCCCCCGGGCCACGTCGTGACTCCCGCCGGCATCGACCCGGGCCGCGGGCGGGCAGCGACCAACGCCATGCTGGCCAGCCAGCCGGGCGGCGGGTGGGCCGACGCCAAGACAGCAGGGGAACTCCTCGCCGCTTACGGCATCGCCGCCGCCCGGTCCGGGCTGGTCCGCACCCCGGCCGAGGCCGCGGCCGCCCAAGCCGAGCTCGGCGGGCCGGTGGTCGTGAAGATCGCTGCGGCCATCCACAAAAGCGACGTCGGCGGCGTCGCCCTCGGCATCGACAGCCCGCAGGCTGCAGCCGACGCGGTGACCGCCATCCGCGCCATCCTGACCGAAGCCGGCCTCGCCGAGCACGCCGCGGAATTCCTCATCCAGGAGCAGATCCGCGACGGCGTGGAAATGATCGTCGGCGTGACCCATGACCCCGCCTTCGGCCCCCTCGTCCTGGCCGGCCTCGGCGGCACTGCAGTGGAGGTCCTCGGCGACGTCGCGGTGCGCATCACCCCCCTCAGCGACACCGACGTGGATGAGATGCTTCGCTCGCTGCGCTCCTACCGGCTGCTCACCGGGTACCGCCAGTCCCCCCCGCTGGACATCGCGGCCTTCGCCGAGCTCCTGCACCGGGTGAGTGCCATGGTCGAGGACATCCCCGAGATCACCGAGCTCGACCTCAACCCGGTATTCGTCCGCCCGCACAGCGCTGTCGTCGCCGACATCCGCGTCCGCCTCACCGGATGACCCAGCCCACTGCGGCCAGGGCCCGCGCGCCCGGCTGCGGCCCTGGCCTGACCAGGTCGCCTGAGTCGGCTCAGCTGCTGGCGGGGTGGGCGTGGTCGTGGATGTGCGCCTGCCTGAGGTGCTCTTCCTCGGCGTTGACGTGGGGCTCGTGGTCGTGTTCTACGGCTGGGTGGTTGTGCTCGTGCGAATGGGTGGCCGCCATGTGCTCCCACTGGGTTCCGTGCCGCAGGTAGTGGACGAGGTGGGCGTGCTCGTGGGTGTGAACGATGGCGTCATGAGTGTGCTTCATAGTCTTCCTCCGCGTTAGTTACCTTGCTGTGCGTGCGGGAGCCTGCTCGCGGGACCTGGCCCGGCAGGCTTGACGGCGGCAGCGTCGACCTGGAACAGTGGCTGGCCCGGGCCGCCTCATGCTGCTGGGACCAGCGCCCTGTACGGACACGCCCTGGCGGCACCATGGCACCTCCTCATCAGAAGCGTTCGCGTTACCGGGCCCGCACCGCCAGGGACCATGGTCATCTTCGGCCGGCGCCGGGTTGGGATCAGGGCCTGCGGTGCCGAATGCGTCAGCGTGGACACAGGTCCGCTCGTGCGCGCCGACGGTGGTGTCGCTGTTCACTTCCTTCGAGCAGCTGCCGTATCACGCGGGCGCCGGTGCGTTCGGCCGGGCGGTGCGGCGCCCCCGGCACGGTCGGCACCGGGCCGGGTCCCGCCGATGAAGTCAACGAACAAGGCGAAGGCGGGCAGGGCGGCACCACCCAGACCGTGATCACCTGGGCCGTAGCGGACGACGCAGTCGGCGAGGTGGCATGGGCCCTGATGATGGATACGAACACCTGCCTGTTCTCAGCCCGCCGCTGCAGCCGACCCCGGTAGCCGCGACCTGGAAAGCCGCCTGGCCCGGCAGGCCGAGGCCCGCCAGCGCCGCTGGCGACGCCGGCGCGCATAATGGGTCTTTCGGCCTTATCCCGCCTACGCCATCTAGGCGATCATGTCGTAACAGCAGGGCCGCCGGAGGCTGGGCGCTGAGCAGAGATCAGATCAGGCGGCAGCCCCGTTGGCTTGCACGGCAGGATGTGCCGGAAGCCGCCACGAGGAGGACGTCATGAGCACCTACACGGTAATTGAGATTATCGGGACGAGCCCTGAGTCATGGGAAGACGCGGCAGCGCAGGCGGTGAAGACCGCAGGCGGGACTCTCCACGACCTACGGGTGGCTGAGGTGGTCAAGCAGGACATCCACCTGGACGAGGGCGGGGAGATCACCTTCCGGACCAAGCTGCAGCTCTCGTTCAAGTACGAGCACGAGCACACGCACTGATCCCGGTCCCGGCCGCAGCCAGATTCCCGCTGAGGGCCGCCCGGGCACAGCATAGTGCCGAGCCGCCAGGCCATAGCAGCACGGCCAAGTCGGCTCACTGGCACCCACGAGGGGATGGAAATCGCCTGCGCACATCAGATCAGCCAGCTCGGCACTCATCAAGAGCTGCGCCGCCGGGCGCCAGAACGTGATACCGCAGTCCTTGAATGCGAGACGCCGGCTTCCTGTTCCGGCTGAGAACGCCCAGCACCGCATCCTGCTTCGCCGTGCCGACATCTGGATACGGTGTGGCGAGCAGGCGTGAAACGAGCGCTCATCCGGATACGCGTGTGGCCCCCACATTTCATAGACGGTGCCCGCGGCCTCGGTCACTGCCCCGGGGACGTCATCGTGCCGGGCGGCGTACCAGTCCGCGGACGCGTCAGGCGCATGGCCGACATCGAACGGGGATGAGCCCGCCACGGCGCCCGCCGGTCCGGTGAGGTCGCGGGCACGGCGCCGCAGCCGGTAGTGCTCGCAGATAAGGCCGCGGGGCTCATCCCCCTGCAGCATGTCCGCCGGGGGGCCTGTCCTCAGGCGTGGGGCCGGCAGCTCGGCGGTCATCCCCGTCGGGCACGGCGACAGCGCCGCCCCCAAGGCCGCGGCGCCGACGGCATCGCGCCATTCACACAGCGCGTCCTCGGCAGAGGCGAACACGCCGGCGCCGACGACCACGTCGATCCAGCACAAGTCGATGTCCCAGGCCTACCAGTGATCCGGCACGCCGAGTCGCAGCCGTGGGACTCCACCAGATCAGTGCAGGTCACCCGTCACAGGCCGGATGCCCGCTCCGGGCCGCTCTTTCCCTCGGCCGGATCCAGCTCGCAGCAGCCTGGTGCTAGGTCAGCCACGCCCTGTTGTTGCCCGATGCAGGTTATGGGTACAGACCAGGGTGGCCACTGGCGCGGCTTGCCCGTGCGAGCGACGATGGTCAGGCAGTACCAGCTATTTGGCCGTCGCAAGGATGTGTCGCTGGCGTGGAAGGCCAGGCCGGTTCGGCCGTCCGTCGGCAACCCGGCTCAGGGAGGTGGAGACTGATGTCCGACGAAACGGAGATCCGTCCCTTCCGGGTGAACATGCCCGGCGAAGCGATCGCCGACCTTCGGCGGCGCGTCGCCGCGACCCGCTGGCCCTCCCGGGAGCTGGTCGCCGACCGGTCGCAGGGCGTCCAGCTGGCCGCGCTCCAGGAGTTCGCCCGCTACTGGGCCACTGAGTACGACTGGCGTGCGTGCGAGGCGAGACTGAACGCGCTGCCCCAGTTCAAGACCCAGATCCACGGCGAGGATATCCACTTCATGCACGTCAAGTCCCGGCACGAGAACGCCTTGCCGGTGATCATCACGCACGGCTGGCCCGGCTCGGTCCTCGAGATGCTCGGGGTCATCGGCCCGCTGACGGACCCGGCCGCGCACGGCGGGCACGCCGAGGACGCGTTCGATCTGGTCATCCCGTCGCTGCCCGGCTACGGCTTCTCCGCCGAGCCGACCGAGATCGGCTGGGACCCCGGCCGCATCGCTCGCGCCTGGGCCGAGCTGATGCGCCGCCTCGGCTACACCCGCTACGTCGCCCAGGGCGGCGACCAGGGTGCCGCCGTCACCGACGCGATGGGCCGCCAGGCACCCGCCGGGCTGCTCGGCATCCACCTGAACTTCCTCCGGGAGGCGCTGGGCGACGTCAGCGGCCTGCCCGCGGACTCCCAGGAGGAACGCGCCGCGCTCGCCGCGATCAACACCTTCAGGACCAGCGGCTCCGCTTACTTCCTGGAGCAAGCCACCCGGCCGCAGACAATCGGCTACGCCCTGCTGGATTCACCGGTCGGGCTGGCGGCCTGGATGCTCGACCACGACACCGACAGCTACTACAAGATCTCCCGCGCGTTTCTCGACGGCCAGCCCGCGGGCAATCTCACCCGGGACCACATCCTCGACAACATCACGCTGTACTGGCTGACCGGCACCGGGGCATCGGCGGCCCGGTCGTACTGGGAGGGCGGGCGAGCCCAGGCTCTCGCGGCCGGGCAGGCTCGCCCGGAGGTCGCACTCCCGGTCGGCTTCACCGCGTTCCCCGGCGAGATCTTCCGAGCCCCGCACAGCTGGGTCGACAAGCTCTATCCGCGCGTCATCTACTTCCACGAGGCCGGCAGGGGAGGCCACTTCGCCGCCTGGGAAGAGCCCGAGCTGTTCTCAGAAGAACTCCGCGCGGGCTTCCGGCCGCTCCGCTAGATGACTGCACACCACGGACAGGAATGACCCCAAGGGGAGGAGAGCATCTGACATGAGCGTGGTCGTCGTCGTCACGGCCGTTCCCGTCCCCGAGCACCGCGCCGAAGTGATTGCAGCCTTCGAGCAGGCAATCGCCCGGGTCCATGACGAACCAGGCGTTGAACTCTACGCGCTGCACGAGGGGCGCGACCGGCTCGTCATGATCGAGAAGTACCAGTCGGAGCAGGCGCGCTCGGAACACCTCAAGGGAGCGGCCCTCGCTGACCTGCGGCTGGCTTTGCAGGGCACGCTCAGCAGCGGTCTCGACGCGCAGGTCCTCGTCCCGCACCCGGCCGGAAACGCGCAGAAGGGCGCGCTGTGACCGCACGCCGGTAACCCATCACCGGAATCGCCTCCGGCATGCGAGAAGGGACACAGATCATGAGCACCGACACTGCTGCCATGGGCACGGATCCAGCCGTCCGGCCGTTTCACGTCGATATTGCCGAAGAGGCGCTCGCCGACCTTCAGCGGCGGATCGCGGCGTGGCGGCCGCCCGAGCGGGAGCCCGTCGATGATCAGTCGCAGGGCGTGCAGCTCGCTACGGTGCAGGATCTCGCGAGCTACTGGGCAACGGAATACGACTGGCGCAGATGCCAGGCGAAGCTGAATACGCTGCCGCAGTTCACGACCGAGATCGACGGACTCGACGTCCATTTCATCCACGTCCGGTCGCCTCAGCAGACCGCGCTGCCCCTGATCGTCTCGCACGGCTGGCCCGGCTCGATCATCGAGCAGCTAAAGATCATCGAGCCGCTCACCAACCCCGCCGCACACGGGGGAAGCGCGTCGGACGCCTTCGATGTGGTGATTCCGTCGCTACCGGGCTACGGGTTCTCGGGCAAGCCAGCCGCGACCGGCTGGGGGCCCGACCGCATCGCCCGCGCGTGGGCGGTGCTGATGGGACGACTCGGATATACGCGCTACGTCGCGCAGGGCGGCGACTGGGGCACCACGATCTCGGCCGCGATGGCGCGCCAGGCGCCCGCCGGGCTGCTCGGCATCCACGTCAACTTCGCGCAGATGGTCCCGCCCGGCGTGCTCGGTCACATCCGCAACGGCGATCCCGCCCCGGCTGGCCTGTCGGACGCGGAAAAGCGCGCGTATGACCAAGTCGCGTTCGCGACATATCACCGCGGATACGGCGTCATCCAGGGCACGCGTCCGCAAACGATCGGCTATAGCCTGGCGGACACGCCCGTCGGCCTGGCGGCCTGGCTCCTGGACCACGACGCGACCACCTACGAGCACCTGGCCCGGCTCTTCGCCGGACGCCCCTACGGCGCCATCACGCGCGATGACTGGCTCGACAACACCTCGCTGTACTGGCTCACCAACACGGCGACGTCCGCGGCGCGGCTGTACTGGCAGCAAGCCATAACCGGCCAGAACTTCTATGCCGCCGCCAACGTTTCCCTCCCGGCGGCAGTCACGGTGTTCCCGGAGGAGTACGTCCAGGCGCCGCGCAGCTGGACCGAGCAGGCGTACCACAACCTGATCTACTTCCACGAAGCCGGGCAAGGCGGCCACTTCGCCGCCTGGGAACAACCGCAACTGCTTTCGGAAGAGCTGCGCGCCGCGTTCCGCCCACTGCGTTGAAAAGCGCGAAGAATGCTACCCACAGGTGCCCCGGGTGACCGATGGGGTGGTCGGGAGAGAGGTATCGCGGCCACTCTTGGACAGCGCCGCAGCCATCGCGATGTGGCTTGACGCACGTGAGCCACGTCACCGAGGAGACACGGAAGAGGTCACTGGAACTGAGCAGGAAACGTGTCCCATACCTGCCGCTCTAGCCACGCCAGATGCATTTACGCCTTTACACCCCATGCCTGCCACATGTTGGGCTGGCTCGTGAGGGCGCCTGGTCGCTGGAGGTGCTCGCGCAGTTCGGCCGAGAGCCGGTCGAACTCCCCGGCTGCTAGGCGCCCCGCGGCCACGATCTGGTCGCGGACCAGCCCGGTCAGTGCGAGCAGGAAGGTGTGGTAGTACTCACCGGGTCTTGTCACACGGGCAGTGGCACGGACCTGCACCTCGGTCAGGCCAGCATCTCTTAGCCGCCGGGCGATGGTGCGTCCTTGGTCGAAGTTCTTCCCGGCCGCGCGGTAGGCGGCCAGCA
>Ga0187780_10001602_pt1 | contig 17123 bp, 12 predicted proteins | sample 1015_Q2_SP10_20__FD_132429 | JGI IMG/M metagenome (GOLD analysis project Ga0187780, IMG submission 132429) | Tropical peat soil microbial communities from peatlands in Department of Meta, Colombia - 1015_Q2_SP10_20_MG | ecosystem: Environmental > Terrestrial > Soil > Wetlands > Peat | place...
GTGGGGGCAGCTGCAACACTCGTGGTGGGAACGCCAACATGGGCAGCGTTGCGCCTTCCTCGGCGGCCGTGGATCCTGCTTTGTAGCGCGCTCTTATCCTTGGGGCTGCTCGCCGTCGGGGCCCAACTGCGTGAGCAATCCTGGACGCAGGCGCACGGTCCTCCAATCCGCGTTCGACTCGTCCAAGGCAACATCGCTCAGGACGTCAAGTTTGCGGAAAGTGGTTTGGACGAGGCGCTTGCCCGTTACCTGCCAGCCTTGCAGGACAACTCCAACGGCGCCTCCGGTGAGGTTGCGGCACACGCGGACCTCATCGTGTTTCCCGAGTCGGCCTTTCCCGTACCCGCAAACTATTTGCCCGAAGAGGTGCTTGACACACTTACTGACGCGCGCCTGCGCAAAGGTGCGGCCCTGGTTTTCGGTGCCTTCATCGTGGAACCTGAGGAGCGGTACTTCAATAGTGCCATCGGACTAGACGGCGATACCGTTAAACCCCAGCGTTACAGCAAGCGGCACCTGGTTCCGTTTGGCGAGTTCATCCCGTTTGGTTTTCGTTGGTTCGTCGATTTGATGCGCATCCCAATCGGCGATCAGCAAAAAGGCGAGCGGTTCCAGCCGCCCTTGGCACTGGCGGGCCAACAAATCGCGGTAACGATTTGCTTTGAGGACCTCTTTGGAGGTGAAATGCTGGACGCTTGGCACGACTCGCGACGCGAGCCAACCCTGCTTTTGAATCTGTCCAACCTTGCGTGGTTTGACGATTCCATGGCGCTGGCCCAGCATCTGCAGATCTCCCGCATGCGAGCTTTGGAGACCGCCCGACCGTTGCTGGGAGCAACCAATACAGGCATCACGGCGATCATTGACGCGCGTGGCCGGGTCACGGCGCAGCTTGCGGTTCAAACGCAAGGCAAATTGGAGGGCACCGTTCAAGCGACCCAGGGAACGACCCCCTTTATTCGACTCGGCAATCGGCCAATTGTGGTCGCATCGATGCTTGTCTTGCTTGTGACCCTTGCTCTGCGACTGCGCCCTGCGCAGCTGCATCCGATATCGAGCATTCAAACTTGAGCGAAAGAAGCACCGGCTTTGCGCCCGCAAATCGCCGCATAACGGCCTTTTGCAGTCGCTACGCTTGCCCGGAGTTACCGATGGCCAATCGATATTGGCCAAGCGAAGCGGAGACATGGGCAAAATGGGTGGCATCGAACGGTTTTTCCTCGGGGGCCACGCCCTGCCCGCGATGCCCGAGGTGGCCCGTCAGCTCATCGCCAGTTTCGACGACGAAAACGTCGATCTGCGAGCGATCATTGACCTGACCGAGCACGATCAGTCGCTTTCGCTCAAGGTGTTGCGCTTGGCCAACTCGGCCCGTTACGCGCGCCCACAAGGCGTCAGCAACCTTAGTGACGCGGCGGCCTTGCTGGGGATGGAGCGCTTGCGCAACCTTGTGCTGGCCGCATCCATCGCGGAGGCCTTTCCGCGCGTTGCAGGCTTCGATCGCGTCCGTTTCTGGAAGCATGCAATCGCCACGGGCGGCTATGCGCGTTGGTTGGGCGTCATCTTGGGCGTTGATGCCGACAGTGGCTATCTGGCCGGGTTCATGCTGCGCAGCGGTCAGCTGCTCATGGCACGAGTTCTCCCCGACGTCGTGGCTGCAGTCGAGGCCGGTTGCACTGCACCGGGGCTGCGCCTTGCATTAGAAAAGCGCCTCATCGGTTGCACCCACGCCCAAGTTACCGCCGAGCTTGCGCGACGTTGGCAGTTGCCTCAGCGCCTTGTTGATGGTTTTGCCCGTACCCCGGAACCGCTTGACGCTCACCCTTTTTCGCTCTTGGCGGCGGTTTTGAACATGGCATCGGTGATGGCCGATGCCGGCGCGATGGCTATTGCAGCGGGCGTAGCGCTCGAACAAGCCAACCGCCCATTGCTCGATCATCTGCGGATGGACGTGCCCTGGCTGCAAGCCAAGGCGCCGGCCTTCGAGGAGTTGACCGCGCCGATCGATGACTTGCTCGGCTGAATCTGTGTCTTTCTGACCGAGCCCTTGGTAATGCCTAGGAAGGGCTTGCGCAAAGCTTTTGGCTCGCACAAGTAGAATTCGCGCTTGGCCGCTACCCCAACTCGGCGGCATCGAGCGATGATCACCTTCCAAGAAGTCATTTTGCGACTCCAGGCGTACTGGAACGAACAAGGGTGTGCGCTGTTGCAGCCAATCGACATTGAAGTCGGTGCCGGCACGTCGCACACCGCCACGTTTTTACGCGCCGTAGGGCCCGAACCCTGGCGAGCGGCCTACGTGCAGCCTTCGCGTCGTCCAAAAGACGCGCGCTACGGGGAAAATCCCAACCGCCTGCATCAGCATCACCAGTACCAGGTTGTGCTCAAACCATCTCCAACCGACATCCTGGAGCGCTACCTGGGGTCGCTCACAGCCCTGGGTATCGACACCTTGCGCAACGATATCCGCTTTGTCGAAGATAACTGGGAGAATCCAACGCTCGGCGCCTGGGGCCTGGGCTGGGAAGTATGGATGAACGGAATGGAGATCACCCAGTTCACGTACTTCCAGCAAGTCGGAGGACTCGAGTGCAAACCCATCACTGGTGAGATCACCTACGGGCTCGAGCGCCTGACAATGTACTTGCAAGACGTCGACAACGTCTTCGATCTTGCTTACACGCGCTGGCGCGATAAGGGGCAAGAGCGCGTCCTGCGTTATGGCGATGTGTTTCACCAAAACGAGGTGGAGCAGTCCAAGTTCAACTTCGAGCACGCCGATCCGAAGATTTTGCTCGAGCAATTTGTACTCTTCGAGGCCGAGTCGGCCCGCCTGATGGCCGTGGACCTAGCGATCCCAGCCTACGAGTCGCTGCTTAAGGCGGCACACACGTTTAATCTGCTGGACGCGCGCGGGGCCATAAGCGTGACCGAACGCGCAGCCTATATCGCGCGCATTCGCAAGCTTGCCCGCGCGGTAGCGCAGAGCTATCTGGAATCGCGCGAGCGACTGGGATTTCCGATGGCGTCGACCGTTGGAGCTGCGCGGTGAGTGGTGTGGCTGGGACCAATGAGCCGCTGCTCGTTGAACTGCTAACCGAGGAGCTTCCCCCTAAAGCACTGTCTGCGCTCGGTCAGGCCTTTGCCGATACGATTCGTCAGGCACTTGTGGCCCGTGAACTCACGCCACCGGACCGATCGCCGCTACGCATCTTTGCCACGCCTCGACGCCTAGGCGTGCTCCTGGCCGATGTGCGCCCAGTCGGACCCGAACGCGGCTTTGAACAACGGCTAGTCCCGGCAAGCATCGGTCTGGACGCACGCGGAGAGCCGACCGCCGCGTTGCGCAAGAAACTCGAAGCGTTGGGGTTAGTACACGATCCCCAGCGCATATTCCGTGAATCCGACGGCCGCCAGCACAACCTCGTGTATCGCGGAGTGCGCCCGGGGCTGCCGCTGGCCGAGGCACTGCAAGCTGCATTGCAGGAGGCGATCGAGCGATTGCCGATTCCAAAGGTGATGAGCTATCAACTCGCCGACGGTCTCACGACGGTTGAATTTGCGCGCCCGGCGCACGGACTTTTGGCGCTGCACGGCAAGCATATTGTCGCAGTGCATGCGCTGGGACTGCAGGCGAGGGGCCAGACCGCTGGGCACCGCTTTCTTGCGCCCGACCTTTTGCAAATCGACCATGCCCTTAGCTACGAGGACCAGTTGTGCCAGCAGGGCAAGGTGATAGCGTCCTTTGAGGGGCGCCGCACCCGCATTGTCGAACAGCTGCAAACGGCGGCCAACCAACTGGGCGCGCGTGTAGTAATGCCTGATGCACTCGTTGAAGAGGTCACGGCGCTGGTCGAGTGGCCCGTGGTGTACGAGTCGCAATTTGATCCTGCATTTTTGCAAGTGCCGCAAAGCTGCTTGATCTTGACTATGCAACGCAATCAGAAATACTTCGCGCTGCAAGACGAGCGCGGCATGCTGCGCAGCCGCTTTTTGCTGGTAAGCAACATCGAAGCCACGGATCCGTCTGCGATTATCGCCGGCAACGCACGTGTGCTGCGCGCGCGTTTAGCCGATGCCCGCTTTTTTTTCGAACAGGACCGACAGCACCGTCTTGAAACGCGCCTGGGTAGCGCCGCCAATGTCGTTTACCACCACGCCCTGGGCTCGCAACTGCAGCGCATCGAACGCCTGGTTGCGATCGCCCGAAGCATTGCTGCCGAGTTGCCCGCCTCGCACCGCGTCGACCAAAACGTCGTCGCGCGCGCCGCATTGCTCGCCAAGGCCGATCTGGCGACTTCCATGGTGGGAGAGTTTCCCGAACTGCAAGGAGAGATGGGAGCCATCTATGCACGTGCCGAAGGCGAGGACGACGACGTGGCTACGGCGATCGAGGAGCACTATCGGCCGCGCTTTTCGGGCGATGCAATACCGTCGACAATCATCGGTGCCTGCGTGGCGCTGGCCGATAAGATGGAAACGCTGGCGGGCCTGTTCGGGGTTGGAGAGCGTCCCAGCGGAGATCGCGACCCCTACGCACTGCGGCGCAATGCGCTTGGCGCGTTGCGAGTTTTGGAGGAAAAGGCCTTGCCCATGACGCTGCAGCGGCTTATCGCGCTCGCGCTCGATGCTTTTGCTCCGAAGGATTTTCCCAAAGGCTTTCAACCAAGCCCCGAGGAAATCGAACAATTTCTGTATGAACGCCTGCGCGGCATGCTGTTGGAGCAGGGTTACAGCGTGCGCGAAGTCGACGCGGTGTTATCGCTGCGGCCGGGCAGGCTCGATCGCATTCGTGCGCGCATGGCCGCCGTACGCGCCTTTATGCAATTGCCACAGGCCGAGAACCTCGCCGCGGCCAACAAGCGCATCGGCAACATATTAAAGAAGGCCCAGGCGATGAGCGGTGCGGCAACGCTCGACAAAAAATTGCTGATCGAACCGGCGGAGCGAGAACTGGTCGCTGCCTATGAAGCCGTCAGACCCCAGGTTGACGCGGCGCTTACTGCCGGCGACGATACGAGTGTGCTGCGTTCGCTCGTTCCCCTTAAACCGCCCGTTGACCGTTTTTTCGACGAAGTAATGGTTATGGTCGATGAGCCGCAACTGCGCGACAACCGGCTTGCGCTGCTCGGGCAATTGCACGCGCTTATGAATCGCATCGCCGACATCTCGCTGTTGGCCGCGGGATGAGACGTTCTGTCGAGACGCTAGGCACAGCCCTGCGGTCGGCGCTCTACTTCACCGTGCTCGTCATTACGGTAGCGCCTTACTCGATCGGCACGTTGCTGTGGGCATGGCTGCCTGCGGAGCGCCGCTACTGGATGGCGACCGGGTGGACGCGCTTTGCTGTCTTTTGCGCCAAGGCGATTTGTGGAATCCGCTACGAGGTCTTGGGTCGGGAGAATTTACCCGATGCCGCGGCAATCGTTCAGCCCAAACACCAATCAGCGTGGGAGACTTTGTGGCTAACGACTGCAATGCCGCGCCCGCTGACTTTTGTATACAAACGCGAGCTCAATTACGTACCGTTTCTCGGCTGGGGCCTGGCAACGCTTGGGATGATCAACATCGACCGCTCTCACGGCAGCGACGCTTTCGAGCACGTTGTTCGGAGCGGCACGCAGCATCTTGCGCGCGGTTGGTGGATCGTGATCTTTCCGGAGGGCACGCGTACCGCCCCCGGCGCCCCACCGCGCTACAAGTCCGGCGGAGCACGGTTGGCGGTGCGCACGGGAGCCAAAGTAATCCCCATCGCGCTCAATTCCGGCGAACTGTGGCGGCGACGTGCATTTCTCAAGACTCCGGGTACGATTACCGTTTCAATTGGCCCAGCCATTGATCCGACAGGACGCACCGCTGAGGAGGTGGCGCGGTTAGTGGAAAGTTGGATTGAGACCGAAATGCATCGACTCGCTCCGCATCGCTATTCCGACGCAGCCGATCAAGAGCCCGCGGGCGTCGCGCGCCGCGCTGCCTCACATGGCTAATTCAAACGCAGCGCGCCGTGGCGCCGGTCACTCGACCGGCCGTGCCGCAGCCCCTCAAGCCTTGCACAGTACGCAGTTGAGTTTTGCATTTGACGCACCGACCCCGATCCCGGCGTCCCCACCGCGGACACGCGGCGGACCGGATCGGCGCATCCTTCTCTCGGGCGATACCTGCGAGTATCGGCTGCGACGCGCGCGCCGACGCACGATCGGCTTTCAGATCGACGACCGCGGATTGACGGTGAGTGCCCCGCGCTGGGTCTCCTTGCGTGACATCGAGGCTGCCATTCTCGAAAAAGAGCGTTGGATACGCTCGCGGCTGGAGCAGTGGCGCCAGTGGCGCGCCAAGCGCCGCTTGGCACAAGTGCACTTTGCAGACGGCGGCAAGTTGCCGTTTCTTGGCGGCGAGATTACATTGCGTCTTCGCCCCGACCTGCGCTCTTCGGTGCTAACCAAGGGCCCGCAAGGTGACGAACTGTGTCTTGCCTTGCCGCCGCAGGCGGCAGAGGCTCAAGTGCGCGATGCGGTCCAGACCTGGCTCAAAGAGCAGGCGCAGCAAGTGCTCGAAGAGCGATTACGCGAATTAAGCGCACGCAATGGCGTTCGTTATTCGTCCTGGGCGCTGTCTTCTGCGCGCTCTCAGTGGGGATCGTGTGGCGCCGATGGCCGCATCCGGTTGAACTGGCGCCTCGTGCACTTTGCGCTACCGGTCATCGACTACGTCGTCGCCCATGAATTGGCGCACCTAAAGGAGCTCAATCACGGGCCCGAATTCTGGCTCCAAGTCGGTCGCCTGCTACCGGGCTTCGAAGCAGCCCGCGACCATATCCGCAACGAAGATCTGTCAACGCTGCCACTTTAGGAAGCCAAAAGCTGCTGTTGCACGCTAGCCAACGCTTCGCAAACGCGCTCGGCCGCCAAGAATGAAACGCTGCGCCTGCCGGCCGCATTGGCCCGTTGCGCGCTCGCATGCGTCACCGGTGAGGGCTCCGGCCCGATTCGTGCCCGTTATCGACCGGTGCCAAAGCCTGTTGAATCGGCCGGTACGACGGGCGGTCTATCTACGCAGTTTGCGAGCCGCACAAACGCTGCAACATCGAGTGTCTCTGCACGGGCGCCGGGGTCCACCTGCGCATGCTCGATTTGCGCGTCACTAAGCAGCCGGGCGAGCGAATTTCGCAAAGTCTTCCGACGCTGGGAAAACGCGGCGGTCACGACCGCCGCAAAGACAGGCATGGCGACCGAGGCGAGCTCTTGCTTGGCAATCGGTGTCATGCGAACGACGCTGGACTGCACTTTCGGCGCAGGCCGAAACGAGCCTGAAGCCACACTAAAAAGACGCTCGATGCGATAGCGAAACTGCAGCATCACAGACAGCCGGCCATAGTCCTTTCCGCCAGGCGCGGCTGCCATGCGATTGACGACCTCCCGCTGCAGCATAAAGTGCTGATCCTTCACTTGGTCGGCGATCGGGAGCAGACAAAACAATAGTGGTGTCGAAACGTGATAGGGCAGATTTCCGACGATGCGCAGCGTGCCACCTAACCGGCGTGCGAGTTGCGACCAATCGAGCTGCAGCGCGTCGGCATTGATCAGCTCGAGCGCCTCCGGCCCGAAGCGTTCGCGCAGGTGCGCAGCAAGGTCACGATCGATTTCGATCGCACTGAGATGGCCGACCCGCGCGATGAGCTGCGCGGTCAGGGCGCCCGTGCCGGGCCCGATTTCGACGACGTGCTGCCCGGGACGCGGGTCGATTGCGGCAACGATGCGTTCAATAACGGCCGGGTCGTGAAGAAAATTTTGGCTAAAGCGCTTGCGCGCCCTATGGCCCTCCATGGGTTTTTCCTCACGGCTTCCCGGCCGCCGCAGAGCGCTGCGCTAATTCGGCGGCCAGTAAAAGCGCTTCTTTCATGCTGCCAGCGTCCGCCGTCCCCTTGCCAGCGATGTCAAGCGCGGTACCGTGATCGGCGGACGTACGTACCAGTGGCAACCCCAAAGTTACATTCACGCCCTTGCCGAAGCTGGCGTATTTGAGCGTTGCCAGTCCCTGATCGTGATACATCACCAAGATCGCGTCAGCACGCATGGCATTACGCGCCACGAAGATCGTATCGGCCGGCCACGGACCCGATGCTTCGATACCACGCTGACGTGCCGCAATGATCGCTGGTGCGATAACTTCGATTTCTTCGCGGCCCAGGTGACCACCTTCGCCAGCGTGGGGATTAAGCCCTACGACAGCTATGCGCGGTGCCGGGATCGCAAAGCGTCGCACGAGGTCGTGCTGCAAAATGTCCAGGCAAGCATCGAGGCGCTCGCGCGTGATCGCGCGCGGCACCGCGGCCAATGGCAGGTGCGTCGTTGCCAGCGCGACTCGCAGCCCCCCGCCGACAAGGAGCATCACCACCTCCTTGGTGCCGGTCGCGGTTGCCAGATATTCGGTGTGGCCGCGAAAGTTGATGCCGGCATCGTTGATGACGGCCTTGTGGACTGGCGCGGTGCACAGTGCCGCATACTGGCCAGCGCGCCAGCCCTCCAAAGCACGATCGAGCAGGCGCAACACGTAGCGCGCGTTGCGTACGTCGAGTTCTCCGGCTCGCACCGGCGCCAGCAATGGCTCGTGGACAACGCGCACATGCGTCGAAAGTGGCCAAGGCAACCCCAGGCTGCGAGCGGTGGTCTGCAGTAGTTGCGCATCGCCCAGCAAGTCGCACGGCAAACTCACCTCGGCCGCAGCGCGCAGCGCGACCTCCGGACCGATACCCGCCGGCTCGCCCGTGGTGATAGCAATCGGCAAAGCGCTCAAGGTGATTGGGCGGCGGCGGCTCGGTCGCTGCTACCGGCTGTCATCGACACGATATTCGACATAGGTGCGATCACGCAGTTGACGCAGCCATTCTTGCAGCGCCTCCTCCGACTTGCGCTCCTTCAGCGCCTGGCGTGCCTCCAGGCGTTTGCGCTCGATTGATGATTCTTCGGTGCGCCGCTCCAGTACCTGGATCAGGTGCCAGCCAAATGGGGACTGCACGGGTTCGCTGACCTCGTTGACCTTTAGCGCGTTCATTGCGGCCTCAAATGCCGGCACCGTATCGTTGGGATAAAGCCATCCCAAATCGCCGCCGCGCGTGCTACTTGGATCAACTGAGTACAGGCGAGCGAGCTGACCAAAATCCTGTCCTCCCTTGACGATGCGCTCACGCAAATCTTGTAGCCGATGCCGGACTTCGGCCTCGGGCAATGCGTCCGTCACGCGCAGCAAAATGTGGCGCGCGTGGGTTTGCGCCACCGGCTGGTTGGAGATGCGTGCATTCGTCGCATCGCGCCGCCCAACGAGCTTCAGAATGTGAAAACCGACCGGACTGCGTACCACTGCCATCTCGCCTGGTTTGATATTGCGAATTGCATCGGCAAACAAGGTTGGCAAGCGATCGATGCTACGCCAGCCCAGGTCCCCGCCTTGCAGCGCCTCGGGTGCTGCCGAATAGCCGGCAGCCAGCCGCGCGAAGTCGGCGCCCGCGCGTAGCTGCCCATACAAATCCTCGGTCCGGCGGCGAGCGCGCTCAACGAATTCCGGACTGGCGATTTCGGGCACACCGATCAGGATCTGTGCCACGTCATACTCGACGGTAATCGCGGCAATCGAGCTTTGTTCCTGAAGAAAGTTGTCGATCTCGCCTTCGGAAATTTGGATTTTCGCGTCGACCTCGCGGTCGCGCACCCGCATCATGGTGATCTCATCTCGCATGTCTTCGCGAAATTGACCAAAGGAAACGCCGTCGGACTCCACTTTGGCGCGCATGGCCTGGATGTTCATGCCGTTTTGCTCGGCCATTCGCCCCACGGCGGCATTCACCGTGCCGTCGTCAACGCGCACACCGGTCTCCTTGGCCAGCTGCAATTGCGCACGATCGAGAATGAGCCGCTCGAGAATTTGCTTGCGTAACACATCGGCTGGCGGCATGGCAATGCGCTGGCGGGCTAATTGCGTTTCGGCAAGATGGATGCGGTACTCGAGTTCCCCATTGGTGATCACTTCATCGTTGACGACGGCAACGATGCGATCAAGCAGCCGGGATGACGGGGTTGCGGAGCCCGCCAACGCTGTTGGGGAAGGCGCAGGTGCCGCCGCGGGCGCGCCGGGTGCCGGCGAGGCAGGCGCTGGCTGATTCACAGTTGGGGCCGCAGCCGCGGGCGCGACGGCCGGTGCGGAAGAGACGGTCGCATCACCAGCCGGGGCCGGCGGCGACGTAGGTGCCGGCTGGCTCGCTGTTGGGGCCACAGTCGCCGGCGCGGCGACTGGCGCAGGGGCGGCGGTTGCGTCGCTTGACGGCGTCGGTGGCAAAGCAGGCACCGGCTGGCTGACAGCAGGGGCCTCAGGCACTGGCGTGGCAGAGGAGGACGACGCGTCGTTTGCTCGCGGGGCAACCGGCTGGGGAGTATCGGGCGATGGCACGGGCGCAGTTGCGGTGCCTTGCGCCGGAGCCGAGGCATCCTGGCCTGTTGCCGTCGGCGCCAGGCCTAGCGAAAGGGCCGCGGCCAGGAGTACCGCGCTCGTTGATGCCCTCAGGCAATTGAGGAAAAGCCTTGCTTGTAGACGAAACATGGAGTTACTCGTAGTGATCAAATGGACCAACTGGACTGGCGAGGGGATTGATACGCTGAAAGCCCGTGATACTACGCTGCAATTGGTCCAGCGGATTTGTGCCGACACTGGTCAGACCGTTGAGCTCGATTTGCATAAACCAGGTCGTGGTGTAGCCGCCACTATAGGACACGGAACTCGGCAGGGTAACTGCATAGCGCGAAAGCACAAAGCGCCCAACCCAGCAATTGGCCTTGTACTCAAATCCGGCCACGCTCTGGACCCAGGCACCCTGCGCGACGGAGTAGTCGAGCGCACCCACGCCATACCAGCGGGCGCTCAGCGGCCACTGCCCGGAGACCCGAAAATCATCGATTAACACTCCCTCCAAAGCAGCGGTCTCATAGCGGTAGCTGAAATTAAATACCGAAGCCGGACGCGGCTGCCAGTGAAAGCCAAACGTCGCCAGGACCAGTTCGCTTGCGAAAGTCGAGTAATCCAATCCGACATCAACCGCCCACTTCTTGCCAAGGGACGCATTGGCCACAAAAAGCGTATCGGAGGCCTTGTTCGTGCGGGGGATGTCCCCCGGCAAGATAACCAGTTGCGGGCTGAAATAAAACCGCTGGCCCAGCGCCATGCGCAGCCGTTCGGCGCCGCTCTCATCGTTGATGGTGCGCGTCGCGAGGGCGGCCGTGACTTGGTTGTCCTGCGAAATTCGATCGCTGCCGGTAAAGCTGTTTTCCGTAAATAACTGTGCGAAGTTAAAGTCCGAATCGGCGCTGTCGAAATTTGGCAGCTGATTCTGATTGCGGTAGGGCACGAACGCGTAATACAGCCTAGGCTCCAGCGTCTGCTTGGAGCTTTCTCCCAGCCAAGAAACCGGACGCTCGAAGATCAGGCCCGAATCGAGCGACAGCAGGGGCAGACTGCGAAACGCGGAGGTACTGCCAGAATTGTAGGTGGGGTCGAGCTCATAGGCGGTGTAGTGCCACTGCGCCTTGGGCACCACAAACCAACCAGGCGCCAGCACGGGGTAGCTGACGCTCGGGTTGACAACTAAGCGCGATCCGTCCTGCGTATACCAGCCATTGGAATACGTTGTCACGACAGGAACGAAGAGCGGATTGATCGCTGGATGCTGGAACCGCGTCGCGTCAATGGTGCTCGCCAGGTCCAAACCATACCAGTCCGCGCGGGCAAAATTGACCGTCAAATCGGGCACCCGTTCATAGGGCCCAGGATCGGTGGTGGCAAGAAGCGATACCAAGGTCTGGCTCTTATCCACGCGCAAGGCCGCGCTGTAATACGGCTTCGAGTACGTGAGGCTGACCTCTTGCGGCAGTTCCTCGGGAGCGGAATTGACGATATTGTGGGTAAAGTCAATTAGGTAGTTATCATCGGAGACACGGTTGTAATCGAGGTTCACTCGCAATCCGTTGAAATTCGCGTACTGACCTTGCACCAGAATGTGGTCGCGCATGGTGCCCGTCGTGCGGTCATAGGGCATGATGTCAAAGTCGACCTGACCCTTGACCTCGGGCTCTAGAAACCGAAATTCGTTGCCCAGCGACAAGCCACGGCGCGGCATCACGTCGGGTGTTATCGTGTAGTCGCGATTCGGCGCAATGTTCCAATACACCGGGACGATAAATTCCTGTCCCAGACGGCTGTCCTGGTAAAAACCCGGTGTCAGAACGCCGCTGCGGCGCTGCTCGCCCAGCGGCAGATCGAAGTAGGGCGAGGCAAAGATCGGGACGCCTTCGAAGTACAAGGTCGACCCATGGGCGACGGCTTCCTCGTCGACGCGATTGATGTCGATGGTTTCGGCGCGGATCCACCAGGACTTATCGTCGGGCCGGCAGGTCGTGTACGTTGCATCGTGCATCCGAATGTCGTCATCGCTCAAAAACTCGATGAGGCGCGATTCGCCGCGGCCTCCCTTGGCGGCGTAAGAGTAGCTTGCTTCAGGCATCTGACCCGTATGCGCTTCGAGCTTGAAATCAAGCGCGGGGCCATCAAAGCTCGTACCGCGATCGAAAAGATGCACTTTGCCGCGAACCTTCAGTTCGTCATCTTCAAACTGGTATACCGCGCGCTCCCCGCGCAGCACCAGTCCGTCGCGGCGCACTTCAACCGCGCCTTCAAAGATCGCTTTCTCGTCGGTCTCGCCCTCCGCGTGATCGGAACGTGCGTAGATCGGACCTGCCGCCCCGATCATGCCGCGTCCGCCGCCTAGCATGCGCTCCATCCGCAACGTCAAGGGCCGCGGTGCTGCGACCGCGCCAGCTGGCGCCGGCGAAGAAGATGGTGCTGCGCTTGGCGTTGAGGCAGCAGGCACGGGCTCGGACACATTGGGGGCTACCGATGGCGCGCCAGCAGATGGCACGGGAGTCGCCGGCGCCTGGCCAAATACCGACTGCACACATACCAGATGCAATACCAGCGCGCAGGCACTTGGCAGCGCAATTCGCCGGCCGACGCCCCAAAAAGGCAAATGCGGGTGCGCTTGCACCGGGTCGGCGGCACAGGACCTTCCTCGCAAATGAATCGCTTCCACCGAAACGGCCTTCACCTCGTTGGCATGCCCCGACCGCCGGAAGCCGGCGGCGCGCCATTATGATGGATAGTTGGATACCGTCGGCGCCGGCGCATGGCCGCGGGGCGGATTACTGCAATCGCGTCAAGGCTGGCGTTTGCGCCCGCCGAGCACAATTGCACTACTAAGGAAGGAGAAACGTGACGCGCGATTGTCCCATCGACGAGCGCCTGGAACTGTTGCGATCGTGGCTACAGCCGCTTTCGACTCCCTACGGACTGCAGCTCGAGACGCTGCGACCGGCGTCCAGCGATGCCAGTTTTCGGCGTTACTTTCGCGTCGATGCCGGCGCTTCGCAGCAGGGCCAGAGGCATGCGGCTTCGTATGTCGTAATGGACGCGCCGCCGACACACGAAGACTGTCGTCCATTTGTTCACATTGCGCAGCTGCTGGCACGGCAGGGCGTAAGTACCCCCGAGATCATCGCCGGTGACATCGAGAAGGGATTTTTGCTGCTTTCGGATTTCGGCACTACGACGTACGCCGACGCACTGATGCAGCCCGGCGTCGATATTGCCGCACTGTATGGCGACGCTTTAACGGCCTTGGTGCGCCTACAGCAGGCACAACCCGGCGCTACGCTGCTGCCCTACGATGAGCAGCGGCTGCTCTCGGAGATGCGGCTGTTTCCCGACTGGTACCTTGCCCGCCACTTGAGCAAGGAGCCTACGGCAAACGAGCGCCGCGTGCTTGAGGCAAGTTTCGCACGGCTCATCGAGGCCGCGACCTCACAATCCCAAGTGCTCGTGCATCGCGACTACCACTGCCGCAACCTGATGGTGCTGCCACCCCCACAGCACAACCCCGGCGTGCTCGATTTCCAAGATGCTGTAGTAGGTCCGATAACTTACGATCTTGTCTCGCTGCTGCGCGATGCCTACGTCGAATGGCCCGAAGCGCAACAACTCGACTGGGCGGCGCGCTACTGGGAGATTGCCCGCAGCGTCGGTCTGCCGGTGCCGGAACGCTTTGACACGTTCTGGCGTGACCTCGAGTGGATGGGATTGCAGCGCAGTCTGAAAGTCCTGGGGATCTTTGCGCGGCTGTGCTACCGCGATGGTAAAACCCGCTATCTGGCGGATCTGCCCCTTGTTCTTCGCCACACGCTACGAGTGGTCGAACGCTATAGCGCCTTCTCGGAGTTGGCACGGCTGCTCGATCGCGTGCACGAGCGCACTGCGCAGACCGGATTTACGTTTTGAACTCCGCTTTAATTCTGGCCGCTGGCCGCGGCGAGCGCATGCGGCCATTGAGCGACACCATTGCCAAGCCGCTACTGCCGGCGGGAGGGCGCCGACTCATCGAGTGGCAGATCGAGTCACTTGTGCACGCCGGCATCGTTGAGCTGGTCATCAACACCGCGCACCTGGCGGTGCAGATCGAGGCAGCGTTGGGCGATGGCAGCCGCTACGGCGCGCAAATTCGTTACTCCCGGGAAGGCACAACAGCGCAGGAGGCCCTGGAAACCCTTGGTGGCATCGTCAAGGCGCTCCCGATGCTTGGTCCACATCCATTCTTGATCACGAGCAGCGACATTGTGACCGACTTCGATTACCGAGAATTGGCTTCGGCAGCCGATCGCATTGAGCGCGGCGAGTTTGACGCTCATCTGGTGCTCGTACAAAATCCAAGCTACCACCCCAGGGGCGACATGGGGCTCATCCAAGGTGCCGACGGATGGATCGCGACACGCAAGGCTCCCCTTTACACTTACGCCAACATCGGAGTCCTCGCCCCGCGCCTTTTTGCTGGGCTTGCCCCGGTTCGGGCGCCGCTGTTTCCCTGGCTCTTTGACACGGTCGAGCGCGGACGCGCAAGCGCGCAGCTGTGGGGCGGCCGCTGGTGGAACGTGGGTACGCCGCAGGATCTGGCGATCGTCGATAAAATCTGCCGATGACGGCTCTTAGTGCACCACCGGCAGCGGCCTCCTCGAGCGCAATACGTCCCGCTACGCTTGCACGCGTCGATGGGCGTGCCAGCGCGACGCCGACCCAGATCACACCCGTCGCCATTCTCGGCGGTGGTCCCATTGGCCTGGTTTGTGCCTTGCTTTTGGCACGGCAAGGATTTGGCAGCCAGCTTGTTGATGCGCGCTCCCTCGAAGCGCTGCAGCGCGATCGACGTTTGTTGGCGTTATCGCGCGGAACCTTGCAGGTGCTCGAGTCTTTGCTGGGTCCGACATTTGTTCCGATGGCACCCATTGAACGCGTCCACGTAAGCTCATGCGGTGATTGGGGAGCGACACATCTGGGAGCGGCCGATTTTGGCGGCGTCGCGCTTGGCGCCACTGTGTGGTACGCGGACCTGGTCGCCGCGCTGTCCCGTGCAGTGGTGCAGCAAGCACGCATCTTCGTCCAACGTCCGCGGCGTGCGTTGGATGTTCGCCAGGGCATCGATCACGTTCGAGTTGCACTGGATGATGGCAGCACGTTGCAGGCAAGCTTAGCCATCGACGCCGAAGGCAGCCCACCGCAGGTACGGCAAGCGCGCCACCACGCGCTGCTCGCAGATTTGGATTTTGCTCAAGACCATCACGTGGCCGATGCCATCGAGCGATTCACGCGAGACGGGCCACTGGCCCTATTGCCCTTGCCGGGGCAATCATCGACGACGAGCCAGTTGGACCAGCGCAGTCCGGCAAACACCCGCATGTCCATGATTTGGTGTCTGCCGACATCGCTTGCGCAAACACGAAAAGACATGGCGCAAAGCGAGCTGCTCAAATGTATCGCGCAAGCGTTGGGCCCACGCATCGGCGCGCCGATCGCGATTGGCGAACGCAGCATGTTTGCGCTGCACACGCATCGGCTTCGCCGCATCTGTGAGCACCGACTTGTTCATTTGGGCAACGCCGCGCAGAGCCTGCACCCGGTTGCTGGTCAGGGATTTAATCTTGGGATACGAGATTGCGTGGGTTTGGTCGAGTCGCTGATCGACACCCGAGCGCTAGAGGGGGGCGATATGGTGGCGGCACTGGGAATATATGCCGCCCGCCGGCGCCTCGACCGGGCGGTTGTTCCGTCGCTCACCAGCGCGTTGCCGCGAGTATTTTCATCGACCGCCGCGCCCGTTGTTCTGGCCCGCTCGACAGTTTTGGTCGCGCTGGACCTAGTGCCAGGCTTGCGCCGCGAGTTCACGCGCCTTTTGATGTTTGGTGCGCCTCGCTAATCGTGAGAATTGGCACTTACCAACTGCCAAATCGCGTCTTGGCGGCGCCGATGGCCGGCATCGCCGACCGCCCCTTTCGCCGCCTGTGCCGTGCGTTCGGCGCGGGGTATGCCGTTGGAGAAATGGCAAGCGCCGATCCACGCCTTCGCGCCACCCGCAAGACCTCGCAACGCTTGTGCGCCGAGGGTGAGGATGCACTTATTGCAATTCAAATTGCCGGTGCCGATCCCCAGATGTTGGCCAACGCGGCCCGTTACGCGACTGACCGAGGCGCTCAGATTGTTGACATTAATATGGGATGCCCGGTCAAGAAAGTCTGCAACGCGGCAGCCGGGTCGGCATTGCTGCGCGATGAAGTACTAGTTGGCCGCATCATTGAATCCGTCGTTCAGGCTGTCGCTGTCCCGGTTACCCTGAAACTGCGAACTGGCTGGTCTCCACAGAACCGCAACGCGCTTCGCGTTTGTCGCATGGCAGAATCGGCGGGCATCCAACTCTTAGTGCTTCATGGTCGCACGCGCGCCTGCGGCTTTGCTGGCGCAGCCGAGTACGACACCATTGCGCAAGTTAAGAGCTGCGTGCGCATTCCCGTCGTGGCCAACGGTGACATTGACACGCCCGAGAAGGCCGAATACGTCCTGTCATACACGGGCGCGGACGCGGTAATGATCGGGCGGGCGGCGCAATCTCGGCCATGGATTTTCCGCGAAATCGATCATTTCCTGCGCAACGGCACCAAACTGGCGTCAATCCGTATTACTGATGCGCGCCCGCTGCTTTTGCGCTA
>Ga0187780_10001604_pt1 | contig 17118 bp, 12 predicted proteins | sample 1015_Q2_SP10_20__FD_132429 | JGI IMG/M metagenome (GOLD analysis project Ga0187780, IMG submission 132429) | Tropical peat soil microbial communities from peatlands in Department of Meta, Colombia - 1015_Q2_SP10_20_MG | ecosystem: Environmental > Terrestrial > Soil > Wetlands > Peat | place...
AGGCGGAACGGCTGCTCGACGACCTCCTTGCCGCCAACCGCGAATACCTGCCGGCGTTCGCATGAACGACCACGGGTTGATCGTCGCCGTCGACGGGGGCAACTCCAAGACCGACGTCGCCCTCCTGCAGGACGACGGCGCCCTGCTTGCACTCGTTCGCGGACGCGGCTCGTCGCCGCATCAGCTGGGATTGCCCCGATCCCTGGAGGTGGTCGACGCCCTCGTCGAGCGCGCCTGGCGGAAGGCGGGATGCGGCTCGCGGAACGGCACCAAGGCGCAGGTCGCCGCGCTCTTCATGGCGGGCGCCGACCTTCCGGACGAGGAGACGGCTCTGCGGGACGCGGTGATCGCCCAGGGATGGGCAACGGACAACCACGTGGCCAACGACGTGTTCGCCGTGCTCTGGGCGGCGACCGGGTCCGGCATCGGCGTCGCGGTGACCGTGGGCGCAGGGGTCAACTGTGTGGGTCGCGGGCCCGATGGGACGTTGGCGTGGTTTCCAGCGCTGGGCGCCATCAGTGGGGATTGGGGCGGCGGTCCGGACATCGGTCTCGCGGCACTCGGCGCGGGCGTGCGTGCCGAGGACGGGCGCGGGCCGGCGACGACGCTTGCCGGAGCGGTGGCGTCGCACTTTGGGCTGCGAACGGCGCTCGAGGTCACCATTGCGATCCACCAGGGCCGTCTCAATACATCCCGGCTCCTCGAGCTGCCGCCGCTGGTCGTGGCCGAAGCGGAGGGAGGGGACGTGGCAGCGCGTGCGATCCTCGATCGGCAGGCCGACGAGGTCGTCGCGCTCGCGCTCGCAGCCCTTCACCAGCTCGGCGCAGAGCGAACGCCCGTCGACGTCGTGCTCGGCGGGTCGATCCTCGCCGGGAGCCAGGCGGTCATCTTCGAGCGTATCTCCGACAGGATCCGTCTCGAGGCGCCCGAGGCACGAGTGATCGTCTGCGACGTCCGGCCGATCGTCGGCGCCGCCGTGGCCGGCCTGCGGCTGGCGGGTGCAGGCGAGGCCGCCCTGATTCGGGCTCGATCCGATCTCGGTGACGGCGGCCGCGTGACCGCATCGTGAACGGGGAATGGATGGCGCGCGAGATGGCAGAGCAACCCGGCGTCATCGCGGGGCTCATCGAGCGGCGCGAGGAGATCCGCGCCGTGGTGCGGCAGGTTCTTCCCGCGCATCTCTGCGGGATCACCCTCGTCGCTCGCGGCTCGTCGGACAACGCCGCAAGCTATGGGCGCTACCTCCTCGAGATGGTCGCGCGCCGGCCCGCAGCGCTTGCCGCGCCGAGCATCCAGACGCTGTACGGGGCACGGGTCGACGAGGAAGGGTATCTCTGCATCGGCATCAGCCAGTCAGGACAGACGGCGGACGTGGTTGAGGCGCTGGGCACCATGCGTTCACGCGGCGGCCACGCGATCGCCATCGTCAACGGGTCGGCGAGCCCTCTCGCGGCGGCCGCCGACGTCGCCATCGACCTGGCGGCGGGCGAAGAACGGGCGATCCCGGCCACCAAGACCTTCACCGCAACGCTCGTGACGCTCGCCATCATCGCGTCGGCGTTGGGTGACGTCCCCTGGACCGATCACGGCCTGTTGTCGCTCCCAGGACAGCTCGAGACCTTGCTCAGCGACCACGATAGCGCGGAGCGTGTGGCGTCCGGCCTTGCCTCGGCGACCCGCGTGCTCACCACGGCGCGCGGGCTGCTGCTGTCGGCCGCTCTGGAAACCGCGCTGAAGATTCGCGAGACGTCGCAGATCTTCGCCGAGGGGCTGTCGGCCGCCGACCTGCGTCACGGGCCGATCGTCGCGATCACCCCGGAGGTGCCCGTGCTCGCCTTCTCGGCTCCCGGGCCGCTCGCTGCGGACGTCGCCGCGCTCGTCGAGGTCCTCAGCCGGCGCGGTGTCCATGTGTCCCTGGTCAGCCCGGACCCCACTGCCGAACTGCCGCTCCCGCGTGGTGTGCCCGAAGCGCTGCAGCCGGTGCTCGGCGCCGGCCGAGGCCAGCAGGTGGCGCTCGCCGCAGCTCGCGCACGGGGACACGACCCCGACGCTCCCGCGGGGCTGAGCAAGATCACCCTTGCCGGCTGACGCGGCGCCTCGGGTCCGACATGGGCTCGGGTCACGATTGACAGGTTGGTGACAGCCCGATAGCCAGGCGGACGGGGAGTCGCGTTGCCGGTACCGTCGGGGCGTGCCGGCATCCTTTGGCGCGGGTTCCAGCGCCGCCCCCAAGCTGCGGGTGCTCGACCCCGCGAACGATCAAGCGCAGCAGGCCCCGTCGAGCATCGCGGACGCGCCTGCACGGAGCCCAGACGCCCAGCGGCGGGTCAGCCGTCTCGCGGCTGAGCTCGATCTGCTTGAGGTGCTGCCCTTCTCGAACGCCGACGCTGCGTTCGCCCCTGCGGTCGCTGCGGAGCGGCGTGCCAAGGCGCTCGGTGAAGAGCATCTCATCAAGCGAGCCCAACTGGTCCAGGCCGACGTTCTCGGTCGCAAGGGCAAGCACACCGCAAGCGGGCAGCTCATTCGAGAGGTGCTGGAGTGGGCCCGGGAGCATGACGACATCCACGTGGCCGCGCGCGGGCACCGGCTGCTCTCGATGTTCTTCGACGCGATCGGCGATGCGCCGAGCGCGTGGGAGCATGCGCTGCGAGCGGTCGAACTCCTCGACGGGTCGATGTCCGAACGGCTTCGCGCGGATCATCTGATCGGGCTCGGCGTGGCGCTGTTGCGAACCGGCGCATACGATGCGGCGCGCGAACGCTACAGGGCGGCGCTCCAGCTCGCCGAAGGCCTCGACGACGCCCCGCTGCGGGTGAAGATCCTCAACAATCTCGCGTGGCTCGAGGCGGAGGCAGGTGACGCCCACCAATCGATGGCCATCGCACGCAGGATGCTGGTCTTCGCCTACCGGCACAACGTTGCGCTCGACGCCGCATGTCTCGATACCATCGCTCACGCCCAGCTCCTTCTCGGCCGGTATGCCGATGCGGAGGCGACCCTTCGTCCCATCCTCGACGACCACGATCTGTCGTCGAGGGAGAGTGAAGGCCTCGCCGAAGCGCTCAACACCGCCGCGCAGGCGCAGCGGCGCCAGGGTCACCCGGAACGTGCGCAGGTGACCGTCAGCCGTTGCCTGCAACTCTGCGACGAGCGAGGATTCGGTGCGATTCGTGTGGAAGCGCTCGAGGAGCAGGCGTCCATCTATGCGGCACAGCGTCGTTTCCGAAAGGCGTACGAACAGCACATCGCCTTCCACGAGGCAGACCTCGACCTTCGTGCCGCCCAGCGCGAAGCGAGCGCTCGCACCCTGCAGGCGGTCTTCGAGTCCGCCGAGGCGCGGCGGGACGGCGAGCGTTTCCGAGAGCTCGCTCTGCGTGACGAGCTCACCGGCCTGCGCAACCGCAGGCTCATCGAGACTGACCTGCCTCGGCTCCTCAACGAGGCTGCCGAGGAGGACCGGCCGATCTCGGTCGCGCTCGTCGATGTCGACCGCTTCAAGTTGATCAACGATCGGCACTCTCATGCGGTCGGGGACGCTGTGCTTCGTCAGGTCTCGGCCGCCCTCGCCGCGAGCACCGCCGAGGCCGGATGGGCGGCCAGACTTGGCGGTGACGAGTTTCTGCTGGTCTTTCCCGGCTTGACGATCGCCGAGGCGCTGGTCCAGGTCGAGGAGTTGCGCCAGGCCATCGAAACGCACGACTGGGAATCGGTGTCGCAAGGGCTTGCGGTCACGGTCAGCGTCGGTGTGACGTCACAGCAACCCGGGCGAACGACGCAGAGTGCCATCCTCGGGCAGGCTGACCGCAACCTCTACGCCGCAAAGGATGCCGGGAGGAATCGCGTCGCCGGCGACCTGGCAGGCTGAAGGACCGGTCCCGAGGCATCCAGGGTGACGATGGGCCGCCTGCGGCCGATCTGACTCCGGGTCTCAGCCGATGCGCCCGCTCTGCCCCTCGTGGCTGACGCCCACCCAGACATCACTCCTCGTGCGCTTGATCTGGGGCGTACCGCTCCGCCATCCTTGCCGGCGCGGGCGACCAGCTCTGGCTGCTCGGCGGCGGTAGCGCGACCAACGAGCTGGAGCGCATCGACACGTCGACCCTTACTGTCGCGCAGACGATCCCGAGCACTAACTACTGCGGGTCGGTGTATGCCTCCGCGACTTACGTCTTCTGCTCCGCCGAGTCGGAGGTCGACCGCATCGACTCCGGCTCGGGCTCCCTGGTGAAGATCGACGACGCGGTCGACAGCAACGTCTTCGTGGATGATGGCCTCTGGAGGAAGCGGACCTCGGTGACCTCGTCTTCGTCGACACCTACGGCTCATACGCCAAACACCTGAGCATCCCGACGCAGGGGGAGAAGCTGCTCATGGGCGCCGACGAGCAGCACGTGTACGTCGAGGAGGAGGACAACAAGGCGATCCTGTAGATCCCGATCGACGGCAGCCAGGGTGTGGCGCTGGGGACCAGCAATCAACTCGGCGGCACGGGCGAGGCCTCGCTGCTTGTCGAACCACAGAACGTCTTCCGCGTCTACGGCGCATCGGAGTCGGAGCGCGGTCCCTTCTCGCTGTACGTGGAGAACTTCCCGCTGCCGTAGGCCGGTCAGCAGCTCTTCCCGACCCGACCGATCGGAACCGGCCCCGGGTTTGGTGTTGAGTGCGCTACTTGGAAACGAACGGCAAGGTGTTGTAGATGACCGCTTCGGTGCGTAACTAGGCGCCAGATTGAAGCCACGACTCGGCCTCGGGCGGCTCCTCGCCGATCTCGGCTTGACCGTCCTCGCAGAGCTCCAACCGGCAGCACCCAACGTCGGTCGTAGGCCGCGAAGACCTCACGGGGCGTACGCCCAGACGAGCTCGATGTGGCGTACCTGGTCCGGGCTCAGCGTGATGGTCTTCGCGGTGCTGCACTGCCGACTCGCCGAGCTGTCCGAGGCCGAGGGACCGCACCCAGACACCGCGTACTTGCCAGGGGAGAGCGAGATGCTGAAGTGTCCGGAGCGACCGACATGCTCCTCGAGCACGAGGGGTTGGGAGTAGAAGGACACCACGACTGAGCCGGATGTTGGGTGGAAGCCACCGGGGTAGGGGCCGCCCTCGTACCCAAGCCGACCGGTGAGTTCAGCGCGCTGCCCGGTCGCCGTAACCGGTGGTGTCGGTGGGGCAGAAGCCGAGAGCATCCCGGCCAGGCTGGCAGCGGCAACGGCAATAACGGTGGAACGAAACATCAGAACCTCCGGTCACCGGTCCCGGCCGCGCCAAAGTCGGTGCCCGACCGGTTCCACAGCAGGGCTCTTCTCCTCACCGAAGCAGTCTACCGCTCGCTGAACGCTTTCATGAGCATCGGCCGTGGCGTCCGTTGGTGCTTCACACAGGGCTGCAAACGTCCCTTCGTGCCATCACTCCCCGGATCGCGCAGTGCACGAGCGCGGCGACTGCCGCATCGTCTACCCCTGGCCTGGCAGCAGCTCCAAAGCGCGGTAGGCCGTCTCCGCCGTACCGTGGAACATCGGCAGGAGACAGTGCTAAAGGTTGCGGCGCGGGCGGAGGCTTCTAGGTCATCCACACCAGAGGACAACCCTGTCGCGAGCGTATGACGCGATGCGCCTGACCCGACCCGTGCGTACCTGGCGCGATTCTTGGGAGTTAAGAAGCTCAGGGGTATCGGACCGAAGTAAGGTTGGGGAGAAACCGACGTAGGAGAAACCGATGACAGCGCCAGGTTCCTATGGAGCGGATCGGCCACAGGGCGCCGTGGGCGCGCCGCGCACCAAACCGTTTCGATATCGGCTCGGTGCAATCCCGTCAGGCTCGACGACTCTTCGTGTGGTTCTGATAGCCATGGCCGGCATTGCATCCATCGCGATGTCGGGGTGCGGGAGTTCCTCCGCACCCGCCGTATCCTCCCAAGCGTCTGGATCCACCCGGACAACGACTTCCAGCCCAGCCAGCCACACAGCCAGCGGCGGGGTGGCCGACACACCCGCCAACCCCGACCGCAGCTATATCTGTGCCGCCGAGGCGAGGGACAGCGGCGGACAAGCCATTGGTTACCTCACCGTCGCGGGCAGCGACAACGCGGCCGGTCAGTCCGAGTGCTCAGCGGTCGCGCAGAGCTCCGGGTGGACTGCAGTCTCGAGCAGTCCGTTCCATGAAAACTTGTACACGCCGGTGTGCTTCATCACCTTCGACGCGGGTCAGCTGACCGCGCGCATCTACACCTCGGACACTGCGTCGTTCTCTGACGGCATCGGGCTGTGCAACCCCCTCCTTCGCCATTTCGGTCTTGCAACCCTGCCGCCGGTCTGATCGGAGCCCACGATGACACCGGTATTGACTGCGCAGCCCTAACCCAGGCTCGCTCGTAGCGTCACAAAGGAGTACCTCTTCTCCACCTGCTTCCAACCACAGCCCTGTGCACGCAGTGGTTGGTTCCCTCCTGCCCTCACACCGGCGCGGCGCTCAAGATAATCCGGCGGGTGCTTCCCAGCACGGGTGGGAAGGATGGGCTTAAGCGCGGGTTCAGGCCGGCCTTCCAGGCTGTCGCAGCAAGGTGAGAAGCCGCCGCGACGTTTCCGACCGCACCTGGCGCGACCAAAATGGTGTGCTGTGCCGATGGAGATCCGATTCCTGGGTCCCCTTGAGGTCGACGATGGGGGCGAGCTGTTGAGAATCCCGGGCGGCCGCCCCCGGGCGCTGCTGTCCTTGCTCGCACTGAATGCGGGGCGCGTCATGCAGCCCGAGCGCCTGATGGAGCTGATGTGGGAAGACGAACCTCCGGCAACGGCCGCCAATGCGCTCCAGGTGCACATCTCGGCACTCCGCAGGGCGATCGAGCCGGCAGGTCCGCCGTACCGGGTTCTGCTCAGCCGGTCAGGTGGCTACCTCCTCAATCTGACCCCCGAGCAGATCGACCTCTCCCGGTTCGAGCGCTTTGTGCAACAGGGGCACCAGGCCATCCAGCGGGGTGACATTGAACTCGGACGGCATCTGCTCGCTGAAGCGATTGCGCTCTGGAGGGGCTCACCTCTGGAGGGGTTGGGGGATCAGCCGTGGACCTTCGGGGAGGTGAGACGACTGGAGGAGTTGAGGGTCGCGGCCGAGGAAGACCGCATCCAGGTGGAGTTGGCGCTGGGGCGGCATCAGGAGATGATTGGCCGACTGGGATCGCTCATCGACCAGCATCCGCTCCGCGAGCGGTTTCGCGCACAGCTGATGATCGCCCTCTACAGGTCTGGCAGGCAGGCGGAAGCGACCGAGGTCTTCCATCAGACTCGCCGTCTCCTGGTGGAGAAGCTCGGCATGGAGCCGGGGCCCGAGCTCCAGCGGACGAACCGAGCCGTCCTGAATCAGGATCCTTCGCTGCTTGGTATTCCCACCGAAGCGCCGCTGCCACGGTTGGACAATCTGCCGATGCCGACCACCAGCTTCGTCGGGCGCGGGTCCGAGCTCAAGGAGGTTGCCGCGCTGCTGCAGCGAGTTCGTCTCGTCACCCTCACCGGTATCGGCGGGATCGGCAAGACCAGGCTCGCCGTCCAAGTCGCCAGGAACCTGCTGGGCAGTTACGACCGGGGAATCTGGGTTGCGAACCTGGCGCCGGTGAGCGACCCCAACCATGTCCCGGAGCTCGTGGCCTCAGTGCTGGACATCCGGCCCCGCGGTGCTCAGTCGGTGATGGAGGCGCTCGCGGAGGCTCTTGCCACAGGGCGTCGTCTCCTCCTTCTGGACAACTGCGAACACGTGGTGGATGCCTGTGCCCAGCTCGTCGAGGCTCTGCTCACGAGAGCTCCAGGGCTGTCGGTGCTCGCAACCAGTCGCGAGACTCTGGGAGTAGCCGGAGAACGCGTCTGGTTGGTGGCACCGCTTGCGGATGCCGTGCGGCTCTTTGAGGAACGGGCCGCGCTGGCCGCCCCTTCGTTCCATATCGAGGACAGCATGAAGGCGCGCGTCGCGGAGCTCTGCCGCCGTCTCGAGGGCATCCCGCTCGCGATTGAACTGGCCGCATCACGGCTGAGCACCCTGTCCGTGGACGATCTGATGGAGTTGACCCAGGACCGATTTGCCGCGCTCCGTGCCGGCGCGCGAGCCACGAGCCCGCGCCATCAAACCCTGCGCGGTGCGATCGATTGGAGCTACAACCTGCTCTCCGACGGCGAACAGTCATTGCTTGCCGCGCTCAGCATCTTCAGGGGCAGCTTCACCCTCGCGGCGGCGACGTTCATCCACGCTCGAGAGGACGACGGGGAGGTGCTGGAGCTGCTGTCGAGTCTCATCCGAAAGTCGTTGGTCCTCGTCGAGCGTGGCGGGACGGAGACCCGCTACCGCCTGCTGGACACCATCCGTGAGTACGCAGCCGACAAGCTCGCCCGCTCGAACCTTGCCATCGATGTCCAGCGCCATCACACCATCTACTACCGCGAACTGGCTGAGCGTGCAAGTCCGCAGCTGCGGGGGCACAACGCCGCAGTGTGGATGAACCGGCTCGGCGCGGAACACGACAATCTGCGGGCGGCTCTGCAGTCAGCCTATGAGGGAAAAGACGCCGATAACTTCACGCGTCTGCTGACGGCCCTTTCGTGGTTCTGGTTCCTGCGGTGCTTCTTCGACGAGGGTCGCCGATGGCTGCAGCGCGCGCTGACCGAACTTCCACCTACGGCACCAGCGGCGTTGATACGGCTGCTGCTTGGGGCTGGGCACCTCGCCTGGGGACAAGGCGACCATGCTGCGGACGGCCCACTTTTCGCGCGAGCTCTCGAACTCGCAGTCGAGACCGGCGACCAGGAGATGGCAGGCCAAGCCCTGCAGAACCTTGCGATGCATGACGAGGTGACCGGTGACGTCGAGGCCGCCGTCGAACACTCCGAAGGCAGCATCTCGCTGCTCCGCGTTTACGGTCCGGAATCGGTCTTGGCAGAGGCGCTCAACAACCTCGGGTGCATTCGCGCCTTCGACCAAGGCGATCCTGAGGCGGCGGCACCTGCACTCGAGGAGGCGCTCACGAGAGCGCGTGCGTGTGGAGACCAGAGGGTTCTGAGCCTGACCTTGGACAGTCTCGCCTCTGTGGAGCGGATGCGGGGACGACTCGACGAGGCGACCGCCTTGCAGGCAGAAGGGCTGCGCGTCTGCCGCGACGTGGGTGACGTGTGGTCGGCCGTGTTCCTTCTGTGGAACATGGGAGCCATCCTGCTGCAGCGAAGACAGGCTGCACGGGCGCTCCAACTCATCTCCTCGTCTGCCCGGTTGCAGCGTGACGTCGGCATGGTCCTGAACCCCGTCGAGCAGTCCCAATTCGACCATCTGACGCGAGAGGCTCGATTGTATCTGTCCGCAGAGGCAGCCGAGACGGAGTGGCAAGCCGGGTATTCGCTCGGGATGGACGCAGCCATTGAGCAGGCCCTGTCGCCGGTGGTGGCGGCCGCTCAGCGGTAGTGAGGCCTTCAGCGCTCCTTAAGCGTCCAGGCGCACTCTCGGTCCGTGACGACCAACGGTATGAGCGTACGAACTGGATCACGGCGACGCTTGGCTGCGATAGGCGCGATGTTTCTGGTGTTGGTTTGTACGAGTGGAGGCATCACGCCGGTCGCAGCCGCCGGCGAGACTCCCAGTGCAACACCGGGCCCGTTCTACCCGGCAACACTGTTGCCGCCGAACCTCGGCTACCTAACCGGAATCGCCTGCCCACAGACCAATCGCTGCTATATCGCCGGTAGCACCTCGGGATCCAATCCTTCGGGGGTCATCGTCACCGTGACGGCGTCGGCCGAGCAGGTCACCACCAAGACGTACTCTCCGAACCTGCCGTTGGATCGGCTGTCCAGCATCAGCTGCATGGACCCCAACGACTGTTTCGCGGTCGGAACCAGCTCAACGGTCGGCACTGAAGTCACAGGCACTGCTGACGGCGGGAACACCTGGGACACGGTTGCGCCTCCGACCCCGGAAGACGGCCTGCCAACGGGTGCGAATACCGTATCGGCGGTCAGCTGCACGACCGGGTTTTGCATGGCAGTCGGATCACAGTCGCAGAGTGCTGTGTCGAACCCCAATCAGAGCGCCGTCTGGACGTGGAACAACCAGCGCTTCTATGCAGCCGGCGAACTCAACATCAACGCCGTCCCGGTGCCGACGTCCGCGCTCGCGGGCGCTCCTGGGCATCTGACTGCCGTGTCATGCGATCAGTCCAACGATTGCTGGGTAACGGGCAGTGGTGTGTGGCACACCAGCGACGGTGGGCAGACGTGGACCGAGCGCGATCCGCCCCAGCTCCCGCCAACCGGCGGCGGGGCGCTGTGGAGCTACCTCGACGCCGTGCAGTTCACCTCACCGATGGACGGAATCGTCGCGGGTGGGGATCAGTGCGGTGGTCCGGTCACGCATTGCCCGGGTGTAATCTTCCGCACCGCCGACGGCGGCACCACGTGGACGCAGAGCCTGACGCCGTGGGTCGACAGCCTCGCCTGTGCTGCATCTGCTCCCTGCACCGCGGTGACCAGCGCGCTGAGCCCGAGCACGGGGGGCGCGGACGGCGATGCCATCTATGGGTCAGCCGATGGCAGCAGTTGGGAGGAGGAGGAGTCGGTCTCGGGCCCGAACTTCGCCTCGGCGGCATGCCCGGCGGCCGGCGACTGCGTGCTCGTGGGTGGGATCTCGAGCGCCGACCAGGGGGCCGTCTACGTGGAGAGTGACAACCTGGTTCTTGGAGTGCCGGCTCAGAAGAGCCCACCGTCCGCGCCGCTCGGCCTTGCTTCGGGCTGCGCACCTGGGTCGGCTGCAGACGAACGAGCCGGGGCCGCCTTTGCCGATCAGTGGTGGACGTCGCACAACCAGAACGACGCGGAGTACGAAGCCAGTTCGGCGTTTCAGCAGCTCGACAACATCGAGCACGCCGCTGATTCGCGAGCCGGCAACGCCAGCTGGCAGGCGGGCTTCTTCGATGCACTAGCCCGTCCGAACGCTGCGTCTGATGTGAGTGCCACCTCCGATCCCCTCTACGCCTTGTTCTCGTACGCGCAAGCCGGTGGTGGAGCAGCGCTGTCAGGCGGCAGCGTGGGCTTCGTCGACCGGTCGTTCTACACCGATCTGGACTGTGCCCTGAGCAGCGGCCTCACCAGTTCCGCGCTGAGTCGCGATCTTCTGAGCCAGGAGTCCTTTGTAAGCGCCCTCAGTGGGCACCCACTCGTGAGTGGTCTGCTACTCGAGCCCAACGCCTGCGTGGGACTCTTTCAGCACCTACCAGCTTCGGAGATCTTCGACGACCTCGGCACGAGTGGACCGTCGCAGATCTCGGATGACGATTCGGCAGGTCTGGCCAGCCTCGCGGATGCCGCGTTGACCGCCAACAGTGTGGCCGCGGCCCCGGCGGAGTTGGGCACCATCGTCCCACCGCCGTATGGACCCTGGCGACCCGGGGTGCTGAGCGAAGCCCAGGTCGACGTGCTCGCCTTCATCGCCGACCACACCGAACAGGGCTTCCAGGACCTGGCCGGTCGCTTCAACGGCTTCGGATCCGGCGCCGCCTCTTCGCTCATCGGCAGCGAGCTGGCAAACACCGCGACGACGGGCGACGCGACAACCTTGAGCGATGCGTACGAGGCGTGGATCAATCGCGCTGCGGGGCTGAATTTCATGATCGACGTCCCCCAGGCGTGGCTGGTCGGCAGCGGCTACGGACTCGCGTCAATTCCAGACATGAGCATCCCGGCGCTGCCAGGTGGTGGTGACGTGGACCTCTCGCTGCCTGAGGGCAGCGAGGGCGCTTCGCTTCGAGACTACGTTGAGACGTATGGGGAGTCCGGCGTCGAGGTTTCCTTCGACCTGGTCCTTGGTGTCTGGCAACAGCTCCATCTTCCTGACGCGACCGAGGCTGCCCAGGCGGCTACTCAGACCCTTCTTGACGATGCGGCCGGCGAGATCGCTGATATCTGCCCCGCCGGGCGAGTGCGGGAGTGCACGGGGAACCCAGCGGCTTCCGCGGTGCTCGGCGCCAACGGCGTGCCAAGCGGACTGACCCTGGCCGACTTTCAGAACCTCTACTACTCCGACATCGACGCCCTGCTGGGCTACGCGTCGCAGTACGGGGTGATCAACATGAGCAACGGCGAGGTGTCGGTGCCCCCGATATCGGCCGTATTGCTGGCTACGACCACGCAGGCTCCGCCGCCGATCCTCGATGACCCCTCGAGCGCGGTGCTGGTCGTGGGCCATCACTTCGCGCCGCACACGTCGGTCTCGATCACAGCGCACGGCGTCAATGGTGCGTTGGCCGCCACCTACACGAATGGTGCCGGCGACTTCATAGTGCCGGTGATCGTTCACGACAAACTGACGCCTGGGAGCTACACGCTTATCGCCACCGGCAAGAACCCGGAGGGTAATGCGACGTCGTTGTCGATGTCGGTGACGATCACGACACTCGGCGCTGGGCCACTGCGTTCAGACGGCGTGCCAGTGGCCCTGATCGTGGCCCTCGTTGCAGTGCTCGTCATCGCTGCCGGCGGTGCCACCCTCTGGCGCCGGCGCAGGGGCCTCGAGCGATCGCCGCGCCCTGCGTAGCCAGCGACGGCGAGTTGCTGGTTACACGTCGGAGTCAGCCGGCCGGACCCATCGCGGTCTGCCGCCGACACTAACCACGAGGTTGAGCGCAGGTCGCCATTGGGGTTGCCGAGGGCACTTCCGAGTACCGCACCGTGTGAACCGTGCACGCGCCTGGCGCAGCCCACGAGATCACCTGCCTCCACGACGTGAGGGACGCGATCAAGCCATGCGACAACCCGCGCATGTCGAACGTCATCGGTGGGTGAGGTGACAAAGCCGCTACGTTGCCGCCGGGTGAGCCAATCGGACACATACGATGACGTCGAATGCGGACCACGATACGTGACCTGTTCCGCGCTTACGGTGACGGCCAGCAGACGACCTGGCCATTTGCCCTCGTCGCCGCGTAGCGCTGGTCAGCGTCCTCGTGCCGCCGCCGGGACCGGCGCACCCTCAGTTTGTGGTTCTGGCGCTTGCGATGACAGCGGCGGTTGTCGGGGGAGATCGTGTCTGTGCCCGTAAAGAGGGCGTCGCAGATCGTGACCTACAAATATCGTGACGTTTGCCTCTGGTGGCAAGAATCCGCATCCCCGACGCTCACGACGTGCAGATTTCAGACCCGTGAGTTCCACGGAGCAGCCTTTGCGTTGTGTGAGCGCGTGATCGTAAGGGGGTAGACCGTGTTGCCCTCGGGCAAATCGCGAATCGAGACTTGGTTGCGGGCTTTCGAGGGCAAGCTCCGCATTGACCGCGAGGGGAGGACCGTGTGGGTGTGGCTCCTCCCCCCTGGATTGGGCGTGATCGCCGCCTTGATGGTGCTGTTCATACCGGGCGTCTCGACGGATATGGGTTTGGTCGGCACCGTGGCCCTCGCAATCTTTGGACTGCTCGCAGTCACCCTGATTGCCACGATCTATCTGATCTCGTTCGACAAGGACCACAACCAAGAGGCTCCCGCCGCCGACCTGCCAGCATTAAGCCACGACCAGGCCACAGGCAGCGACCCTGCAGCAGGGACTCCGACGACGAGCCGGTGACTCGCGCGGACCACCGGCCGTGGCAAGGAGGAATGCGCAGTGAGCTGCTGCTGGGCCACACCAAAGGCTTGCGCAGCCCGGCGGGATCAGCGTTCCTCACCCGAGTGTGTTCTCACCTGAGAGTGGTCCCGGACGCACCACAGCGTGTCCCCGGCGATTGATTGGCCGACCCTTCCCGCTCGACTCCGGGGTCGGTTCCCGTCCGTCGGTCGCGGAGGGCCGGGCCGACCTCCGGGTGGTCGAGTGAGACATTGCTCGCCCTGGCGAACGGCCTTCAAGGGTGGCAAACACTAGGTGCGATGCCTGGGAGGACACTCTCGTCCGTGCTGCATTGGAAGGAGCAAATGGTCAAGATTTGTCAACTGTGGACACTAGGATCGACCCGGAGGATGTTCTCAGGCCCGAGCCTGTATCGAACTGCGTTGCTAACGCGGACTGTCTAAGGCGACCCCACACGGCCACGGAGCCAGAATGGCCGAGGTGACGATCCCAACTCGGGGTGAGCTGCCATCCTACCTGGCGATTCCTGCAGGCGCGGGTCCCTGGCCGGGTGTTGTCGTCATCCACGACGCAATGGGGATGAGCCAGGACCTACGGAACCAGGCCGACTGGCTTGCGAGCGCAGGGTACCTTGCCGTCGCGCCAGACCTCTTCCATGGGAAAGGGCTGGTGGTGTGCCTGATCTCAGCCATGCGCGATGTGCGCGCGCGACGGGGAAGGTCGTTCGAAGATATCGAGGCCTCCCGAAGCTGGCTTGCGGCCCGGGAGGACTGCACGGGCAGGATCGGCGTCATTGGCTACTGCATGGGAGGGGGGTTCGCCTTGCTGCTCGCCGCCAATCGCGGGTTCGACGTGTCCAGTGTCAACTACGGCACCGCTCCAAAGGACGCGTATAGCGTCAGCTTCCTGAGGAGAGCCTGCCCGATTGTCGGAAGCTACGGAGGCAAAGACCGCGCATTGCGGGGAGCCGCCGACCGCCTGGACCGGGCATTGACGGCTGTCGAGGTCGAACATGACGTCAAGGAGTACCCAGCTGCCGGTCACGCCTTCCTCAACGACCATGAAGGAGCCGGAGACAAGAATCCGCTCGCCGTCCTGGGGCCGGTGTTCGGGCTACTCTCGCCAGGTTCGGGCTACCACGAGGAATCTGCGCGTGATGCACGGCGACGCATCCTCGCCTTCTTCGATGTGCACCTGAAGTCGTAACAGGCCACCGAAGCTCACGGGCTTACCCCCGATCGAGCCAGCCAGCGCCCGGCGGTCGCTTCTCCTTGCCCGCGGCTCTCGCGCGGCAGCCGGCGATGGCGGCCCAAAGCTGCTACAGCTGCATGACTGCGATCGGCCGGATAAACGATCGCTTGGTACGCCGACGTCAGACTGCTCCGTTGACGCACCGCCGTACCCCAACGCTGGGACCAACGCCGGTTCCCGCGTCTGCCCCGGGGTGCCTTCAAGCCGCGGACTTCGAATACGAAATGGCCCTCGGCACCTCTCCCTGCACCCACCTCCCTCGGCCTGGGAATGCGGTATCCGGGGTCAACCCGTATCGAGGGTTCGAATCCCTCTCGCTCCGCCATTGTGATGTCTCACGACATCGTGGACAGTGTGAGCCGTCCGGGACGGATTCCGCGGGGCGGGCGGGTTTGGGCCGAGGGTGAGCCGTCGGAGGACGGAGCCGTCCTCGGCCAGGACGCGGATGTCCTTGTTGGCGATCAGGAGGGTGATGGGCTGGTGTTTGTAGGCGCAGCCAATGCCGATGTGGTGGAGGCGGCTGAGGTAGCGGACGGTGACCCGGCCGGACTTGTCGACGCGATCGTGGCGAACGCGGTAGTGGACCGGTGGCGGTGCCGCGGTGGGGCCGGCCTTGATGCGCGCGTGGAAGGCGTGTAGGGGCGTGTCACCGTCTGGCCGACGTCGGCGAGTTCGCGGCGGAGGCGAACGATCGCGTCCTGGACCTCGGAGGCGATGGCGCGGGGGCACGATCGCGGTCGTAGCGAGCGGGCGTCCAGGGCCTCGTAGCCACCTTCCCGGAAGCGGGCGACGAGTTGATAGATCCGACTGCGCGAGATCCCGTGCGTCCGGGCAAGCTCAGTGGGGCTGCGCCCCTCGAGCAGCACCGCGTCCAACACAGAGCGTCCCAGAGCCATAGCGACACCCCCGCCGAACGTGGGTGTCCACTATGTCTTGAGATATCCGTCCACTATGTCGTGAAACACAGCACCTCTCGCTCTGGATTTCCCTTATCAGATAATGGATATCGGTCGCCCTTCCTAGCAGTACAAGGCATGAAGGATGCCTCGTCAGCGGTCCGTACCCCAACGTCCAACCCAAGCTGAGTAAGTACCGCCGCCGGCGGCCTGACGGCCGAGACCCGCAGCGGAGTCCACTCCGCTCGACCATGACGGTGGTCGCCTCTAACAAGGAGGGAGGGCCCTACTCATAAGTCGGGGCGGACGCGTTGCCTCTGGCGACTTGCCCGTGAACGGCTGGCACGGGCGCGACCGCAGGGCTTGGCAAGCTAATCGCCCCTTGAATCCCGCGCGGGACAGCGCTAGGCTAGCGGGCGCGTTCCCCTCGGAGACGCGCCGGACGTGTCGGGAGGATTAGGCGGTGTCTTGGAAGGTCTCGGGTTCCTACTTTGAAACGTGCTCATGCAACGTGGTATGCCCGTGCACAGCGTCGTTGGCGCTGGGAGCGACCCTCGATCGCTGCAAGGTCACCCTCGTGTTCAACGTCCACGAGGGCGACGTCGAGGGTGTCGACGTCGGAGGGCTCACCGTGGCCGCGATCGTCGACACCCCCAAGGTGATGACCGACGGCAATTGGCGCATGGGGCGTGTTCATCGATGCAGCGGCCTCGGACCAGCAAGCCGAGAAGCTAGGCGGTGTCTTCTCCGGCGCGCTCGGCGGCCCGATGGCCGCACTTGGTCCGCTGGTAGGGGAGAGCCTCGGCGTCGAGCGCGCACCCATCGAAGTGCACGAAGACGGACTCCGCCACTCCATTCGGATCGGTGACGCCGTCGACTTCGAGATCGAGGATGTCGTTTCCTTCGGGGTGGAGACCGGTCAGCCGGCAAGGCTCACTGGGATCTTTCATCCGGCCGGTTCAGAGCTGAACGTTGCCAAGGCGACTCGATCGAAGATCAATGGGTTCGGGATCGAATACGACGCCAAAGCGGCCTTTTCAACGTCGCAGTTCACGTGGTCGGCCTAGATACGGGCGAGTCCGTTTCGGCGCAGAACCGGCGGAGCTCGGACGGTCTGGCCGTGGCGTTCGCGGCCGCCCGGACGCGGCTTGGCCTCATCGCGCTGCTGCTGCTGCTCGCCGGACTCGCCTGGTGGGCGAGCGTCAATCAGATGGCGGGCATGGATGCCGGCCCGGGCACCGACCTGGGTGCTCTCGGGTGGTTCATCGGCGTCTGGGTCGTGATGATGGCCGCGATGATGTTTCCGTCAGTCGCCCCGACCGTTGCATTGTATGCGCGGATGACGCGCTTGCACAGCTCAGTGCGAGCGCTCCTGTTTGCCGCCGCGTACTTAGTTG
>Ga0187780_10001605_pt1 | contig 17115 bp, 15 predicted proteins | sample 1015_Q2_SP10_20__FD_132429 | JGI IMG/M metagenome (GOLD analysis project Ga0187780, IMG submission 132429) | Tropical peat soil microbial communities from peatlands in Department of Meta, Colombia - 1015_Q2_SP10_20_MG | ecosystem: Environmental > Terrestrial > Soil > Wetlands > Peat | place...
CCTTGGGCTTCAGGATGTTGATTACAACTATCACAGTGAAGAAGAGGGCGCCCCATTCGAACTGTGTGAGGGGCACGCTGAAGAAGTTGAAGAAGTACGAGTCGAAGTTTGCTCCAGTGCCGAACAACGACAGGCCCACAGAACCGAGGGCGTAATCCAGCAGTATGATGACGAGGGCAAGATAGGCCGTCGTCTCCATCGTGTATCCCCAGAAGGAGAGCGTGCTCCCCCAGAACCCGCCGAAGGTTCTGGAAAGCCAGACGTAGTCCCCGCCGGTCCTCGGGAACCGCCTGGACATCATGGTATACACTATCACCTGCGGGATTCCCAGGATGAACGCGATTATCGAAGCGGCAACGAGGTTTAGCCCGGTCACTGTGGGGACGATGACCATCGTGGCGACGGTGGAGCCAGCGAGAGTGGCAAACAACGGGCCGATTGACATGTTGCTCATGTTCAGGGAGATGCTGTCGAGAAACGAGACCTTCTTCACCAGCCCGGTGCTCTCCCTGACGAAGATCTTGGGTTGAGTCGGCTTGGTCTGCTCTGGATTACTCAACGGTTGTGGCAAAAGGCGTAGGATATTTAATCCTGTATTGCGAGGAACGTGTTAAACGATACGCTAGATGTGAAAATCAGTAGCCTATTTCCGAGCTTGGGCGCAGGTGGCGCATCGACTTGACCCTGCCGCATCTCTTGCACTTGTACATGCCCCGCCCCCTGGGGTTGTAGTCCCTGTTGTCGACTACGGCCTCGTGTTCGGTGCGGGCCATGCACCTCTCGCACCATCGGTACTCTGCCATGCGACGACTGTTAACTGGGGCCAGCGACAAAAGCTTTATCGTCTTAGGGTCACTTCGGAATCATGGTCGACCTGGTGGCCGTCGGCTTCCTAATGATCCTCGCCGGGGTCGTAGTCGTCATCGTCGCAACTTTGAGGTCCGCCGGCAAGGATGGAAGTAGAGCGAAAGGAGGGGCGGTCGTGTTGGTGGGACCAATTCCAATCGCCTTTGGGTCGGACGCGAGATGGACTAGCGTTGCCATTGCGCTCGCGGTAGCGCTCATGGTTCTGACCCTGATTCTCCACTTGGGATGGCCTTGAACAGACTCCTGGTCGTAGGATTCCTGCTTGTAGTCGTCGGGGTTGCCATGGCGGGAGCTGGGTCTGCTGAGGAGGGGAATGTGTCGACGGGGGGGTTCGTTATTATTGGCCCCGTGCCAATCGTGTTCGGAACGGGAAGCGACGGAGGGAGGTCGGCTCTGCTTTCCGCTGTGCTCGGTGGATTGATGCTGGCCATCATGCTTCTCATGGCCCTCCGGTTCAGGGACCTAAGCAGTAAGGGAAACCGAGAAATCGATAAATAGCTGCTCTCCTTTCATGGGGAAGCAATGCAGAAAGTGGCGCCCCTAATAATAGTCACGCCCTCCGCGAAGGAAAAGCTCCAGCAGGTGATGGAAGCAGAGAAGGCGATGGGCTCGTTCCTGAAGATCGACGTGATGCAGGGTGGCGGATGCGCCTGCAGCGGGGGGTATAGATACTCTCTCAGCCTTGAAGAGAAGCCAGGGACAGCGGATCTTGTAGAGGATGTAGACGGACTAAAGGTCATGGTGGACAGGCAGGCGGCGGACATCGTTAGAGGGTCGAAAATCGACTACTACGAAAGCCTCCAGAGGACGGGGTTCAGAATCGAGAACCCCAACGTCCACGCCGATGCATGCGGGTGCGGCGGACATCACTAGCGTTTGCGACCCGTCAAGACATAGGCTGATAATCTTAAGAAACCGCCTCGGGTCAGACTCGACCAATGAAGTATGTCGAGGGCTCCAAACGGGTCTTTCTGAACACGGGGACAAGGTTCCCGCGTGAAGTCATCTGGGCCGTCGGAGCCATCAAGTCTTCAGCGGCGAAGGCGAACGTCGAGTTGGGCCTCCTTGACAAAGAGATGGGCCGCGTAATCCAGGCGAAGGCGAAGGAAATGATGAAGGGAGCGCACGACGACATGGTTCTGGTGGACGTGTTCCAGACTGGCTCAGGCACCGGACTGAACATGAATGCCAATGAGCTCATCGCGGAACTCGCGTCGGCCGAGACGGGCGGGAAGGTCCATCCGAACGACCACGTCAACATGAGCCAGTCCTCGAACGATGTAGGGCCCACGGCGGTTAGGGTCGCGGCAGCCTACGCCGTTAGCCACGAACTGCTCCCCGCGCTCGAAAAGATTGGCAGGAGCCTGAGCAAACTGTCTCGGAAGACGGCGGATGCGTACACATCGGGGAGGACACATCTCAGAGACGCGCTTCCCGTGACGTTGGGCCAGGAGTTCTCAGCCTACGAAGACGCCTTCGCCAGAGATGGGGAGTTTCTCAGAGAAGCGATGGAACACATGCTTGACCTCCCCATCGGAGGGACCGCGGTTGGGACCGGCCTCAACGCCGACCCCGCCTTCGGAACGATGGTGGCGAAGGGACTTGCAAAGGAGAGCGGACTGGCGTTCAGAGCGGCGAAGAACAGGTTCAGGGCGACGAGGCTACTCACCGACGTTTCGTCACTCAGTGCAGCAATCAAGGCTGTGTCGACCGACCTATACAGGCTCTGCCAGGACTTGAGGCTGATGTTCTCGGGACCACTGACTGGGCTCGGCGAGATCGATATCCCCTCCCAGGAGGAGGTCGCGGGCAGCAGCATAATGCCGGGGAAGACTAACCCAGTGACGGTGGAGAGCGCGCTTCTCGCCTGCGCCGAAGTTGCAGGCCTTGATGCCGCCAACGGAATCGCCGCATCACTGGGCGAGTTCGAGCTGACGATGGGGGTGCCGTTGATGGCGTACAACATCGTGTTGCAGACGAAGCTTCTGTCCGAGGCGCTCACGAAAACGGCCTTGCTGGTGGTCGACAACATAGTCCCGTCGAAGGAGAAGATGAGGGCTTACGCCGAGAGCAGTCCTGCGCTGATTACCGTCATCTCTCCCAGGATAGGCTACGACAAGGCGGCAGTAGTGGGAAAGCAGCTGGCCAAGGGAGTCCCGATAAGGTCGGCGCTGAAGGAACTGGGGTTCAAAGACAAGGAGATTGAGAAGATACTCGACCTCAGCAGCCTTGTAAGACCAGGGATTCCGGCCAAGAAACTGTAACAGATTTACACGTGAAAACCGGGTAGTTTTCAGCGCCTTGCCTTGACCCCAATCTTCTCGATCAACTTGCCGAGCTCGGAGTCGTCGGCTGCGTCCATCCTGAGGTATCTGAGGATTTCGTCCTCGTCCATGCCTACCCGCCTGGCTTCGGCCACCGTGGTCCGGTAGGCCTCTAGCTCGGTGGGTCTCTCGACATACTCGAACGCTTGGTCATAGAGCTCCCTTCCTTCGAGGAACTGGTGCACGTGCACCAGGACGTGTATGACGTCGAGATAGATGAAATCTGACTTGGCCGCCCAGAGGTGCTTGTGCCCGACGCAGACGGTGCCGGTGTCCCTGTCGAGCCAGATACCCGATTCGCTCCCCTCGACCCTCAGCTTCAAGTGGCTTAGGACCTTGGACATTTCCACCTTGGAGCCAAACACTTTGCGGAGAGAGGGGGACGAGTCGAGGCCTACGAATACGTCTGAGAGTTTGTACTCGCCGATGCCTGCGCCCTTGTTCACCTTGAACCCCTTGACCCGCAATCCGCTAGTCAGGGAAGCGGGTTCGCGTCAAAACCACCCAGCTCAAAAACACTTTACTTTATGTTCGCTCTTTGGCTAACAATGGGGGCGAGCCCCATGATAACCTCAGTCAGCGGCGTCAGGGGAATACTCAACTCTGACATGACTCTGGCGGACCTAGCCAGATTCGCCGAGAACTTTGGAAGAGCCGCGGGCTCGACGGAGGTGCTGCTGGCCAGAGATACGAGGAACACAGGCCCTGCAATAAGCAGAGCGGTGGTCGCGGCCCTAGTCGGGCGCGGAGTCAATGTAATCGATTTCGGGGTCATTTCGACTCCCGCGCTATTCAGGGAGAGTCTCATCAGGGGGCGGCCCGCGGTGATGGTAACTGCATCCCACAACGAACCCGAGCACAACGGGTTGAAGTTCATAATCAGCGGCAGGGGTATCGACCGCGCCTCCTTCGACAAGGTAATCGGTCCCGGCAGGTGGGAACTCGAGCCTATCATGCAGGGTTCGGTGAGGAAGTCGCTGACGGCAAGGTACGTTGACGATTTAGTGAAGAGGTTTGGCGAGGGGTCGTGCGAAGGCGTCAAGGTGGCGCTCGACTTGGGAGGGGGCGCAGCGACATCCCACGCAGTCCCCTTGCTCAGGAGGCTCGGCTGCGTGGTGATATCGGTGAACGACGCGCCAGGCGTCTTCAATCGCAGAATAGATCCGACTGTAGACGAACTCGCTCTCCTGCGCAGAATGGTCAAGGCGAGAGAGTGCGACGTGGGCTTTGGGTTCGACTGCGACGGAGACAGGCTAGTGATAGTGGACGACGCCGGAACCAAACGGACAGGGGACTTCATGCTCACACTGGCATTGGCGCAGATGGTGAGCGAGTCCAGGGAGAAGATGGTCGTCGTCTCCGTCGACACCACCCAAGCGGTGGAGATGGTGGCTGAGGAGGCAGGAGCGAAAGTCGTGAGGTCAATGGTGGGGGAGGCAAACGTCGTGTCGAAGATGATTGAGAACGGGGCGAAGCTGGGCGGCGAGGGAAGCAGCGGAGGTCTGATAGACGGCTCGTTCAACTACTGCAGAGACTCGCTGCTCGCAGCGCTGACAATTGTAAAGGCGCTGAAGAGAAAGGGAAGGAAGGTTTACGGAGAGGTCAAGAGTTTTCAGCAGCACCGGGTGGCGATTCAGCTGCAGCGACCGAGAGTCCTAAAGGCAATCAGGGTGCTCGCCACCAGGAGCCCAGGCGCGGACACGACCGACGGGGTGAAAGTCTGGCTCTCGAAGAGAACCTGGGTGCTAATCAGAGCGTCTGGGACCGAGGATGTGGTCAGGATCTCAGCTGAAGCCGAGACCGCCGGCAAGGCTGCAGAAGCGGCGCGCGCCTATTCGACCAAGCTCAGGGAGTTGTGCAGATAGGACGCCCAACGAGACCGACGTGATTAAGGCGATTCTTAGTGCGGCAAAGGGACCCCCCCGCGGGTACACGAAAATCGGAGATGACGTCGCGGCAATCCCTGCGAGGAGGCGGAAACTCATCGTCAAGGTGGACATGCTCGTTGAGGGGACGGACGTTCCCAGGGGGATGACCTACAGACAGGCGGCCAGGAAGGCGGTCGCAATGTGCGTGAGCGATTTTGCGGCCAAGGGGGTCAGGCCTGATTCATTCATGGTATCGCTGGGGCTCCGCCGGGGGACCAGAAGCACTGAGGTTGACCTGCTCGCCAAAGGGTTCAGAGACGCCGAGGAGCAATGGGGGGTCAAATTAGTCGGCGGGGACACGAACGAGTCGAAGGAACTCATCATCGACTGCGCCATGATTGGGTTCGCCCGAAGGGTAGTCGAGAGGCGCGGCGCAAGGCCGGGAGACCTTCTTGTGGTAACCGGCGCCTTCGGCCTCCCACCTGCCGGCCTGCAGATTCTGAGCGATGGGGCGAAGTGCTCGACAAGCTTCAGGAAGAGAGCGGTGGAGAGCGTCCTTTACCCCAGTCCCTCACTTGAGCTAGGTCTGGCGCTCGCTCCTTATCTCACGTCGAGCATGGATTCCAGCGACGGACTGGCCAGGTGCTTGCATACATTAGGTGAAATGAGCCATGTTGGGTTCGAACTGGATTCGATTCCCGCAAGCCCTGGCGTCAGCCCTTTCGCTCGCGTGAACAAGCTAGACTTCAATCGTCTCGTCTTGGCCGGGGGAGAAGAGTACGTCGTGGTCGGGACCTTAAGCAGAAGCAGTCTCGCTGGGGCTCGCAGGGCCGTGCAAAGGACGGGTGGAACCCTGCTCGTAATCGGCAAAGCCACCGGGAAGGGAAAGGTGGTCCTGAGGCAGGGCGGAGTGGAGCGGCCGATCCCTAACGAAGGGTGGACTCACCTAGGCTGAAGCGGTCTTCACGATCTTGGAGAACTTCTTGACAAGGGCGTCGGCCTTATCTTGCCCGTCAGACTCGGCGAAGATCCTCACTAGTGGCTCGGTACCGCTCGGCCTGACCAGCACCCAAGAGTGCTCGTCGGTCCAGACCTTGATGCCGTCAACCCTCTCGACCCTCCCCTTCGCCTGCTTCTCTACTGCCTTCATCACTGCGTCCACCCTCTTCCTGTCAACCTGCATCTTGGTCTTGGCCTGATAGAACGCAGAAACGGAGAACGAAAACGCGCGGGAGAACGCAACACCCTTCGCCGCCAGACATTCGAGCATAAGGGCGGTAGCCATTCCTCCGTCCCTAACTGCTACGTGGGGCGGATAGATGCACCCCCCGTTCTCCTCGAAACCGAAGGTCGCTCTGCGCTCAAGGATGGTCCGAGAGACGTCGACGCTTCCCACCCTAGTTCTGATGACTTTCGCGTTCCTCTTCTTCGCAAGTATTTCGATGGCCTGGCTCGAGCTCACTGAGGTGACCACCGTCGCGTCAGGCGTCTTCTCCAGCAGGTAGTCGGCGATCAGGCAGCCGGACTGGTCTCCCCACAGGACCCTTCCCTCCTCGTCACAGAAGAGCGCCCTGTCCCCGTCCCCGTCATAGGCGACCCCCAGGTCGGCACCCACAGACTTTACAGCCAAGGCGAGATCCTTGAGGTTGGTCTGGACCGGCTCAGGGCCTCTTCCGGGGAAATCGCCGTCAACCACGGAGTTCAGCGTGACGACCTTACAGCCCAAGGCCTCGACAAGGTAGGGGGCCGCGACGCACTGCGCCCCGTTGCCGAGATCCATCACGACCGTGAACCTCCTCTCGGCAATCATCTTCACATTCACCCTCGACAGTATTCCAGAGATGTAGTTCCTAACTACAGAATTCTCCTGCCTCGCCACTCCGATGGTCTTCCAGTCTGCCTTCGTCTGCGAGCCCTCGAAAAAGATCTTCTCTATCCTCTGCTCGTCGAGCCTTGGGACCTCGACACCGTCGGGGCCGCACACCTTCAGGCCGTTGTACTCCGGAGGATTGTGCGAGGCGGTTACCATCACCCCTCCCTTGGAGGACGACTTGGCGAAGTACTGGAGGGCGGGGGTGGGGACCAGCCCCGCCTCGGCGACATCGCGCCCAGAGCTCATCAGCCCAGACACCGTGGCGTTGGCGATTGACAGGCTGGACCTGCGGCCGTCCATGCCGAGTACGACCTCCCCGGCGCCGAAGTACGTCCCTATGGCCTCGCTCAGCCGGATGACGAAGTCGAGGTCGTGAGTGACGCCGGGAATGAACCTGACGCCGTTGGTTCCGAACAGACGCTGCTGTGAAACCGCCAAGCGACCGTGTTTCACACGAGACGAGTTAAAACCATTGCGCGCAGGGCGGTCCTCTCCACAAAGGTTTATGTCGATTCCACTGGCGGCAACCATCGGGCCCGTAGCGCAGTACGGATAGCGCGGCAGAGTGTCTCGCCGATCCTTCTAAGCTGTAGTGAGCCCAGCTCGCAGAGGTCGTGGGTTCAAATCCCACCGGGCCCGTCCTTGGCAACACGCCCAGGACCTGCCAATCGCTTCGGGCGTTGCGCTGCATCTCGATGACGGCGAGGCTCAGTTGGCCCAGCATCGTCTCATCTTACCGTATACAGCACAAGGGCCGCCAGTCCGAAGGGAAGCACCGAAGCGACGAAGGGAACGATTGGGGAGACTGTGCTGTAGAGGAAGCCAGCAAGCACCTGAGACGGGAGTGAGACCATGGTGGGGAGGAGGCTGAACATGGCGAGCAACTTCCCCCTGCTGCCCTGTTCGATCGTCTCCGCCTCCAGCGTCGAGAGCGACGTGGACTGGAGCGCAGTCGACACGGCGCCCGTCACGCCCCACTCGAAGAGCTCGTCCATGGTCTTCGCCTGAGTAAACATAACGTTACTCACAGGGGCGGCGACGGAGGAAAGCAAGATACTCCTCTTGGAGCCAAGCCTCCCTATGAGGAATACCACGAGCAGGAGCAGAATCACAGTTACTGCTCCCGCCAGGTCCACGACCGCGCTGTAGCTGATTGCATCTATCTTCAGGTAGTCGATAACATAGATCGAGACGAAGGGTGAGGTCAGGCCGGTTCCGATGCCCGCGAGGGTGACGTAGAGCAGGAGCCTCTTGACGACAGACCCGGATTCTCTGACAGCCCGTATTCCTTGGGTGAACGGTTCCGTGAAGTAAGAGAGAATCTGCTTCCTCGGGAGTCCCGTGCCGCCAGGGTAGGTCTCTCTCAGCTTGAACGATCGTATCGCCACCCCTGATACGCCGAAGAGGCCACTGGCTAGGAAGCAGAGCCTGAGCCCTGGCAACGGGCCGAACGCCTGGATTAGAGCGCCTCCCAAAGATGGCGCGAACACGGAAGGAACCGTGTTGATGGCCGTGAACACAGAGAAACCTCGGATTCTGTCGTTCGGCTCGATTGAATCCATCATGATGGAGTTGAAGGCCGGCGTGTAGAAGCTGGCGAGCGAGGCGAGGCTCAGGGGGAGAAGGATGAGGATGGTCGAGTTGATCAGGGAGTATACAAAAGCGCTTATGACTGAGATCCAGCTGAAGAGGATTACCACCTTTCGCCTCCCCCACGTGTCAGCAGCGTACCCGCCCAGCAGGAGGGCGATCACCGTTAACCCAGTGCCATAGGCCACAAGGAGCCCGATGAGGAAGGGCGAGGCGCCGAGAGAAGCGAAGTATACGGATTGGTATGGGTTTGCCATCGATGCCCCTATCGACCAAAGGGCCGAGGTCGAAGTGAGTATCCAGGCATTCTTTGGGAGGTAGAAGAAGCGCCTCAACCTCTCGGGCACTCCCCCCAGCGCGGCCTGGTTGCCATTCGAGGGCGAAGCTGCGACCGTGTTCGGCATGTCTCCAGGCGCCACCGTGATTGGAACTATATTCCTGTTTCCGCTCCGACTACGGGAAGGCGGTTCCGCGCTTGCTCGTCAAGCGCCCTTACATCGAACAAGGCGCGTAGGGGGCGAAACCAGTACACACAGCAATTCATCGACAACTCCTGACTAATGTTGGAGACAGGCGAGTCGGCACACTATCGGATACCTCGCCCATAGTTCTAGATTCCCGTTTCTACGTGGACAGCTAGCCCGAAGAAATAGAGTGCAACCGTGGCGCCGAGGAGTATCGCCAGAATCTCGAAGAAGTCCCTTGCGAACGGTTTGTTTGCGATGACGGTGCTGTAATATGTTGTCAGGGCGAGCATGGCCACTGCCAGCACGAGCGACGACAGAAGGGCGTAGATTACGCTCCCGGTGAGGAAGTATGGCGTAGCTAGCAACACTGCGCTGACGAAGTAGGACACGCCCGTGTAGAGCGCTGAGAGTCTCGCAGAACCGTGGAACCCCTGTTTCGCCTGGGCAAAGGCGGCCGAGGCCATGGCGAGCGACGCGGCTGCGCCGGCAGTGACTCCCGCTAGCCCCGCGTACTCCGTCTTGTTGTATATTCCCAGGGAACCAGCGTGTATGCCGCTGATTTCGACCAGCGCGTCAGCCAGCCCTAGCACGACGAAGGAGATGTAACGGACTGCGGTGCTCTCTACCTTCTGGGCGAACTCCTGCTCATGCTGCACCTCGTCCGCAACCATCTCGTCAAAGGCTGCCTTGTCGTCGGGAGGGATCATGCCTGCGATTCCCTGGTACTCCTTCACCACCGACAGCTCATGCCTGTCAAGGTATCTCGATGCGAACGTGAGTCCCAGGACCCGCCTCAGGAAGAGTATCCAGAAGACCTTCAGGCGGTCGAGCCTTGGTTTCTCGTGGGGGGCGTACCTGCTCCAGAACTCGTAGTGCTTACTCTCTGTGGCCGACAACTGTCTCAGTATAGTCGCGAATGGACTGCTTTCGTCTACCGTCTTGGAGAGCCTGTCATACAGCTTAGAGTCAGTATACTCGTGAGACATGCGGAGCCTCGCCACCTTGGACAGCTCTGAGCTTACAGTTGACATCTTGGCGATTTCGACTTGCCTTCGCCGTATTTGAACGCTCAGGGGGACTCGGGGCGTAGCCCCCCTCTGACCTTACTGCAGGTACAGTGCCGGCTTCATGGGGAGCGCCTGCTTTGCCCTCCCGGTGGGGTCCTGCGTGTCCTTGCCGCCGGCCTTCTGGACCCTCACCTCCAGCCCCAGCTCCTGCGTAATGAAGGGGGCTGCGCCTGTGAGCACTTGGTACTCATCCAACTTGCGCACCGAAACGAGCCTGGAGACGAGATCTTCGCCCAGCTCGTATGCGAGTTTGAATACTCGGTCCGGAGGAATCCTAAGGGCAGAATACTTCCTCGCTACCGCCCCCACGTTCTCCCTTCTCTCCTTCGCCGAGACGACGTCCACGAAATAGCTTTTCGCCGTGTCCGAGGCCACGTAGATGTTGAGCACCGACTTCTTTCCCTTCACCACCTTCAGGACATTTCTGGCGTCATCGACCAGCCTGTCCACGACGATTTCGGCGAGTTCTGCCGCTTCGTCGGCGGGGAAGTCCTTCAGCGACGGCCAGTCCGCTTGGCACACGAACCCCTTGCCTCCCAGCTCGTGGTGCATGTCCTCAGCCACGAATGGGGCGAACGGGGCGATGAGCCTCGCCCAAGCGCTGAAGACATCGGAGAGCGTCTCCCTCCTCGGCTTCTCGCTGCGGCGGAGGTACCGCCGGATGTCGTTCCAGATATCCAGGAACGCCGCCGACGACGCCTTGCGCATCCTCATCTCATCTAAGGCCTGGGTGACCGTGACGATTCTCCTGTTGACGGTGGAGTACAGCCATGCGTCCGCTATGTCCTTCTCCCTCACCACGGAAGCCCGCAGGTTCTTCTTCACGAATGGGACGACAGACTCGATTTTCTCCCTTGTGTCTTCGGCGCTCCTCCAGTCGGCATCGTCCATGCCATCTGCGGTCAGCGCCAAGGCCAGCCTCATGGCGTCGGCCCCATTCTTCTCCAGCGCCGCCTTCCAGGTCACAAAGTTGCCTTTCGTCTTGCTCATCTTCCTCCCTCCTACCTGAATCATCCCATTGACGCTGAAGCCCCTCGGCCACTGCTTCTCGGGGAACATCGCGGCGTGGTGGAACGCGAAGAAGGTGAGGTGGTTGGGAATCAGCTCCTTGCCCGAGTTGCGCATGTCAACTGGGTACCAGTAGGTGAACTCGGTCCTCATCTCGCGCAACCGCTTCTCGGTCAGCTTCGCAGCCTTCGACACGTTCGCGGGGTTCCCCTTCCCGTAGAAGACGTAGTCCAACACCTCCAGAGTCAGGCTCTCGGGAGCGACCTTCTCTTGGTTGACGAACTTGCTAATTGTGTAGTAGGCCATGTAGATCGTCGAGTCGCTGAGGGTCTCGACTATCCAGTCCTTGTCCCACGGAAGCTTGGTCCCCATGCCGGTCCTCCGCGTGCAGGGCCAGTCATTCAGCCACTCGATTGTGGAGTAGTACCATTGCCTGGACTCGCTCGGGAAGACGTCTGCTTTCTCGATGAGCCCCTTGGTCTTGGCCTTCCACTCTGGACTAGAATAGTTGAGGAACCACTGGTTCTCTAGAATCTTGACGTAGCATCTGGTCCCGCACCTGCAGACAATCTTCTCGGGAAACTCCAGCATCTTCGTAAGGCGATCAGTCTTGTCCAGCAGCTCGACGGCCTTCTCCTTTGCCTCGCTGACCTTCATCCCGGCCAGCGGGCCTGAGCTGGAGGCCATCACGCCTCCGTGGAACTCCTCCCGGTAGAGCTCCCTGGTCGCCCCCTCGAGGCGAGGGTCCAGCGAGCTCGTCGCCCCGGCCTTGCGCACGGCGTCATCGGCCGGGACCTGAGAGTAGCCCTTCAGGGAGATGATGGTTATCGGCTTCAAGGAGTTCGCTATGTCCCTGACCGGCTTCGGCGCTTCCGCCCGGCCCTCTTGGATGTCTCGGAGCGCCATCAGGTCGTATGGCGCGTGGGCGGGGACGCTATAGACTACTCCGGTTGCGAGGTCCGCATCGACAAACTTTCCGGGGAGAATGGGGAGAGACTTGCCGGTGAGAGGGGCCATGGCGTACCTTCCGACCAACTCCTGCCCCTTGAACGACCGGACGGGAGTCACCTCGTGCTTCTGCTCGGAGAGCCTCGACAGGGCTGATGTGCTGACAACCCACAACTCGCCGTCGACCCTTGCCTCGGAATAGTCCGCGTCTGGGTTGACCCAGATGTTGGTGGCGCCGTAAATCGTCTCAGGCCTGACTGTGGCGGCGGCCAGGGAAAACTCCCCCAGATGGAATTTGATCAGGCTGAACTGCTCCGGCGAAATCCCCTCTCCCTCCATCCGGTCGGCGTCTCCAGTGGGACTCTTGTCGTAGGGGCACCATACGACCGGGTGGGTGCCCTGGACTACGTACCCTCTCTCGCGGAGGCGCAGGTACTGCCATTCGACGAACTTCCTAAACGCGGGGTCGACGGTCCGGAACTCCCTGCGCCAGTCGATGGAGAACCCCGTGTCCTTGATGACCTGCCTGCTGACCTTGGTGTAGTACGAAGCGAGATATTCGGGGTCGGCGAACTTGTCCACCTCCGATTCTGGCACCCCGTCCAACTGGACGAGGGCGCGCCTGGCTGCCTGGTCGCCTTTCTTGATTCTCAGGCTCATCCCGCCAATGGACTGGCCGGTCCAGTGCCAAGCGAAGGGGAAGAGGACGTTGTAGCCCTGCATCCGTTTGAAGCGTGCATAGGAGTCGATTCTCAGCGCGGAGAAGGCGGTGCCGACGTGGACCGGACCGTTCATGTACGGAAATGGGAAGGTGACGAAGACCTTCTTCTTCCCGGCCACCGGATCGGCCTCGAAGACGTGCCTTTCATTCCAGACTTTTAGCCAGTACTTCTCTCTGTCTGCCAATTCCTTCAGCTCCCGAGTCCTGCGACTATGCCCTCGACGGCGGAAGCCGCTGCGTCAATCTTGTCGCCGGATGGACCTCCCCCCTGGGCAAAGGCGGGTGAACCTCCCCCCGAGCCTCCCATGAGGGGCGCGACCCTCTTCACGATATCCCCAGCCGATAGCCCCGCCTTTCTGGCATTGGCGCCCACGAAACAGACAACCCTGGATGACTTAGGAGTGGAGAAGAAGCTGACGTACACTAGAGACGGGTTGGACGCGATGCTCTTCTCTCCCTGAGCAATAATCTGGTCCTCGCCGAACTGTGGGCGGACCGCTACATATAGGCTTACCGAGCCGACCTTCTTCGCAAGACGAGGGATCTCTGAAGCCGAAGCATCCGCGAGGGCCTCACCCAGTCTCTTCTCCCGCGACCTGGAAGCCTCGAGTTCCTGCACGACGGTTCGGGCAACCTTCGGGAGGTTCTCCCTCTGGGTCTCTAGGACGGCCGATAGCTCCTGCAGCTCGGAGTCCATCCTGTGCATGTATTCGATGGCGGCCTCCCCTGCCACGAACTCGAGCCGCTCGACCCCATCCTGAATCCGCTCGGCCTTCGTGATCTTGATCAGGCCTACCTCGCCCGTGGCGCGGGAGTGCGTGCCCCCGCATGCCTCTATATCCCACCCGCCGATGTTGACGACCCTCAGAAGCTTGGTGGGGACCACCCCGCCCTGATAGAGCCTGAAACCGTACTTCTCCTCAGCCTCCAGCCTCGGCATCAGCGCGGTCTCAACCCTAAGATTCTTGCGAACGACGTCGTTCGCCAGGTCCTCAATCTTCCGCACCTCCTCCTCGGTAAGGTGCGAGAAGTGGGTGATGTCTATCCTCCCGTAGTCCTCCTCCTTGAACGCAGAGTGCTGCCAGACCCAGGGGCCGAGTATCTGCCTGGATGAGCCGTTCAGTATGTGCGTCGCCGTGTGAATCTGTGTGATTCGGCGCCTTCTCCGGGAGTCCACGGAGCAGTCGACAGTCTCCCCCGCTCTTGGCGCCTTTCCGTCGAGTCTGTGGATGACGACCTCTCCGTACTTCTCGACGTCGACGACCTTCGCACCCCCGACTCTCCCTCTGTCCGGTTCCTGGCCTCCCCCTCTGGGGTAAAAGACCGTCCGGTCGAGGACGACGTTGCCACCAGGGAAGACCCTTAGAACCTTGGCCTTGAAGTCGAACTCCGCGTCCTCTTCGTAGTAGGCAAGTTCAGTGGGGGGGAGCTTCGAAATGTCGAACTTCGGCTTGGGCTCCTCTGCCTCCCTCGACAGGTGCCTTGCTTGGACCTTCTCGTAGAAGTCCTCAGGTTTGGTGACCGCGGCGCCCGCCTCCTCCAGCTGCTCGGGGGTGATGCCGTCCGAGTCGTAGAGGCGAATGAGCTCCTCTGTTGGGACCGGCTTCTTGGAAGATGTTATGGTGGAGACCATCTTCGAGACCCTCTCCGCAGATGACGCGTATCTGCTCGCCTCCACGCCGATCACTTCGGCTACGTCATTCCTGTGCTCCTCCAGCTCTGGGTACATCGCCTTCAGGTAGTCGATGTGCCACCCAATCACGTCCTCAATGTCTAGAGGGAACTTGTGATAGTCAATGAAGTTCCTCGCCCGCCTGTAGAGGATCCTGAGGTTGTAGCCGCCACCGGAGTTGCTGGGGAGCATCCCGTCGGTTATTCCGAAGAGCAGCGTCTGTGCGTGGTCGGCTATGGCGTAGAGTGCCTCCATTGGAGCGAGCTGGGCCTCCAGCCTTTTCGCATCCACCCCGAGCTTCTTCGCGATCAATTCGCGCTGCTTCGAGAGCGAACCGAACTCGTCGGCGTTCATGGAGCCCGCCAGGCGCGAGTAGTTCAGGAACAGCTTGTGGTCCACGTCGACGTGGCAGATGTCGTCCATCCGTTTCAGGATGGTCTGCCACTCGGTGTCGTAGACGGTGGGGGTGCCCGTGGATAGCCAGGCCCATCTGTTGAGCCCGGTTCCCATGTCGACCACCTTGTCCTCCATCTCCCTGTAGTCTGACAGGTCGCCTTCAAAGGCTGTGAAGACGGCGTTGCCGAGCTCGGCACCCCTGACGAAATACTCAAGCGAGTACCCGAAGGCGCCGTAGCCTACCCAGACCTCTTCGTTGAACGTGACCTCCTTCTTGCCGATGCCGAACTCTCTCGTCATCAGCTCGAAGTCAAGGTCGATGCATCTGTCCTTCCAGTAGCCGTTCTCGTCTGCGATGCTGTGCTGGCCAACCATCACGTATGATGTGTTGTGCTTCCCACTGACTCCCACGTTCGGGATGTCGTTGAACCTCAGGCACATCTGGGGGACGACCAGTGGGTTCGCGGGGAGCTGAAAGACGACCTTTCCGCCTTCGACCCTTTGGAAGTCTATGATGGACGCGACGGTGAAGTAGAGGTCAGGCCTCCACCTGCTGACCACGGGATACCTCTTCACGCTGGTGTGTCCGTTCCTGACGAAGAAGCCCTCGATTGTCTTCCAGGCGGAGATCTTGTCGAACCGCCTGGTGGTCGGAGGAGACCCTATGAACGAATAGGGCGAGCATGGGGCGTCGTCGCAGACGGTCCGGCCTTCGTCGACAGTCCAGAAGTACCTGCCGCAGCTCGCGCACCTCTTCCTGACGAAGCCTTCGCGTTTGAAAAGGTCGACATAGTAGTACTTCTTGTAGTCCGCTGAGAATTTGGAGCTGAGAGCGGCCTTCTTTTCGTTCAACCGGGAGAGTCCACTTGCTGAGGGACTCCCCCCCTGAGAGTAGATAAACTTGGGAGGGTCGCATTCGCTCAAATTCTTATATACGGAACCGAAAGGCCTGTTTGCGAATCAACATGGAGTACGTCTATGCGGCCTTGCTCCTTCACAAACTGGGCAAGCCGGTCAGCGAAGAGAACCTTACGAGTGTGGTAAAGGCCACGGGGGCTGCCCCCGACCAGGTCAAAATCAAGGCACTGGCTTCGGCCCTCAGCGAGGTCAACATTGACGAAGCGCTGAAGAGTGCCGCGACCATGGCCGTCGCTCCAGCAGCTGCGGGAGCGGCACCAGGGGCGCCAGCCGCGAAGGCTGAAGAGAAGCCCAAGGAAGAGGAGAAGAAGGAAGAAGAAGCGCTTCAGGGCCTGGCATCTCTGTTCGGCTAGAGCAACCCAAAGTCAGGTTATTCGATTGTGGGCAGCGTATGCGCTGCCTCTTGCTGCAATCGATGGCGTCTAATGTAGGCCCTTTTCCTTCGCCTTTGCTTCCAGCGCTGCCGCCTCTGCCTCGGCTAACGCCAGAATCCTCGGGGCGGTCTCTGGCGAAACGTAGCCCGCCTTCACAGCAACGGCGATTGCCTCTCTGTAGGCCTTCCCTATGATCTCGGGGGCGTTCTCCGCGGTCACGTAGCCGATGACTATCGCCAGCCCGCGAGAGGACGAGTACGCTTCAAGGAGGCTTTGCCTGTACTTCTCTAGGTCGATTGCGACCAGTTCCCCTGCGTAGATCAACCCGTTCTCGTACGCCAGGGCGATGGTCAGACCGGCCTTGATCGGCTTGATGTTGAGTTTCGAAAGGAGGCTCGAAAGCTTCGGGGAGATCGTGGCTCCCCTCTTGACCGCCACCGAGTCCTTGTTGACCCAGATGCTGCCTCCCTCGATTTTCGTGGGAATGCCAGCTTCCCTGAACTCGCTGAGGACCGGGCCGGCGGGGAGGCTGGTGTTGCCTGCTGGGATCATGATGTCGTCGGGAGCTATGTCCCCAGCCCTTGCCGGGAGGTACACCTTGCTCTTGTCCAGCGTGAGGAAGAGTTTGAACGGGTCGTAGGTGGAAAAGATTAGGGCGTTCTGGCCGGTCAGGTGAGACAGGAGCTGGTCCGCGTTCCTGATCCCAGCCTTCTTCAGCCCGAGTATAGCAAGCTTGTTCTTGACTACGAAGACCTCGGCGTGGCCCCGGAGGGCCTTTCTGACGGCCATCAACTGCGTCGCTCTCACCTTCGAGAGACTCGTCACCGCTAGGACTGGATACTTCCCGGCCAGCTCGCTCACCCTTTCGATGATGGCTGTCTTCTTCGGGTTGTGCTTTTGGACCTGGACCGTCTCGCTCATTCTAGTCGACCGCCTGCTTGGCTGGCTTCCCCATAGTCGTCTTGACCATGATCGTCCTGATGTTTCTGTCCCCGTTAGGGAGCTTCTTCACAACTGCTTGC
>Ga0187780_10001606_pt1 | contig 17101 bp, 16 predicted proteins | sample 1015_Q2_SP10_20__FD_132429 | JGI IMG/M metagenome (GOLD analysis project Ga0187780, IMG submission 132429) | Tropical peat soil microbial communities from peatlands in Department of Meta, Colombia - 1015_Q2_SP10_20_MG | ecosystem: Environmental > Terrestrial > Soil > Wetlands > Peat | place...
CGTGTGTGCTGTTTCCTGCCTGCGCGCGGGCTGCTGCCCGCGCGCTGCCACACCTCACACACCCATCCGCGTTCCTCTGTTTCTCGTGTTTCTCTCTTCTTGCCTTGGCAATATTGAAGTAATTATTCTTATGAAGTTGTAAATGTGCTATATTAGTAAGTAATGCCACGGTAATATGCCATAATTTTCTCGACTTGTCAACAGCTATGAAGACCAAATTATCAGGGCTTAGAATAATTAGCCACAATGTACTAAATCGGATTGTGAGATTGGGGCTCATTAGCAAAAAATCAAAAAATCAAATTACCTTGACGTTTCAACAATCGTTATGGTAAACTTAAATGGTGTGATGCGAGATTTACACATTGCTTACTGAAGCTTTGCTATGTCTTTTTGCATTTTGACAGTGCAGTCCACCAAAGTACAACGATTGTCAATCTCCAATTAATTCATGGGAGGAATCAATGCGGGCTACATTCAGCTATGCGAGCATTCTGCGCGCTGTTGGCCAGGTTCTAGATCAAATTAGCGTGAAAAGTATCGCCATTCATGAGGAAGAGGAAGGTCTTTTCGTCGAGGGATATAACGGCGAAGGTCAACTTCAAGTACAGATGCACTATGACATTGCCAGCCTTTATGACCTGGTATGTCGTTCAGAGGAACAGGTAGAAGAGCTCAGTGAGCGCGAAACAGCAGAAAACGAAGGAACACTTCATCGCTTCCTTGCTATTCATGAGCGTCAACTGGTTGGCGCTTCTCGCTAATCTGATCCTGCTATCGTCTTACCCAACTTTGTAGATGGGTGAGATTGATAAAGTAATCAAAGTGAAAAGCCGGGGATAAGCCCCGGTTTTAATATATTCGTTCGTTTTTTCTGTTCTACTGGATATTTGAATCTATTGAGTTGCTTGCACCACACAACCAATGTTGACCGTAACAGCGCATACACTCTATGACATCAACCAGGTCATGCCCTCTTTCACTTAAGGCATACTCTACTCGAGGTGGGACTTCTGCAAAAGTTTGACGATGAACGATCCCATGTTCCTCTAGATAGCGTAACCGTTCGGAGAGTGTTTTGGGGCTAATACCACCCAAAGAGCGTTCGAGTTGATTAAACCGTTTGACACCTGAAGCCAAATCACGGATAATAAGCAAAGTCCATTTCCCACTGATGATCTTAGCAGTGCGAGCGACGGGACAGATCGAATTATCTTGGGAGGGTAATATCGTTGTTCGCTCCATAGTATTGTACTCATAATATACTAGGGGTGATTGCAAAACAAGACCTTATGTATCCTTAATAAAAAAACTATATCATAGTTGCAACTTATTGTAAAGCGCAGGCACTCACTCGACTTTGCCAATAAAGTATGATATGCTCATAGCTAATAGGATTGCATTGAGATGAATCCCAGCACCTGAACAATCATAATAAATCTTGGCCTGCGCGGTTTCTCCCTATGAGAGGAGAAGATTGTGCCCGAAGAAATTGCTCTATTCATCGACTTTGAAAACATTCGATATAGTATGCTGAATATCCAGCGGAGAGAACCAGACCCACAGGAATTAATAGCGGTTGCACGTCGGTATGGGACTGTTATGGTAGCTCGCGCTTATGCGGATTGGTCACGTCAACCCGAACCATTTAAGGGAAGTTTGACGGCGGCAATGATCGATAGGGTTGATTGCCCGGCAAAACAGCGAGATCGTATTCGTATGGGAACTGTTCATTACACTGGGAATCAGCCTAGTGGGGCTTTAGGTACGTCGACGTTTGTTCCTGATCAAGGAACAGGTAGTTTATCACCTACCCCTTTACAACGAGAATGGCCTGGTGAATCTCTCGGAAATTCTGGTCCTTTACCTTTAATCCCTTCACAAGACATGAGGAATGAGTGGGGATCATACCAGGATACTTCAGAGATTGGACATCCCGAAATCGATGAGAGTCCTTTAGCTGAAGATGAACCGTTAACTGATGAAGGCTTTCAGATGCCAGAATATCAGCAGCGTGACCTTTCTCGACAAAATGCGCCATATCAAAACCCTTATGGTCAATCAGTTCCTACAGGGCCACTTGGCTTTAGTAGCAGTACTGGCCCATTAGGATATAACTCATCTAACCCGGTCCAGCCTGCTGGGAATACAGGTCAAATGCCTGCAATTAATGCCAGCGGTTCGAATACGATTGTCCAAAGTACTGTTGTCCAAAGTACTGTTGATTTAAATATGCTGATGGATATTATTGAAACTGTCTTTGATCGTCCTACAATTTCTACATTTGTTTTAATGACCGGCGATAAGGATTTTACCCGAATCAGTGCCCGTCTGAAGTTACGTCTAAACAAAACTGTTATTGTTGTTGGTATACCAGGAACCGTCAGCCGAGATTTGATAAGTAGCGCCAATCAGTTTGTGCCCTTAGTGCCTGGAGGAGCCACGGTTGCCATTGGCATAAATGATAGTGGATTTGGCTCGATGTCAATGTCTGGTAATACAGGAAGTATGCCTGCTATTTCTATAGGCACACCAACTTCTTAACTCCAACCATATCCAATGGACGCGCTTGATCCGCAGCTACTCCAATTTCTGGATTATATTGACCGCAATTGGTCGTGGCGAACAATTATTGGTGTCTCAAACTTCATCGGCGATCCGGTAAATCCTAAGAACCGTTTCCGGGGTCGTCTCACACGTGAATCTGCACGCGAGTTGCTCAATAGCTGTATTCAGCAGGGTATCCTTCTAGTACAAACAGATCCAACTGGAGCGGAGGACCTTAGACTGAATCGCGCTCATCCAGGCGTAGATGAAGTACTTAAACAATTTGTACGGTAAGAGGATTCACCAATCCACGAGTCTATCAACTACTTCTTACTGCTGCTACCAAAGTCTGATCCCGTAGAGAGACAACTCAGCAGAACACGTTTTGAGTTTGACCTTTTCATCCTTGAAATGCCTTTGCTCCCGATCCTGAGGATTCACCAGGAACTACAAGTCAGGTGGGTTTCGATGACTTGACGGGTGACCAATGAGAACGTATAATCATCTTCATGTCATTAACACCAGGGAGGATTTAATAATGAGTATTGGTGGACAGAGTGAAGCTAGCCAGGCAAGATCAGAACAGAAAATCTATCGTCTTACACCTGATGGCTATGCAAAAAAACAAGAACGCCTGGAATACTTGCGCACTGTAAAGCGAAAAGAAATTGCTGATTACATTCATGAGGCCAAAGAAGCTGGTGACATCAGCGAAAGTAGCGCTTATGAAGATGCGAAAAATGAGCAGGCGAAAGTTGAAGGTGAGATTCTACAGCTCGAGCGATTGCTCGCAGTTGCTGAGATAATGACATCTGATATGCATGACGAAATCATAGGACCTCTTGTCGTCAGGATAGGAACGCAAGTAAATGTCGAGAGTGAATCCGGATCGTCACGCATTTTCAAGATTGTTGAGACATATGAAGCCGATCCAAAATCAGGATTGATCTCTGATCAATCTCCTGTAGGCAAAGCATTAATGGGGCATCAGGAGGGTGAATCGGTCAGTGTAGCCACTCCTGGCGGGGTGACAAACTATATAATTCGTTCTATCCGTCCGATGCTTTGATGATCAGATATCAATAAACTCAAAAAGCCTCTTCCTCACCATGCAAATACCAGGAAGAGGCTTTTCTTGTCACATACCAGCAGATCAGATCATAAACTCGCCATTTTTAGAGAATAATTCTCCATCAACGCGGATTTCACTCCCATTGCGCAAGTCGCATACCATATCCCAGTGAAGTGCAGATTGATTGACACCTCCCGTTTCGGGAATACTTGCACCGAGCGCGAGATGCACCGTTCCACCCATCTTTTCATCAAAGAGTGTATTTTTTGTGCACCGATCCACATTACGGTTATTGCCAAAGGCAAACTCACCTAAGCGACGCGCTCCTTCATCCAGTCCAAGCATCTTATCTAGATAGTCCTGTCCGTGAGTGGCTCTTGCATCAACAACCACCCCATTTTCAAAGCGTAAACGAACGTCTTCAACTGAACGACCAGCAAACGAAGCTGGAAAACTATAGCGGATATAGCCATTGGCAGAATCTTCAATAGGACCCGAAAAGAACTCTCCCCCTGGGAAATTGTAATGACCATCATCGTTGATAAAGATACGTCCTTCTACTGAAAAGGTCAGGTCAGTATCCTGTCCACGCAGGTGAATAGTTCGTTTCCCTTTAAGCCATTGAACATACCGTTCCTGTTGCCTGGAGAGTTCTTGCCAACGGGCGACGGGGTCATCATCGTTCAGGAAACACGCCCGGTAAATAAAGTCCTCAAAGTCGCTTAAGGACATTTCCGCATCCTGTGCATAGGCGTTTGTTGGAAACATTGCAATACTCCAACGCAAGGAACCATTTGCGGAGCGATCCATGTACGTACGCATTAATTCACGACGCGCCTGCTGCACAAGAGCCATGCGGGTAGGATCGATCCCGCTTAGAGCTTTTGTATTATCTTGTGCTAAGAGCGATAACATTGCTTCATATTCCTCGTAAAGCACGCGCTGCGAGGCAGGAATATAAGACAATTGTTCTTCAGAGCCTTCTTTTAAAATAATCTCCCGTACCCCTGAAAGTTCAACAAAAGTTTCAGGGTACGCTCCAGCTTTGATAGCTTCATGCACAACTTCACGAACCAGTGGGGCTGCATTCGGGCCGGTCATGATGCCCAGGCGATCTCCTTTTTTGATGCCCAACGAGTAATGAACTAATACTTTTGCCATGCGTTGTAATCGAACATCTGACATGGATATTCCTCTTTCTAATTTTAGGCTACGCAAATTCAAAGGCACATGCATGTACGACAAATCTTAGTGCTGCGAATAGTTCTCGTAGAATAGTCCCTATACTACCAGACGCATATTCAATATCCGACTTATTGGATTGAGATGTAGATCTTACTTATAAGACGCATTTTGCCAGCATATTGATAGAAGAAGGTTTTTAGCTCTATTGACACCTTCTGTTCCCATTAGTAATATAATAGCACGCCGTAGCAGGAAACTCATCAAATTGACTATTTGAGGATGGACGGCGAGGAGTAAATTGATGTTAACATACGAAGATATGACTGGGTACTTCCTAAAAGCGGCGAGTAGTTTTGAGATTGTTACCCATCCTGAATACTGGGTCAACGCTCGCTCACTCGAGCGAGAATTCGCCTGTACCTGTCATATGGGAAGTTGTGAGGAGGCTGAAACACAAAGTTCTTGTACACTTTCTTTTACTTGGAGCACACTCGATACAGCACTTTCTTTAGAAGGTCCAATCGGTGTATGTGACTTCTTTCACGAACCGGATGAACACTGTCCACACCTGCACACCGCCGATATCCCTCCACTAGTGCTTGATCTAGCATATACTTCACCTTTACCTATGAATGGGTCTAATGTGTACGATACAGAGATACTCTCACTCATACAGACGCTGAAACTACGTGCTAGCGAGCAGAGTAGCAGAGCGATCGAAACCCGTCCGGGAGTTACATTAACACTGCAAGAGAATCGTTTGCAATCAGAAGCACTGACGTTACAGCAAAGAGTAGAGTTGCCAATTTGGCATCCTCAAGGAATGCGTGGATTGCATGATGAACTTCACTTTCGTACAGATCGTTTAGCACAACGACGCTATCGAGCTATCGATGATGAAGATCTCGATGAAATAGTAGCCGATAATCCACGCCCTGAAGATTGGTTACCGGCGGTTTTGGAAGATGTATGCCAGGATATTATGAAAGTGCTGGAAGCGCTTGATTCAGTTCGTACGACGGGGTCGCTGAATTAGCATTAAACCCGTACACCCTTTATAAAAGTAATCGTAAATGAGCCGAGAACGAACATGTATTAGATCAGTACATTCTTGTTGGTTTACGCCGTCTCTCATTTGGCAATAATATATCCAGTGCATCGTCGACAGTGACAATACCCTCAAGTATTCCTTCGACATTGACAACAGGAACGGCCAATAAGTTGTATTTCGCCATGATCTCCGCAACCACTCGAGGCTCGGTATCCGGCTGAACAGTTATCAAATCGGTTTCCATCATTTCTTGCAAGCGTTGTGTAGTAGGAGCTACTATTAGGTCCCAGAGGGAGATCACACCGAGAAGTTTACTCTCATCTTGTAAATCGTCGGTGACACAATAGACGTAAATGGGGCGCATATCTTGCTTGTTAATGCTGACACGAACAGCCTCTAACGCTTCCGCAACGCTCTTTGTTGCATTAATGATGATGAAATCTGTGGTCATAATGCCACCAGCAGAGTCTTCTTCATATGTCAACAATTCTTGTACATCCTCAGACTCTTCAGGTTGCATCAAATGAAGAAGTTTATCTGCATCCTCCTCTGGTAACCTTGCAAGAAGGTCGGCAGCCTCATCAGGTCCCATGGCATCAAGGATTTCAGCCGCACGACCCGCGTTAATATTCTCAAGGATGTGGCTCTGGCGCTCGGTATCAATTTCCTCGAGGGTATCAGCAGCGGTTTCAATGTCAAGTCCTTCGAGTAACCTCGCTCCCTGTGTTGGAGTCAGTTGATGCACAATATCAGCTATATCTGCTGGATGCAGTTCCGCAAGTTGGCCACTTTGTGTACGTTTTAGCTTATCGAGCGGAAAATACTCGGTTACGTCCGTGTGAGATTCCTGTTCATGCTGATCATTTTCAGGAACTTCAAAAAGTTCTGGGTGATGCGAACTTATCAGTTCAATATTTTCCCAGAGAATAAGGTTAGTAGGGGGCCGCTGGGATCGATTAATTGAACCTTTGCGAGTGCCGAGCAACCAATTTGGAGCAAGGCGACGAACCAGGCCAAGGGTACTACTGTCTATTCCTAGAATACGCCAATCGTCACCTAGACATACATCATTGACGCGTACCGCTTTTTTACGTCGAATATCGATGACCTGTTTATCTAACACATCCTGCGCAAGGCTAATGGTCACGATTAGCTGATCCTCTACAGATGATGTAAGAGGTTGCGCTGATAATTGGTGAGTTGGCACGCGCAGTCGTAAGACGTCTTCATGCCAATCAACATTTTCTACAGGCACATACCAGGTATGTTCAGAATATCCCTCAATGACAAGAAGCGGTGGGTAAGCAGTATGAGTCGGCGTAGTAGCAGCAGATGTGGACTCAGAAAGGGTCGAAATTGATCGCGTCTCTTCGATGTCTTTAATTTTTCCTATGCGTTCTCCCTGGGGATCTTCCACAGGCGCACCAAGTATTTGGCTAAGGTACAGCATTGCTACATCTCAATACGGGACTCTGGTAACTCAGGTGAAACAAACTGCGCTCCTACCGCCTCCCGTTCGAATGCCTCGTATGCCTGGTGCAGCTTCTCTTCCTCGAACATCAGACTTGTGCCAACGAATTCACGGAAAAGAGGGTGTGGACGTGTAGGACGGCTCTTGAACTCGGGATGAAATTGAGAGGCAACGAACCAGGGATGGTCTGCCAGTTCGATGACTTCAACCAGAGTATTATCAGCCGAACGCCCGCTAATGACTATGCCATTCGCTTCCATTCGTTTGCGATACTCATTATTGAACTCGTAGCGATGGCGATGGCGCTCAAAAACTATTGCTTCACCATAAGCCTGATAGGCTTTTGAACCAGGTGTCAGGCAACAAACCCAGTTACCTAAACGCATTGTACCACCTTTGTCTGCAACATTGCGCTGTGTCATCATCAGGTCGATCACAGGATAGGGAGTCTGGGGATCAAATTCTGTGCTATTGGCTTCGGTGAGACCCAGTACATTGCGCGCGAATTCAATTACAGCGACTTGCATACCCAGACATAGACCAAGATATGGGATGCGCATGCGGCGGGCGAAACTGGCAGCTTTGATTTTCCCTTCAATGCCACGATGACCAAAGCCACCCGGCACGACAATACCGGCTACATCTTCTAATGCCTCGGTATACCTTTCACCCATGTTTTCAAGCGCTTCTGAGTTGATCCATTTCACGCGAATATCCACATCATGATACCACCCAGCGTGACGCAAGGATTCTACCACTGAAAGATAAGCATCGTGTAACTCTACATATTTACCGACCAGACCAATAGTTAATTCAGGTCGAGGACGTTTAATGGTCGCAACCAGTTCACGCCACTCTTGCATTACAGGTTCATACTCAGGTAACCTGAGTTCTTGAACAAGAAACTGACCCAACCCCGCTTCTTCAAGAATGAGCGGTACCTCGTAGATTGTATCAGTAGTCAGCAAAGGAACAACAGCTCGTTCTTCGATATTGCAGAAGAGCGCTATTTTATCACGCAATTCATCACTGAGTGGGTAATCCGAACGACAAAGAATGACATCGGGTTGAATACCAACTCGCAACAATTCTTTAACACTATGTTGAGTAGGCTTTGTTTTTAGTTCTTTTGTCGCCATGAGATAAGGTAAAAGAGTAACATGCAGATAGAGAACATCGCGACGTCCCACATCTTTGCGCATCTGGCGAATTGCTTCTAAAAATGGCTCACCCTCTATATCACCAACAGTGCCTCCTACCTCTACTATAATAACATCAGCATCGGAACGACGAGCAACGTTATGTATCCGATCTTTAATTTCATTGGTGATGTGAGGAATTACCTGGATCGTTCCACCTAAATATTCTCCTCTGCGTTCCTTGCTAATGACAGAAGCATATACCTGTCCTGTGGTGACATTATTGGCCTGGTTGGCCGGTTCGTCAGTAAAACGTTCATAATGGCCGAGATCAAGGTCAGTTTCCGCACCATCATCTGTAACAAAGACTTCGCCATGCTGATAAGGTGACATTGTGCCTGGGTCGACATTGATGTATGGGTCTAATTTCATAAGAGAAACGGAGATTCCGCGATTCTTAAGCAATCGGCCCAGCGAAGCTACTGTTATTCCCTTTCCCACCGACGATGCCACGCCACCCGTGACAAAAATGAACTTTGACATTGGAACCTCCAAGTTTAGACAGGGTCTTCATTGAGAAAACCCTCAATAGCAGTTGCTCTCTGCTATAGATGCGCATTGAACATCGAAAAAATACACAATACATATGTAAAGAATGATCTTAAAATTTTGTTGAGTAATTAGCTACGTATGGATAAGATTATGACCTGCGTTTCGGTAGGTAATGCACTACGTGTAATCGACAATTTTGGTAGTGGATTTATAGCTTCAATACCCATCTCACGACAAAATTTATCGAGAGGATTGGGAGCATCGCCTACCGGTGGGCTATAATGCATAGGGATAACAATATGAGGTTCTACCTGGCTGATTACTTCAGCAGCTTGTGCCGCGTTAATTGTATGCTGTCCTCCTATTGGTACCAGAAGCATATCTGCGTCAGCAACTTCTTCAAGCTGCTCTTCCTGCAAAATATGTCCCAGGTCTCCAAGGTGACAGATGATGAGTTCATCCATATGGATGATATAAATTGTATTACGACCTAGTTCCTGACCATGTTTATTGTCGTGGTAAGAGGCAACGCCTGTGATCAAAACGTCGCTGATCTCATATTCACCAGGACCACGAACTATGCGGGGGTTACCACTTACAGCGCCTGCAAAGTTATGTCCAGGGTGATTGTGGCTGATAGTGACGATAGGGGCACTTATCTTGCCCAGCGAGTGTCCTAGCTGAGGAGTGTAGGGGTCAGTAATCAAGGTAACATTCTTGCCATGCAATTGAAAGCAAGAGTGGCCAAGCCAGGATATTTCCATGTATTATTAATTCGCTTTTCTCATAAGTTCGGGCGGGGACTTCTGTCCTCGCCCGAATTCAATTGTACCACAGGGATAAGTGTTCTACAAGAGCATAGCCTTATTAGTTTACAAAGAAAAGAAGCTCATTTACTCTTGATTATTGGCCTCAATTGAAGCAACCATCTGTTCATCATGCAAGGGGCCGCTCACGGTCATATTACCATTTGGCGCTTTGGATGCAAAAGTAAGTGAGCTATATGCAATTGTAACCTTGACTTCACGTCCACGAGTTCCAACACGGACTGTTGACGACTCAACCGCTTTCTTGATACGTTGAGCCACAATTTCGGCACCTTGCTGCTCAGCACGAATGACTGCCGTCATTACACCAGGGCCATTGATTGAGAGATTGTCTTCTTTGCGAATCTTCGAACGTAGTAAGGGTAACAATTTTCGTGCCGCTTCAGTTGCCTCGTGTTCTTCGCGTTCACGATAGATGTCGTTATGTTTTGCGCCTTCGATGATAAAGCGAAAGACGATGACGCTTTGAGCATTACAAATGCGACGAACTTTGCGTTGTCCTGCTTCCAAATCCTTTGTAGAGGCTAAGGTCTGCCAGATGTGGTGTTCGCGCTTGCTACGATAATCGAGATATCCTTGCACACGTGCATATCCTTCAAGGAAAATGGCTCCAGCGGTCCATATTATCTGTCTGGGAGTACTAAGGGCAAAGTGACGACAGGCAATGAGCTGTCGAGCAATCGGAGGAACCTTCATTGTTGAAGCTTCATAGTTCTGTTGCTGGAGTACCTTAAGATGACCAGCATATATACGGCGGCGTTGCTTGAGAAAGTCACGAACTGTGACGGGGCCTTTGTTATAGACGACACTCTCTGGCATATAGATGAGTTGAAAGCCAAGTTGAGATATCATTGCCTGGATGGAGATTTCGTCTACGGCGCTATCGGTTGGAATACCGGAAATGACATTGCGAAACGCGATAACTTCGCCTAACTTAGGATGTATTCGGGCTACACGATCATGCAAACGCCAGAGGAGATGCACCGTATGCCCCATGAAAGTGTTCGCATCATTGACTGGCACAGGTCGGCCTCCGACCATACCTATTTTAGGATCTTTCAAGGGTGCACACAGATTTTCAATAGCGAGGACTTCTGGAATAACATCAGCGCCGATCAGTACAACAATGGAACTGATAGCCTTTTTGAGAAACAAATTAATTGCAGAGGCTTTGCCTTCACGTTTCTCCTGGACACACAGGCGTATACGAGGCTCATTTTGTGCCATCTCAGACACGATAGGAACGGTTCGATCAGTACATCCACTAGCAACAACAATCACCTCTTCAATATAGACTGTCGGACCTGTTTGCTCAAGAACAGACTGTAGGGTACGTGCAATATTTTCTTCTTCGTTATAGGCCATGATACCAATACTACAACCGATATATTCCTCCGACTCCACTAAAGACTCTTGAAGATGTTTCAACACTACGTCATTCACAATAATAGTTGCCATTCACGGCATCTCCTTTACCAGATGCAGACCCAGGAAAGATTTGCTTATTCATAATATCTATCGATGTTTTGTATTCCTCAGTCAGTAAGTTTTCAATCTCTCACCGGATTCAGGGAAAGGATACCATTGAGATGTAAGGGTATGTATTGTATTCGGATTGAGAAATGGTTATGAATTTGCGAATGCGGTTATGGAAATAAGACCTGGGTTCTATTGACGGTATCTTCAGTACCGTTTATACTCTCATTCACGATGCCGGGTAGAGTCATCTGGCTGAGTAATGAAAAACATCTACTACTTTAGCAAAACGATATACGCAACTGTTTTAGGTGCTTTAGCATTTTCAAGTAAAATTGAGTTGAGCAAGGATAGCAGGGCTTCCTGTACCTGAGTGCTCAATTGCTAGATCATAATGAAATGCGTGTTCAAGACCACATACAATTATCGGCTTTAGCTGCATCGATCGCACTTCCATGGCTCGGAAAAGACGTGCTCATTCCATTAACATCCAGTGTATTGATCGATGTAGATCATTATTTGTGGCATGCCGCAACATTCCGTACAGTTAGCTTACAAGCGGCCTTAAAGTATTTCGGGCAGGCTGATCCTCCTCAAAAGAAAGAAGCGCGTCTGCTGCATCACCCTTTTGTGCTGAGTATACTTCTATTGATTGCACTTCGCACTCGCTCACGATTTCTCATGTTAATTCTCGTGGGTTTCATTTTTCATGTGAGTCTGGATATTGTGCATGTGGCTACAATGCAATCTTTGAAACAATCACTGAGCGAGAAGGCTAATGGCATTTGTCCTGAATGTGAAAAATGGTGCGGGGCGCTGCAATTGCATACCATATACTTTTCTTCCAGTGTGCTCAACCGCTATAATGCAAAACATTTTGTTGTGCTTTGTCCCACGTGCCATGAAAAAGCTCATGGTTAGCGAAATATCATGAAAAATACTCGTTGTAAAGTGTCGATAAGATATGATATAATCGCTGCTTGTAAGAGTGGACAAACATTCGTATCAAGCACAGAAAAGTCATTGGATGAACTTGCTCCCCATCCGGGGTGAAATATGAAAGTGAGGAAGAAATTGTCTCAATTGTGGCTTCCGGCAATCCGGGTAATACAAATTATTCTCAGTATAGCGGTAATCGTATTTATCCTGCTGCAGGCACGTGGCGCGGGTCTGGGTAGCGTCTTCGGTGGCAGCAGCGCTGGAACGGTGTTTAAGACAAGGCGCGGTGTAGAGAAATTGATTTTCAACCTTACAATCGTGTTCGTTGTGCTATTTGCTTTTGTTTCTCTACTTAGCTCCCTGGTACAATAAAAAAGGTATTGACTGGCAGTGTTACGGCACTCAAAATTTTTTCCTAGTTCTTTTTTCTTTGCATTTTTACTTGCGCTCCTGCTCACATCGTGCAGTGGGAGTAGCAACAATAGTAATTCCTCCACCCCATCAACGCAAGCCACATCATCAAGGGCAAGTTCAGGAGTTAAAACAACTACAACTACATCTCCAGGTATAGGCCTGGGTCCTCGACCTTGCCCCGACGCGGTAAAAGCGCCTGCCCATTGGGACGCAATTATTCCAACGCAAAATGGTGTATCACATGTAGAAAAAGTAATATGTGGGAACCTTATCGGCAATTCAACATTACAGGCGTTGGTAACAGTACGCTATCAAGGCACAGCTCAGATTCTGGATGTCTATGTTTATAACGATATTACCAGCCCCAACCTTTCTCAATTATTCAAATTGCAAAACCTCTATAATGGGGATGCTAAGATCAGTGTATATAATACTGTTTTAACTGCCGAGGTAGATCAAAATTCAAGTATAAACGCTGGTAAAAACGATTCAGAGATGACGCGGGATCTCTTTCGCGAGTTCAAATGGTCAGATGGTGCAGGAACACTCGTTCCGGTATCTTTCCCAGGAATATTTCCCGACCTGACCCGTTATCAGGCCGAAAATGACCAGGCGCAAGTCAATCAGGGACGAGATACCTGGAAACTCAACGCGGCACAGGTTGCCAATCAAATGGCTTCAGATACACATTTGCTTAACTGGCCCGGTAATACTCAAGTGGTTGTCTTAAGTGGAGGAGGTTCTAACGATAGTGATGCAGTCGTGACGGTGAAAAATCCGATGCCGCCTGGAACTATGATTACAGTTTCGCTTGAAAGGCTAGAGGGAAATACGAATGGGGGCCTTTGGGAAGTTGTGTCAGTCACATCTACAGGATTGTCTATCACTTCACCACAGAGCCGTGACATTCTTGCAAGTCCGGTGAATGTGACTGGAACAGGCAATGCTTTTGAGAGAGTAATTGGCACCGTTGAAGTACTGGATCATTTATATACATCTATCGGCCATGCCACTATCTTAGGAGCAACAGGTAATGGAAATACCACCTTTTCAACGGAAGTTGCATACACCTCTACTTTCAAAGGTGGGAAAGAGGAGGGGATCGTGGTACTTTATGCCGCAAACAATGCTGGTAGCTCGACTGGAGCAGCGGTCATGGTTAAGGAACTATTGGGCTAAGACTTAACTGCAACCAGAATATCGCGCTTTTTGATGACACGATCCACCGTATGTGCAAACTGAGTATACGGTGGATCATTTCGAATGCGCAGGTGCGTATGTTGCTCTACCAGGCCTATCATCGCTGTACGCTCAATACGTGTGGCATTCCAGGCCAATGCTATTGTTCCTCCTGGAAGCAATATGTTTTCCCAAACCGGCAACGCTTTACTTAACATGCTTGCAATTTCACCGAAATGCTGAATGCCATAAGGCAAATCACCGGCAATAGCATGCATATGAGGACCTCCTGGAACCTCTTGCATATGTAGATTAGCATTACAGCTATCTCCATGAACCAGCACAAGCCTGTGGGTTGCGCCTTTACGCCCGATTTCGAACTGATAGCGACGACCTGATCGGCGCCCACGCTCATCCAATTCTTTATAAGGGATATGGATGCTATGTAAATACTGTCGAAGAAAGACGATGGTAGTATCAACATCTTGCTTCTGATATTCTATGCCAAAAGCATCATAGCCATGCGATAGAGCCAGAAACAGTGTTGTACCTCCACCTGCGAGTGGGTCCAGTATTCTCAAGCGCCCGGTATACTGGTTAGTGAATGCTCCCCCAAAAACCGCGATGTTGAGTAACACCCTTGTAAAGACTTCGTTAGTCTTCCCTTTGTAGCGGCGAATTTCTGCCATTTCAAGTGGCAGAAAAGGAATGAACGTATTTTCAATTGGACGTAAGAATGGTCCCTCTACATCCCCAATACTTTCAAAGAAATCATATGCTTCACTGGTAGCTCCCAAACGAGAGAGAATTTCCTCCAGTTGCAAACAGTGTGCAGACAGGCTTTCGTTATCCAGGGACACTAACAGATAAGCCTGTCCAGCAAATGTAACAGGCTCGATGTGTGTAATAGCAGCTCCCAGTGGACTTGCAAGCAGTTCTGGCTCTGCAAGTTTTTCTGTCATGTTTGCGTACTGTGTACTGCGTTGTGGTGTTATTTTGAGTGCGAGTTTTCTCAATACTGGCACTGCACTTTACACATATACCCCGCCATTTATGCTGATCGCCTGTGCTGTCATATAGTCTCCTTCTGTGACAATATAGCGAACGCACGAAGCAATTTCTTCAGGTTGACCAAAGCGCCCCATAGGGATTTTTTCGAGGATGCGCTGGCGAATTTTCTCTGGTACTTCCATTAGCATGTCAGTTTCTGTGAAGCCGGGACACACAGCGTTCACAGTGATGCCATAGCGGGAAACTTCGAGCGCGACAGATTTTGTAAAGCCAATAATGCCTGCTTTGGTGGTGGCATAGTTTGATTGCCCAATATTCCCGGCCAATGCGACAAATGAACTGATATTGACAATCCTGCCAGCTTTACGTTCCAACATGAAAGGGAGCACTTGTTGTGTACAATTAAAAAGACCGGCAAGATTGACATGGATGACTTCGTCCCAGTGCTGTTTTGACATATTTTTGAGGGTTTTATCACGTGTTATGCCCGCGTTGTTCACCAAAATGTCAATCTGCCCAAAAGCATCCATGGTTTTTTTTACCATTTGCGTCACCTGATCATAGTCGGTGATATCAGTATGAACGACGAGAGCTTTAGGCCCTATTTGCCTGATCTCATGCGCCAGTTCATTGGCAGCATGAGAACTCGTGATGTAATTGATGACGATATTTGCACCTGTTTCTGCCAGTTCCCTGGCAATGGCCCGGCCTATACCACGTCCCGCTCCAGTGACAATTGCCGTTTGACCGTCAAGTCTTTTCGCCATGACCTTTTCCTTTCAATAGTTACCAGACAATAGTTCTAGCGCCACTTCAAGATTATATCATCTCGGTTCCAGGTATCATCTTTTGGCTTGAGAAGATAAAAAAGTTCAGTTGTTATATTTTCGAAATTTGATGCAATGTCGAAAATAGCGCGCACATAGCGCTCAACATGCCTGGTAATTTTAAGCACAACAATAGGATGACTTTGGAATCAACAACACTGAATAGCGAAGCAGTAAGCTCATCAATAAAATCAAATGCCACCAGTATACATGTAGAGAGAGAAATCTGTCGTATGATACATGTTGTAGGATTTGGAAGTGATTCACAATGGATATGCATGCACATTGGCTATGAAATATGGATATAAGGCCATAGATCGATGAAAGCCGATATCGAACATGAGCAAGGAGCAAGCGACATGGATGAATCGAGAAATCAGTGGAGCGAGGGGGATTCGGAGATATTTATTGACCTGGCAGAGATTTTTGTACCGGGACGAACTGAACAGATAAACACATTGCTGGACTTAATACCAGGGAGAGCTGATGAACGATTTACGATTGTGGAACTGGCCGCTGGAGAGGGTGTTTTAGCGCAAGCAATATTGGAGCGATTTCACGCATGTTATTATGTCGCGCTTGATGGTTCAGACGTGATGCGCGAACGTATGATTGAGAAGCTTGGACACTTTCGGCATCGGCTTGAAATACGACCGTTCGAACTTGCCCAGCAGGAGTGGCGTGAGAACTTGCCAACACCTTTGCGTTGCGTTGTGTCTTCACTGAGTATTCACCATCTCTTTGGTGAGGAGAAGCAGGTGCTTTTCCGGGAGTTAGCTGGGCATCTTGAACCAGGAGGGGCTTTGCTGGTGGCGGATATCATCGAACCGGCGACTCAGCAGATTGCTGATTTGTTTGCGAGACAATATGACGATATCGTGCGCAAACAGAGTTTGCTTCTACGAGGCGATATGAGTGGTTTCGCGCAATTCCAGCAACTGGGATGGAATTATTTTCTGCACGACTATCATGCAGAAGATACGAATGATCATCCATCCTTACTCAGCGATCAATTAGTGTGGTTACGGGAGGCAGGTTTTAGTGTTGTGGATTGTTTTTGGATGCAAGCGGGGCATGCGGTTTATGGAGGATATAAATGAATAGATTGGCATATCTTCCCTCTTTTCCCATGAAGGATTACAATATGAAATAGAGAACTTCGATGAAAGCCGGGAGAACATCTATGCATATCGTAACTGTTGCTGAAATGCGGGAACTGGAAACAAGAGCCGAACAGGAATATGGACTTACTTCTCATATATTGATAGAGAACGCGGGTAAGAGTGCTGCCGACATTCTGGCTGCACATATCAATCGCACACGTTCAGTGGCTGAACTTGAATTTCTGATACTGGTAGGGCCTGGTAACAATGGCGGAGATGGCCTGGTTATGGCACGTCATTTGAAAAAG
>Ga0187780_10001607_pt1 | contig 17096 bp, 22 predicted proteins | sample 1015_Q2_SP10_20__FD_132429 | JGI IMG/M metagenome (GOLD analysis project Ga0187780, IMG submission 132429) | Tropical peat soil microbial communities from peatlands in Department of Meta, Colombia - 1015_Q2_SP10_20_MG | ecosystem: Environmental > Terrestrial > Soil > Wetlands > Peat | place...
GAAGTCTTAAAAACTGAAGTCGGTTGCCGCAGCTTCGACATCTGCGGAGTCAGGGAAATAGGGGAATTCGGATTTGCCGAAATCACACGGGGCGAGGAGAAGAACTAGGTCCCTTCTGAGGTCATCTGCCAAGAAGGGACTGAGCAGCCTGCTCGTAGACTACTCGCCGAACGACAAGGTCGTGATCAAGATAGACCCGGCCCAGGTCAAGGGGATGCCTCACAGGAGGTTCAATGGACTCGTCGGAACAGTGACCGAGGTCAGCAGGAGGGCGGTGACTGTCGACGTCAACGTTGGGAACAAGGTAAAAAAGCTCGTAGCAAGGAAAGAGCACGTGGTCCGGATGGAGGGAAGCTGATGTCGGAAAAGACGGAGAAGAAGCTCCTGACTATCCCGGAGGCGAACCAGATACTATCGAAGATAGACATGGAGAAGGCGGATCAGATACAAAAGAGGACCCTGGACTTCACCACGAAGTTCGCGAAGGTGCCGGCTGATTCAGCGAAGAAGCTGCGGAAGGAGCTGGAGACAGAATGCGGCCTGAGCGAGGAGGAGGCCGTGGAGCTCGTCAACATCATGCCCAAGTCGGTGGAGGAGCTCAGGACCTTCACCTCCGGGTGGAGGAAGCTGCTGTCGACCGAGACTCTGGAGAAGATACTGAAGATTCTCCGTCCGAAGGCGTAGGACTCCCAATCGTTAAATAGCAAGGCAGCCCGTTTTCACAGGGGAAGCAGGTGGCACAGGGGTTGGATATCGCGATTCTTTTCTGCACCGAGAGGTTCCCCTCAGACTAGAGCCGCCCAAACAGGAGTGAATTCTAGGACATGATACCAGCAGACAAGAAGTACGAGGAGTATGCCTACGTCCTCGATTTCATGCCCAGAGGGAAGTCCGTCGTGATCAAGGGACGGGAAGGCCCCATGGTCCAGGCGATAGGAGAGGAGAGGCTCACCCTGCTTGAGCTCCTCGCGATGGAGAACCAAGACTTCGAGATAGGAGAGAAGGTCAAGATAGGCAAGGAGGGGAGGGAGAAGATAGTGAGCGTCCTCGGGAAGCTGACGCATGAGGAGCTGTCCGCCGAGGCCAAATCCTCCCTGCCCGCCGTAATCGAGAACCTAGTGAAGGGTGACGAGAGCAAGTACGTGGCCTACTTCAACGACCTGCAGCCCCTGACCCCGAGGCTGCACGGGCTCGAGCTCATCCCAGGCATCGGGAAGACCTTCATGAAGGAGATAGTGGACATGAGGGAGAGGCAGCCCTTCACGAGCTTCGATGATGTCCAGAAGAGGGTGGGCCTCAGGGACCCTGCAAAGATGATAGCGAAGCGGATCGTCGAAGAGCTCGCCGGGGACTCGAGGGTCAGCATCTTCGTCAAGAAGTAAATGAAGAGGCACAGGCTCGGGCAACACTACCTGGTCGACCAGGACGTGATCCTCCGGGTGGTATCTCTCGCGGGCGTCGGACCGGCAGACCGGGTGCTTGAGATAGGTACGGGAAGAGGGGCGCTCACAAGAGAGTTGGCAGGCCTCGGCGCATCGTACCTGGGATACGAGGTTGACAGGGCCAACTTCGATGAGACCTCCGACCTAGTCAGGGGAACCAACGCCCGCGTCGTGCTGGCTGACGCCTTCGAGCAACGGCCTGATTTCGACGTCCTTGTCTCCAGCCTCCCCTACTCTGAGTCCGCCTCGTTCGTGAAGTGGCTGAGCGGAATCGGATTCAAGAGGGCGGTGGTCGTTCTCCAGGAGGACTTCGTCAGGAAGATCACGGCGCCCCCTGGGAGCAGAGACTACAGGGGGGTCTCCGCGCTGTCACAGATTTGCTTCGACATTGAGGTTCTCGGCCGTGTGCCCAGAGCCGCGTTTGCCCCGCAGCCGAGGGTCGGCTCGGTAATCGTGTCGTTTTCCCCCAGGCGCCGGATAGGGGATACCGAGGTGGCGAACGTGATCCGCCTGTTCTCTCTGAGGAGAAGGCTGGCCGACTCGGCCCTTGCTGAGCTCGGGATGAAGGGGTCCGGGAGCTTCGGCAGGAGGAGGGTCAACGCGCTCCGCCCCGACGAAGTTCACCTGCTCTGCGCTCCGTAGCCCTGGTGACGGCTTTATCATCCGGACGCCGAGGGCGTCCGTGCTACCGAAGGGGGTCTCAGTGACACTGGTCGAACCCAGGGGGCCGGTCAACGTGGGTCACGTCGCGAGGCTCGTTCAGAACTTCGGGGTCGAGAAGCTCTACCTGGTTAAGCCAAAGGTCGACCTGTCTGTGGCAGCCGTCTACGCTTCGCATGCCTCCGAGGTCCTTGACGGTGCCCTGGTCACAAGCTTCGAGAGGGTGAGAAAGGAGAATGAACTGCTCGTAGCCACCACCGCCGTGAGGGCGTCCAAGAAGTCCAACGTCATCAGGAGGACGGTTGGACCAGACCACCTCCACGGGATTCTTTCGGCGGCCAGGAGCTCGTCCCTGGTCTTCGGCAGGGACACTACAGGGTTAACGAACGAGGAAATCAGGGCGTGCGATGTCACCATGACGATTGATACCTCGCCCGTCTACAGGACCCTGAACGTCGGGCACGCCGCGGCCATTGTCCTGTACGTCGCGTCGCGAGGCGTTCAGGGGAGAGGAGGAAGCCAGGGGAGGGTGGCGAGGGAGGTCTTCGCCCGAAGCTTCTCCGATCTCGCTGAAGCATCGAGGCTCCCAAAGCACAAGACGCAGAACCTGTTCGAGGTGGCAAAACGGATAGCTGCCTCGTCGGGAATTAAGGACGCCCAGCTCAACCTCCTCTCCGGGGTCTTCAGGAAGGCAGCCGCAACCATGAAGGAACCTCAGGAACGGGGCTCGAAGACATAGACGGCGCGCCTGACCCACCTGGTACTTTCGAAGGAGAGCCGCACGGGGTACTCGAACCCCACAGGTCCGGGCTGGTATAGCCTCAACCCGAGCCTCCTTCCCTCAAGCGTTAGCGTCACCTCGTCCCCCTCCATCGTCTGGACCATGGGGACAACCACCACTATCCTCCCCTCGGAATGGATCGACTCTGCCATTGAGGCGAGGGCATCGTTGTAGACCTGGGCGGACTCTCCGATCATTGCCCTTGCCGTGGATGTCTTGGGCCGCGCGTCCAGCCGTGGGAGAAGGAGCGGCTCGGTGACGATGGCGTCAACCTTGGTCCCCTTCAGCATGCGCTGGAGGTCCCTGGCGTCCCCCTTCCTGATGTCGTAGCCCCTGTCGGTGACGCCGCCTATTGACCACCGGACGTTCTCCCTTGCCTCCTGCACTCGAGACGCCCTGCTGTCCAACCCAAGGCACCTGAGGGATTTCCCGTACGCCTCGACCAGGATTGTGCCAGAACCGCAGAACGGGTCGAGGAGAGTCTGGCCCGGCTTCAGCCCCGCTAAGTTCACCAGCGTCCGGGCAAGGCGCGGAGAGAGAGCGATGTCGGGGTGAGGAGAGGGTTTGCGGGTCCCCCTCCGTCTCATGGCCATCGAATCTGGCACCCAGGCGGTGGGGCCGAGTGCGAAGCCGCCGCGATAAGGAAAGGCGACGACGTCGAGGGCCTCCCTTGCAATGATCCGCTCAGAGAGGAGTTCGTTCCCCTCGGGCCTCAGGAGCCTCACCTTCTTCAGGCCGGCCTCTCTGATTCCGTCAAGCATAGACCGGACCAGGTCCTCATAATCGTCCTCCCCGATGTCATAGCCGCTGAGGGAGACGTTCGACTTGTCCTCGAGGTGGGACACCATAAGGTCGACGAGACCAGTGATGTCTCCGGACGGCGATTCCAGAACCGACGTGACGGGGGCGCACTTGTGCGCTCCAGAGAGCTCGGCGATGTAATTCGGTGGCAGGTGGTCGACGTGAAAGACGGAAACCCTCTCCGAAGGGGCCTCGGCCTGCGTGACGGCTCTCCCGAGAACGGTGCACGCCTCGAGGACAGACAGCTTACCGAACGCGAGGACGAGCGATATCTCGTCAGTCTCAAGGACCTGCGGAGGAAGGACGAATGGCATCTTCTTCTCGCGCCGGTCGGTAGCCGGACTAGAACTTATGGTTCAAATTACCCACTCTTCCTTCTCGACGTCCCTCTTGTCGAACCCGACCTTCGAGGCGGCATAGGGCACGTCTCCGTACAGGTTTGCTTCGCCCTCTTCGCGGTAGAGTGCGTCCACTATCCGACCGAGTGCGTCCCCTTTCATTATGCCGCTTCCGCTGTCCCCTCCTACCACGATGAGGTTCTTGTGCCTGAACGCGAACGGCGTGCTGTCGATTGTGTTGTAGGAGTAGAGGCCCGCCCACATCGCCCTCACCCTGCTGCCGACGAAATCGGGGAAATAGGAAGTGAGGATGGGGTAGACGCTCCTGTCGAAGTACCCTCTCTCAGCCTGGTACATCTCAAGGTCGTGCTCGGGGAGGTCGATGAAAGGCCTGTTGACCTGGTCCTCGCAGGCGACCCAGAAGTCCCCCTCCTCGCTGACCGGCTTGAAGTGGACACCAGACTTGGGGAGGATGACAAGAGGGAGGAGGTCCAGGGCGTTGAAGCCCTTACAGTGAAGGAGGGCCTCGAGTTTCTCCCCTTTGGCCTGGATGCTGAATAGCTGCCTCTTCTTCGCCTTGACGTGGCTCTCCAGTCCCACGGGCTCCAACAGTTCGTTCTCCCAGGCACCGCCGGCCAGGACGACATCGTCGGCCTCGATTGCCCCGCTGCTGGTCGAGACCCGTTCCACCCGGTACTCCTGCCAGACGAAAGGCTCCCCCTCGATGCCGAGACTCGTTGATGGACCAACTTTCAGCGACTCGGCTTCGGTGTTGAAGGCGAGCTCGCCTCCCAAGTTCACAAACTCCTGGGTGTAGAACCTGACCAGTTTGTCCGGGTCTAGTCTCCCGCACTTGGGTCCGAACACCCCGCCATTGACGGCGGGAAGCTCCATCAGCCTCGCCTCCTCAGTGGACCCGAACTCCGCCACCATCCCTGGTAGGAGGCGCTTGAGCTCCTTCCGAGAGTACCTTGCAAGCTCGATTCCATTCCTCTCCATTAGGCGCAGGTACGGCTCGCTGGCGGAGAGCTGCCCTTCGTCCATCAGCCAGAGGTAGCCAATCTTCTGCAGGCCTATGTCTATCTTGAGTTCGTCCTGGAGGTGAAGGTAGAAGTCGATAGAGGAGTTCGAAAGGACCTGGTTGTCCCTGGAGGAGAAGGTGTTCCTGAACATGGCGTTGCTCCGGCCGGTGTTACCCTGCCCCGGGGCGCCGTACCTGTCGATGACTAGCACCCTCTTGCCCGGATTGTTCTTCTTCAGATGGTAGGCAGAGGCCATTCCCATGATCCCGGCCCCGATGACGAGGATGTCGGTCCGCACGGCCTATCATTCACACCGGACGCGGCCGTGCTTCTAAGGCCTTTGGGAACTATTTCCGTCCCGCTATGTCCCTGATCACGTACATGGAGAGATGGTCGTCGGCGTCCGTGGCAGTCGGCGTCCACCCGTCGAAGGTCCACTCGTAAGAGACGATGCGCGCCCCGGGCCTGAGCTCGGTCGCCAGCTTCGGCTCGAGTTTCCTGTTCGTGCCCTGCGAGAGAAACAGTGTGACGATTGTCGCCTCGCTAAGATCAACGTGGAAGAAGTTCCCCCAGATGATCTTGGCCTGCCCTTCGAGGTGCATGAGGGAGATAGCCAGCCGGGAAAAGAGCACCCGGATGGGGTCGGCTTCCACGCCGATCGCTCTTGCGTGGAACCTCCTTGCTGCCTCCACGACAATCCTCCCGTCTCCCGACCCGAGATCGTAGATGATGTCCGTCGGGCCTGCCCCGCTCATCTCCAGCATCTTCCTGACCTTCCTGCGCGATGTTGGCTCCCACCCTGCGCCAAGCGGCGCAGACCAGATCACGAAAATCCCGAAGGCGAGCGTGAAGGCGATTACCAACCAGACCCAGACAGAGGCCACGGCAGGCAAAAGACGTGGGAGAGGAGATGAAAATGCTTTCCGTCGACTTCGGAAAAGCCGATTAGCTCGCTCCTCTGAGTCTGGGACGTGGCCGAAGGCGTCCTGCAGTACGGAGAGCTGGCGAAGTACTACGACCTGCTTTACTCTCGGAAGGACTACGACAGGGAGTCGCGGATACTCACCGGCCTGATCAAGCGGTACAAGGCGTCTCCGGGGAACTCACTACTCGACGTCGGCTGCGGGACGGGGAAGCACATCCAGCAATTGGCCGCCCGGTTCGATTGCGTGGGTCTGGATTCGAGTGAGGAGATGCTCGAGCAGGCGAAGCGGAACGCAAAGGGGATCGAGTTCGTTAGGGGGGACATGGTCGATTTCGACCTCGGGAGGAAGTTCGATGTGGTTCTCTGCCTGTTCAGCGCCATCGGATATGTCAGGACGTATCCGAGACTCGCCCGGACACTTCGCAACTTCGCGAGACACCTCAGGGACGGCGGTGTGGTGATTATCGAGCCCTGGCTCACGAAATCGACCGTGAAAGATGGTTACATCCACGTGCTCGTCCAAGGCGATGACAAATTGAAAGTCGTGAGGGTCGACATCACACGAATCAGAAGGAACGTCTCCGTTCTGGACGAGCGGATTGTCGTGGCCGAGCGGGCCAAAGGGATGGCGACCTACAAGGACCGCATGGTCATGGGCCTCTTCGAACCGGGCGAATTCCTAAGGCTGATGCGGGAAGCTGGCCTGAAGGCCAAGTTCCTCAAAAGATCTCTTGCGCCTGGCCGGGGTCTCTACGTCGGCGTCAAACAGGGGGCATGAATCGGGGAAGAGGCCGGTAGAGGGCTTGAAGCTTAATTAGGGGTCTCGGAAGCGCGGTCATTCCAAGGCGACGAGACTTGCACGGAAAGAACTACAGGGAGCAGAAGGGAATGTTCTACAGCAAGAAGTTCGCCCCCGGTGCCCCGAACCCAAAGGTGGCTCGTTTCACTACAGGCAAGTACAGGGACGACTATGATTACATGTTCAAGCTGATTTCAGAAGGGAGGGTCCAGATAAGACACAACGCGCTGGAGGCGGCAAGAGTCGCAGCCAGCAAGAAGGTCGCGTTGATCGGCGAGGAGAACTTCTACCTCAAGGTTGTGACCTACCCGCACCTCGTCCTGAGAGAGAACAAGATGATTGCCACCGCGGGTGCAGACAGGCTCCAGGAGGGCATGAGGAAGGCTTTCGGGAAGCCCATCGGACTCGCTGCCCGGGTAGACATAGGAACGACTGTCCTCGAGCTGAGCCTGAAGGCGGAGAACTACGAGAAAGGGAAGGAAGCGATGAAGGCCGCGGCGACGAAGCTTCCCATGAAGACGCAGATGGAAATCGTCAAGATGGAGCACCCCGTCGCGCCGGCTCAAGCCAGTGCCTAGGGAAAGACGCGGGGCGGGGGACATTCCGTTTCAGGCATGGGGAAGATAGGAAGGCTTCTGTGGAGCTGCTCAGACTGTCTTATGATCGGACGTGCGACCGATTGAAAAGGGCCGACGTTGGAAGTGTTTCCCTACCAGAAGTATATAACGGACTCAAGGAAGCCGGTTCTGAAAGCCGAGGAATTCTGAGGCGAATCTGATGACAGTCAAGATAGATGAAGCGAGGGTGTTCGAGATCATCGAAGCCAAGAAGCCCAGGGTGGTCCTTGTGAACGCACCCGGGGGGCTGCTCCGTCAGACGAAGGATCTAATGGAGAGGCTGGAAGAGAAGTATGGGGTCACCAGCATCCTTTCAGGAGACAGCTGCTTCGGCATCTGCGACACCGCCGACGACGATGTGGAGAAGCTCCAAGCCGACCTGGCCATCCACATTGGACACAACGCTGCAGTAACCGAGGTAGGGGACTACACGTATCTCGTTGACGCCATCGACGATGTGGAGTTCGGGGAAGTGGTCGACACGGCGGCGAAGGTCCTGTCCCGCTACGGGCGTCTAGGGCTCGCTACATTCAGCCAGCACCTGCACCAGCTCAAGCCGGTCAAGGAGAAACTCGAGGCGAAGGGGTTCCAGGTGCTTGTGGGGAGGGGGAACAACCTGATGCTCGAAGGTCAGATCTTCGGCTGCGACTTTTCGACATCCTATCCTATCCGCAATCAAGTGGACGCCTTCGCATTCCTCGGCGAAAGCGAGTTCCACGCCGTTGGGCTGGCCCTTGCCACAGGGAAACCGACCTATATGCTCGATCCGTACATGAACGAGGTGACCGACATGCAGCAGGCGGCCGAAGAGAGGAAGAAGAGGGCGGTCTTGGCTGTGTACAAGGCCCTGGATGCACGCGTCTTCGGCGTCATCACAGGATTGAAGGAGGGACAGAAGATGCTCGGAAGGAGCAGGTGGATATCGAAGCGGCTCGAGATGAGCGGGAGAAAAGTGATTCAACTGGCGATGCGCGACGTTACTGTGGAACGGCTCGCCCCCCACAGGGAAATCGACGCTTTCATACAGACGGCGTGCCCCCGGATATCAGTAGACGGGTTCACCTTTGACAGGCCAGTCCTCTCAATACCCCAAGCGGACGCTTTGGTGGCACTTATTGAGGGGAGGGAACAGGGGGAGTTCCTCGAGAGGCCGAAGTGGATTGAGCTCACGGTTGGACTGATCAAGAAATGAAGGAAACCAAGGTCAAAGCTACGGGCGTGTTGCCAGGGGACAGGCTGGCGGTGTCGGAGGAGTTCCTGCCAGGCCGGAACACGTACGACGATTCCGGACTTATCAGGGCGCTGAGGGCCGGCTCCGTGTTCAGAGACGTCAAGAACATGGAAATATCTGTCAAGCCTTCCACAGAGCCAGAAATCATCAAGGTGGACGACTGGGTCACAGGACAAGTCGAGACGGCCCAGGCGAACTCCGCCAACGTCCACATCTACTTCCACAACGGGAAGCCGACCTTCAAGGACTTCTCAGGAATGCTCACACTCAGGGGACTGTCAGGCGGCGGCCGGGGCGCCCGAAAGACCACCCCCGTAAAGCCTGGAGACGTCGTGAGGTGCCGGGTCTTCAGCCTCCTCAACGGCATAATCCACCTGACCATCGACGAGCCCGACATGGGCGTGGTCTACGCCCTCTGCGGCAACTGCGGCAAGCCCCTGCTGAGGGGCAGCGCCACCCGGGCGAAATGCGATGAGTGTGGGAACGTGGAGGAGAGAAAGCTGGCCAGGGATTTCGGGACGACTCCCATCGAGGCCTAGAGCGTCTGCAGAGTAATCCACTTGAGACGAACCAAACTATTACCTTAATAACAAGAATCCGAGGGGCGGTCAGGCAAATTGCAGGTCCAGACAACCACCGAGGACGAGAAGGGCCTGACGGTCGAGATTACGGGGGAGGACTACTCGCTGGCGGAAATCGTTCACCACGAGCTGCTTGAGGAGAAGAGCGTCACCTTCGCGGGCGTGCTCCCTCCGCATCCTCTAATCAAAAAGCTCGTTCTGAAGGTGAGGGCCCAGCGCATCAAGCCCGAGAAGGCATTTTCCAACAGCGTGGAGCGAGCCATGGAGACCACCCAAGAGCTCCTCGACGGCGCCAAGAAAGCCCTGGGCGGTGGGTCTGCCTGACTCTGAAGTTCTGCCCGAAATGTGGTACGCGCCTTAAGCTAAAACAGGTCAAGGGGGCTAAGGATGCCACCATCACCCTCGTCTGCGAAAACTGCGGATACACCAGCAAGCCCCCGACCCAGACGGTAAAGCAGTCGACTGAGGAGGAATTGGCCAACACCCCCCAGATCAAGGTCGTAGGGGACAAGGAAGCGAAGCTCAACTCCCTCCCGACCACGAAAATCGATTGTCCGAAGTGCGGTCATAGCGAGGCGTTCTGGTGGTTCCTGCAGACCAGGAGCGGGGACGAGCCCCCTACGCAGTTCTACAGGTGCGCCAAGTGCAATCATACATGGCGTAGCTACAGCTAGACGTCGTCCCTCGTATAGACTTCTACCGCGTCGCCCCCCGCAATTAGGATGTCTGCGCTGGCGGCAGGGATGGACGCGACGTCGTCAGCTTCGAATGGGCCGTAGTGCCTCATGTCCAGCCCCACGAGCTCGTTGACGCGCTTGACGAACCTGACGGTGACGCTCCTCTGGGACTCGCTGAGGTGGGCGAACTCGACGAACGAAGGCTGGCCGGACGCCACCGCGTCGACAAGCGTCTGGAAACGCTTCTGGAACTTCTGCTCGGCGGAGCAGACGTACCTCTCTTCGGGCAGGAGCTGTAGTAGGGCGCCCTGCTGCATAGCCTTCCTGGTTCTGAGCCGGAGGAGCTGCCTCACCATCGATTCAATCATCCTTCCTTGCGTCGCTATGAGGCGAACGGACACCTCCGAGGCCCCCGCGCTGGCCGACCTCTTCAGCTTCTGGCTGTAAGCCGAGAGACTGGAATAGAAGTCGCCTGGAAGCGGGAGGAGCAGCTCTGAGTGGGATTCGGAGTCGAGTCTCCTCTTCAGATATTCAAGAGTGGTTTCAGCCATTTACACTGCGACCTCCCCGAGGCCCCGGGTTAATATCGAGACCGCCGCATACGTGGGCAGTTCGACGGTCTCTGGCTTGAGGAATGGGCCGAAGTCCTTGTGTTTCATCCTGAATTTGGGATAGAACTCGATCCCGACCCGGACCGCCCTGTCGCTAAGGACCACCGGATGCTCCTGTGGGTCGAAACTTTCAGCGGACTCGATTCTCTTCTTCAGCATTCCCGTGTCCCCGTGAAGGGTTCCTGACAGCCTGAAAACACGATGGATATCGGTCGTGACGGAGGAGTCCACCATCGCCCGCTGCGAAGAGATTGCCTCTGAAACGAGCTTCTGAAGCGTGCCGGTGTATTCCTGTCTCCGCTCATCTACATAGCCGGTGATTCTTCTGGTCCACCCTGCTCCCAGGGGGCCGTTCACCGGTCTGCGCCTGAGGGACGATGCCAGGGTCTGGTTGGGAGGAAGACCTGACCCGCGTACGTATTCAGCTATCTCTCCGCGAGCCGCCGAATCGAGATGGTCGAACCTCTTGTCGAAGACGTGCAAGTGATAACCCCTGTTGCCGGAGAAGTAGAGCCGGATTGATTCGCGTCCGACCCCGAAGTCGCTCGTAAGGAACCCGATGACTCGCATCGCATGGTCTTTGGCCGCGTCCAGGCACATCTCGCACTTGCCGTGGAACTCCACGGCCGGGCCGCCGCACTTCGAGCACTTTGCCGGGCGGGGAAGCTTCCCCGAGTTGTGGCATTTTTCGCAGTACCAGAGGTCGTGGCCCCTCTTGCAAGCTGTCGGGATGTCGGTCGCGTCTATGTCGAAGATGAGCTCGGCACCCAGCCACCCCTTTTCCTCGATGGGCCTGGAAGGGTACTCGTAGCGAGCGTTTGAGCAGTACACCGAAGACGGCGACTGTTTCAGAATTTCGGCCAGGGCTTCGCCCCTGCTCTTGAAGGCGAGGTGCCTGACCATCCCTCCGCCGAAAGGGAAGTAGCCGAACTCCCTCGACCCTACCTCGTCCGGGAACTCGATTCGCTCAGCGCCGTGGAAGTAGTACTCCTTGTAGGCCTGTCGGAGCCAGGCTTTTGTGCCGTCGTTCAAACGCGAGTGGTTGCCCCGGCATCGTGCAGATAAGGCATCCGCCGCTCATTGGTCGTTAAGAAGAACCGTCGGGTGTTTTGCAGCTTGAGGGTCCCGTTAGAAGCGTACAACTCGATGAAAGGGGCCAAGGTCTACTCGCTTGTTGTCGCAGCCCCCTTCTCCCCCTTGGACATCGATCTGGGTCACCTCGCCAGGGGCGAGTGGAACGCCCTGGTCGACAGGTTCCGTGTCTGGATCCTCCCCAGGGAAGGCGAAGGCAACCAAACTGCGTGCTACGTGATGATTCGCAAGTTCGACCCGAGGGACGGAGTCCTGCTGTACGGGCACATCGTGATTAACACCGCAGAGAAGGCGAACGCCGAGAACCCGTGGAGCTTCACCGTTGGTATAATGAGCAACGATGAGGTCCGCGCTCGTTTCATGCTCAACTCGGTGCTAGACATCCCTCCTTCGTTCCACAGGAGAAGCGAGGTCAGGCTCGTAGAGCACAGGTGGCGGAGCGATCCTGATGCGGTGATGAGGTTCCTTGCTAACGTGCATTCGGCGATGGCCCAGATGGCCCCAAATCCGAGTGGGAAGGTCTATACCCTGAAGTTCGAACCGCCGCCCGGGATGATGGAGGAGCTGACGCGATATGGGTGCCTGGTGGTAGGGCCCGGCAGTTTCAGGGAGGAGCAGGGAAAGCCGTGTTTTCACGGCCAAGGCTTATTATCCGACCCTGAAAAGGCGGCGTGAGGGCTGCTGCGGTTGTTTCTGGCCAAGACTGCGAGTTCGTCTGAGTGGAAGGCAATAGCAGCGGCGGTCAAGACGCTTGTCGAGGAAGCGACGTTCGAGTCGAACAGCGGAGGCCTAACGTTCAGAGCCATGGATCCGTCTCATGTGGCTCTTGTGGACTTGGCCATGCCGAATTCCAGTTTCTCTTCATTCGAGTGCGACAAGCCGTTCAAATTCAGCGTACGTGTGGAAGATCTCGTCAAGCTCATCGGGAGGTCAGACGCCAAAGACAGCGTGGAGATTTCAAGCACTGAGGAGGACGCAATCGCAGTCAAGCTGAGCAATGGATACAAGCGCGAGTTCACGATTCACCTTATTGAAAGCACAACGGGATCGGCTCCGCTCCCGAAGCTCGAGTTCGACACGAAGGCCTCCCTGACCAAGGCCATCTTGGAGAAGGTGCTTGGAGATATCTCCGTCGTCTCCGACCAGGTCACGATTCAGGCGTCCAAGGAAAGGCTGACGTTCTCCGGCAAGTCAGACGTCGGAAAGGCGGAAATCGGATTGGCGAAGAACGACGCCGACGTCCTCGAGCTCAATGTGGGAGCCGAAAGCAAGGCCACCTACTCGATTGACTACATTTCAGGAATCCTGAAGGCTCTCGGAAGTGTCACTGACACGGTCCAGCTGGAGTTCAGCACCAAGAAGCCAATCCGCCTCGAGATGAAGCTTAACGACCAGGGAGCTAAGCTCTGGTACTTTTTGGCGCCCCGTGTCCAAGACTAAATCACGGTACGAGCACGGCGCGGCCTCTTATCTCGCCCCGCTCGAGCTTGGCTAGGACTTCGTTCGCCTCGTCGAGCCGGTAGGACCCCGTCACCACTGGGGTTATGGTCCCCATTTTCGCCATCTCGAGGAGCTCGGTGAGTTCGGCGAGTGTGCCCGTGAAGTTTCCTCTGATTTGCGCCCCGTACAGTGGCAGTATGGGCAACGGTAGCTGTGCAGCCCCACCCACAAGGCCGACCAATACCAGCCGGCCTTCGTGGCCCAGCACGCGGAGACCGAGCAATGCGGTAGTGGGTTTCCCGACGAAGTCCACTACTGCGTCCGCCCCTCTTCCCTGATTCAACTCCCTGATCTTGGAGAGCAGGACCTTCGGGTCGCTGTTGAGGGTGTTGAATGTCCAATCAGCTCCGAGGCTCGAAGCCAGCTGGAGCTTGGAATCGTCCACGTCGGCAACGGCTACCCTTACACCAGTGGCCTTCTTCGCAATCTGAATGGCTGTCAAACCGAGCCCTCCTGCGCCAATTACCAGGAGCAGGTCTCCCGGCCCAACGACGCACTTCCTGATTGCGGTGAACGCCGTCAGCCCCGAGCAGGCCAGCGTAGCGGCGCGGCGGAGGTCCATCCCTTCGGCGTGGACCAGATAGCGAAGCTGAGGTACAAGCACGTACTCGGCATATCCACCATCCTTCTGGAAGCCGAGAAACCGGGGACTCCCTTCGCAAAGGTTCTCTCGCCCGGAGAGGCACTTCCTACAGGCCCCGCAACCAATCCATGGATATACGACCACTTTGTCACCTTCGGCGAAACCGGAATCTGCCTCGCTCCCCAGCATCTCGACTTTGCCGGCTATCTCGTGCCCTGGCGTGAGTGGGAGAAGCGTCCCGCCTCCGATTGCCGGAAGTCGCTTTCCTTCGCCCAGATCGTACCCGCCTGAGACAAGGTGGATGTCTGTATGGCACACCCCTGCCGCTTCTACCTTGACCAGGACCGAACCGGGGCCTGGCGAAGGGGTGACTACCGTCATCTCTTCGAGTGGTCGCCCTCCTGAGACCAGCCTCATGGCCTTCGTGGCTCTTCGCCCGCCACGCTCCTTGGGTGCCCGCTTCCTTAACCAGTGCGGTCGACTCGAAGCCAGAGTCGATTGCAGCCGAGGCACGGGCGCTTTGGTGGCCCTAGAGGTTGCCACGTCTGGAATCCGCAAATGTCTTCAATGGGGTTGAATCTCGTAGCAGATGTGACAGGGGGACAAAGGCTTCTTGCATGTCTTCTTCTGTTGCCGCTTCTGTTACGGGCCCCTTCGCTTGTAGCCCAAGGGGCGGATGCGGATTCGACGCCCTCCCAGTTCCCCTTCGTATTGCCACCAGGCTATTACGTCTACTTCCCCGTCGACGCGTTCCTGAACGCGACCCTGGTCCAGTATTCCCTGGTCAGCAACAGCAGCGTCTCGACGGCATTCATGACGTCTGCCCAGTTCCAGGACTTCAACAGCAGCAACGGAGTGGTGTCCAACTCGATGACCTACCACAACGGGACCTCCAGCGACCAGACTCTGCGCGTTGAAGTCGGCTCGTACGATGTGCTGGTGTACGCCTACGGGAAGACAGCGAATGCGAGCCTGGACCTGAAGGTTTTCCCGGACAACCCACTCAGCTTCGGCCGCCTGGCCCCGCCAGAATCTTCAGGGATTGCCTCCTACGGCATCGCGAACCAGTCCGGGGTAGACGCACCATACTCCCTCGCTTTCACTGATGTAATCGGGGTGGCGTCCATATCCTCGATCAGTGCCTACAACTCCACGGCGGAGTCGGCGGGGCAGAACCCGTCGGGGGCGACGCTTCAGCTCAATTCTGTACTCGTGGTCGACGAGAAGGGGGGCAGCACCCAGGTGTACTGGTGCCAGAACACCCCAGATTTCGTTACGTCGGCTTCGGACGTTGCCCTTTCGGACAACGTCTGGAACTACAGCGCGAGCGGGTTCCTTTCCAACGACTCGATCACGTCGGAAGGGGGTGGCGGATACGTCTCAACCTTCCAGCAGAACGGGACGACCGAGTATTACTACGCCTATGTGGAGAGAAACTCATCCTATTCGCTCCCGCTCGGGATGGTGCTGCTGATCAACGCCACTGCGGAGCCTGGGACGGGGACCCTGGTTCAGTTCGGAGCGTGGATGACAGCCGACACCCTGGGGACAGGGCCCCACACCGACTGGTTCGATAATGTCACAATCCACGACCCCGCTGCGACTGGCGCCTACTTCTTCACCGGGGGGAACTACACCACCCCTCTGGACACGTTCTTCGACACCGAGCTGGTCTTCGGAGGCGAAGGCGGCGGCGAGGCGACCAGTTTCACGCACCTAGGAGCCAATCTCGGGCTGTTCTATACAAACGGCACCAGCGGCTGGTTGACCGCATTCCCGTCATACTTCAGCTTCGGCCTCGACACGGCCGAGTCAGCCGACAACCTGATGGTGGGGTACATGGGGAATGGGGACGCGAAAGTCTCCATCGGCACCCCGAACTACGGCTACCTCGGCGCGGCTTCGGGGAATTTCTCGCTAGCAGCCGTGGAAAGCACCCTCGAGAGTACGGGCTCGTCGACGACATCTACCACGGAAGGAAACTCGGTGACCTCTGGTTCGAACAGCACGGGCGGCGGAATTCCAGCATTCCCGTACCAGGCTGCGGTCGTCGCCGTCTTCGTTGCGTTGCTCTTGCTCTCCTATGCAATTGCAAGAAGGCGTTCGTCTGCGAGGAACTCGCTCCGGCCAGAGCAATCACAAAGTGGTGCCCCTGGCACTGAAACCGGGTGGTTTTGGCCGGACCAAGCTTAAAAGCACGAGTGAAAGCGGGGGCAAATCGCTTCGTGAGAAAATGAAATTCCCCAAGGAGATACGCACCAACTGCCCGTGGTGCCACAAGCATACCATACACTCCGTCGCTCTCTACAAGAGAGGGAAGGAGCGCGCAGGCTCTTGGGGCGCGAGAAGACAGGCCGGCAGAAAGCGCGGCTACGGGGGGCAGAAGTTCCCGGAGCTGATCAGGACCGCCAAGACCACGAAGAAGGCGACCCTTCGACTCAAGTGTAAGGAGTGCAACCGCGAAGTGATGCGGGATGGAATTAGGCTGAGAAAGGCGGAGATTGCGGCATGAAGCGCGAGCGCGAGCCTATCCCGAAGACCAGGAGCGTCTTCGTTCTTGTCAAGTGCCCCGATTGTGGGGAGGAGAGAATACTCTTCTCCAATTCCTCGAAGGACATTGGTTGCAGAGGGTGCGGCAGGAAGCTCGCCGAAAGCAAGGGCGGCAAGTCGGTCATTCTGGCCACCTTCGTAAAGCGCCTAGGCTAAACGCCAAATACCACGCACCTGCGGCTAGTCCAAGATGAGTACAGAGAGGCCGCTCCCTGAATCGGGCGAGGTTGTCGTATGCACGGTTCGGGAAATCACGTCGCATGGCATCTACGTAAACCTCGACCAGTACGATGGGACAAATGGATTCCTCCATGTGTCAGAAATCTCGACCGGCTGGGTGAGGAACATCGACAGGGTGGCAAAGGTGTCACAGAAGCTCATTCTGAAGGTGATAAGGATCAACAGGGCGAGGAGGGAGATCGACCTCTCGCTCAGACAGGTGACCAATGAAGAACGCAGGGCGAAGGTGATTGAATGGAAGCGGGAGGAGAGGGCCGTGGCCATCATCGAGGCAGCGAAGAAGAGAGTGGGCTTCGATAACATCCACGAGAGGGAACTGAGACAGAAGCTGGAGGAGGAGTTCGGCAGCCTGTACGCCGCCCTTGAGGCGGCCGCCCGGAAGGGAGAGAAGGCCCTGGCCCCGCTGGCGCTCCCGGAGAAGGAAGCCAAGGCCGTAGCTGAGCTTGCATCTGAAAAGATCATCCCTCCGAAGTACGAGGTAGGTGCTCTCGTGGAGGTGTCTTCCAGGTCGCCTGAAGGGATCGAGCAGGTCAAGAAGACGCTGATGGCCGCCGCCAGCGCCCCGTCCGCCGAGGTCCACATCAGCTACGCCGGCGCCCCTCACTACAGGGTGAGGATTACAGCAGACGACTACAAGCAGGCGGAA
>Ga0187780_10001608_pt1 | contig 17094 bp, 15 predicted proteins | sample 1015_Q2_SP10_20__FD_132429 | JGI IMG/M metagenome (GOLD analysis project Ga0187780, IMG submission 132429) | Tropical peat soil microbial communities from peatlands in Department of Meta, Colombia - 1015_Q2_SP10_20_MG | ecosystem: Environmental > Terrestrial > Soil > Wetlands > Peat | place...
CAATGCGGCATAAATTCCAACGAGGTTCTCAGCTTCGGGTCGCGTCGCCAATCCCTTTTCTTCGCTCGGCAGCGGTTCCGGGTCGGTCTTTGCTTTACGAATCTTCTGGGCGATGGCATCGGCATCGTCAGTCAGATTGATGCGCGAATAATCGGACGCCTCCGACTTCGACATCTTCTTCGAGCCGTCACGCAGCGACATGACCCGTGTTGCCGGTCCTTGTATCAACGGCTCGGGCTGAGGGAAGAACGCGTCGCCGTAACCGCGCGCATGGATTGATGCGGCGTAGTCATTGTTGAATTTTTGCGCAATATCGCGTGACAGCTCGAGGTGCTGCTTCTGATCCTCTCCGACCGGCACGTGGGTCGCGCGATAGACCAGGATGTCTGCTGCCATCAGGTTGGGATAGACGTAAAGTCCGACGGACGCGTTTTCGCGATCCTTGCCCGCCTTCTCCTTGAACTGCGTCATCCGGTTGAGCCAGCCGACGCGCGCGACGCAATTGAACACCCAGGCAAGTTCGGCGTGCTCGGCGACCTGACTCTGATTGAAGATAATGTGCTTCTTCGGGTCGATGCCGCAGGCAAGGAAGGCGGCCGTCACCTCGCGCGTGGCGCGCGGTAATTCACTCGGGTCCTGCCACACCGTGATCGCGTGCAGATCGACCACGCAATAGATGCAATCGTAGCGATCCTGGAGCGCCACGAATTTGGTGATTGCGCCGAGATAATTGCCGAGGTGCAGGTTGCCGGTTGGCTGCACACCGGAAAAAACGCGCTCCTTGAACGCCATTGCCCATCCTCTGATTTGCGCGGGCAGCCATGCCACGCCCGAGGCGCGCGGCGCAAGAGCTTTGCACGAACTTTACCCTCGCGCGCCTGCGACGACGTCTTTCAGCTTGGCTACGCCAGCCACATGCAGCGCGGCGCCATAGAGGACTACGCCAAAGATGACGAGCGCCACCAGCATGGCCAGGCGGCCGGCTGACGACGTCGGCATTCCCAGCGCATGGGCGGCGTAGCTGACGGCGGCACCCATCAGAATAGTTGCAAGCACAATGCGCGGCAGCCGCCGCGCAGCGTCACGGTCGAGCCGCAGCCAGCGCCGTCGATAAAGAGTGAAGCCCAACAACGCGGCACCGATCCAGGCGGAGATTGCGACGGCACCCGCGACGCCGACATAGCCGTATCGGGGGAATATCAACACACCGCCGGCGATGGCAGCAGCAAGACCAGCACAAGCCGTGAGCATCGGCGTTTGCGTGTCCTCGTGCGCGAAGGATACCGCGCCGAACACCTTCTCGAGCACATGCCCGGGAAGCCCCGCACAAATCGCCGTCAATGCCGCCGACACGGCAATGGTATCTTGTTCTGTGAAAGCTCCGCGTTGAAACAGCCCGGTGGCGATCGGTGCGGCCAACAGCGCGAAGCCTGCTGCGGCCGGCAGAGCAAGCCCAAGCGCGATTTCATAGGCACGCGATTGCGCCGAAGTAATTGCGGTCTCATCGGCTGCATGGACGCTGGCGGCGACACGGGGGACGATGACGGCGGCAACCGCAATAGACGCGACACCGAGCGGCAGCTCGTAAAGGCGGTTGGCGTAATAGAGCCACGACACCGCCGCCGGTGAAGCCGACACAATCGCCGTCGCCGCGATTAACTTGAGTTGAGGAATACCGGTTGCGATCAAGCCCGGTAAAGCGCGTTTAAAAAATGTGCCGGCCTGATCGGGAACATGAATCCGAACGCGTTGCCACCGGAAACCGGTGGCGAGTGCGACAGCAGCAATCAGCAGCTGACCGAAACCCGCTACGACAACCGCAATCGCAAGCCAGATCGTGGTCCAGGTTTGCTCATGTCCCGCAGCGAAGGCGAGAGCAAGCAACAGAACAACATTAAAAGCGACCGTGCTGATCGATACGGCGAATACCCGGCCTTCGGCGCTCAGCGTTGCGGCGGCAACGGCGACCAGCCCCGCAAGCACTATGTAGGGTGCAACGATCATCAGGAGGAACTGAGTTTGCTGGCGCTGTGCCGACGGAAATCCGGGCGCGACGGCTGCGACGACGAAGGGAGCAAAAACAATTACGGTCAACGCAATGATGCCGGTGACAATTCCAATTAAGACCGCAGCTCGCAGCGTGAAGCGTCCGGCATTTGCCTCCCCGTCTTCGCCACCGCGCAATTTCAGCCAGATCGGCACAAAGGCGCTGTTGAGCGCTCCTTCCGAGAGAAGGCGGCGAAAGAAATTCACCACCTGAAGCACGGCGAAAAATGCTTCTGCTTGCGGACCCGCCCCGAGCAGCGCTGCGATCCAGGCGTCGCGCAGATAAGCCAACAGCCGCGAGATCAGCGTTCCGCCGCCAACGGTGGTGATATCGCGAGCCAATGACATGCTTTGTTGGGCCTCCGCCCGCAGTCTAATGCATTTCGGCCCGCCGCAAGCCGGATATACGCCACTGGCGGCGACAAAACGGGCGGCAACACAGCGCGCGTTGCATTGCCTCCCGAGCAGTCGTCGTTATAGTGCGCGCGCCATTAACGGGGACTAAGCATGACTGCAATCCGCTACGACGTGCTCGGCATCGGCAATGCCATTGTCGACGTCATCGCCCGCGCCGAGGATGATTTCCTGGTGGCGCAGGGTATGCACAAAGGCACCATGGCGCTGATCGATGAATCTCGCGCGCAAACGATCTATGCCGCCATGGGGCCTGCGGTTGAAAGTTCGGGCGGGTCTGCGGCCAACACGATCGTCGGCGTCGCGAGTTTTGGCGGGCGCGCTGCATTCGTCGGCAAGGTCAAGAACGATGAGCTCGGACAGACATTTGCGCATGACATCCGCGCCGCCAATGTTGCTTTCGACACGAAACCGGCAAATGCGGGGCCGTCCACGGCGCGGTGCTACATCATGGTTACGCCCGACGGCGAGCGGACAATGAACACCTATCTCGGTGCCGCACAGGATCTAAAGCCCGACGACATTGACGACGCGCAGGTGGCGAGTGCCGCAATCACTTACCTTGAAGGCTATCTATGGGACCCACCGCAAGCGAAAGAAGCTTTCGTCAAGGCGGCGGGGATTGCACATAAGGCTGGACGGCGCGTGGCGCTCACATTGTCCGACGCGTTCTGCGTAGACCGCTATCGTCCGGAATTTCTCGACCTGATCCGCAAGGGCACGGTCGATATCGTGTTCGCCAATGAGCGGGAATTGCACAGCCTATATGAGACCGCGGACTTCGAGACGGCGGTGAAGGCGCTGCGCGGCGATGTCAAGCTGGCTGCGGTCACGCGCAGTGAAAAAGGCTGCGTGGTTGTGACGCGAGACGCTGTCGAAACAGTCGCGGCGGAAATGGTCGAGCAGGTTGCCGACGTAACCGGCGCGGGCGATTTGTTCGCCGCGGGTTTTCTGGTCGGCCTTACCCGCGGGAAGGATCACCGCACGGCCGCACGACTCGGCGCGCTTGCGGCGGCTGAAATCATCCAGCACGTCGGTGCGCGCCCTGCGGCGTCCTTGAAAGCGCGCGCGGCAGAGAGCGGCTTGCCGGTCTGATCGGCCCAAGTCATTTAAATTGGCGGCCCCACTGCCTTACCAGCGGGCGATTGGTAACCAATCGGTAACCGAACGTGGTTACCGATTGGTGAATAGCCAATCGAGGACGTGCAGCCATGGCCAAGCGCAAGGCGATTGAAGTTCCCAGCAGCGACGCGGCGGCTAAACCAAACAGCAAGACTGACGACGTGAAATCCGGAGGAGAGCTACCGGTCGTCGAATCGCCGGCGACCTCGCCTGCTACGGAAGAAGCCGTCGATCCAGTCGTGGAGCCGGTTGCGGCTTCGGCGGATGCCGAAACTGCAATCGTTCCTCAGACGAACGACAAGGTCGCGGACGCTGCGCCTGCGATCGCCAGGCTGATCAATTTCCCGCGCTTTAACTTGCGCCGGCGCCATAAACGGTTCGCAACGCTGGCGGCATCAATGACGATTGCAGCTGCTTTTGGGGCTGTGATCGGTGTTGCAGCGACGGGTAGCTATTCCAAAGCGCCCGACTTGAACGCTGCTATGACCGAGCAGAACGAAGGACTGCAGCAGTCCTTCGCCAGCCTATCCAAAGAGGTCGCGAGCCTTAAGGCGAACGTCGAGACGGCCAGCAAATCGGCGTCCAGCCAGTTCGCAAAACTCAGCGAGCGTCTGAGCCGAGAGAGATCCGAGTTCACAGGTTCGATCACACCCCCGCAAACGGTGCCATCGGCACAAGCTGCGCCGCTGCCGGCGGCGCGCCCGGCTCACGTCAACGCCGAAACGCCGCCGCGCTTACCGGTGGTGCAGGATTGGTCGATCCGCGAAACGCGCGACGGTTACGTTTACGTGCAGGGCCATGGGGACATCTATCAAGTCACGCCAGGTGCGCCGTTGCCCGGTCTTGGTCCGGTCGAACAGATCAAACGTCAGGACGGCCGCTGGCTGGTGGTGACACCAAAGGGCATTATCGTATCGATGCGCGACCGCCGTTATTTCGAGCAGTTCTGAGCGCTCACGCTGCGCACTACGGTCTGCGGCGCCCACCGGGCGCCGCTCTTCATTTGCGTGTGAGGCCGGTAGCGAGCCCCGCAAAACCGTGTCAGATTTCGCGTTGTTGACTTGATCGTTGACGTGATCGTTGACATGGCGCGGGTCATCTCATGCACGAGAATTCTCTGAAATTCCTTGTCGCCGCGGTGGTCGTCGCGGCATGGGCCGGACAAGCGGGCGCGCAGGGTGCGGCTCCGGCGGGGCCAAAGCCCGAGATGATGGAAAGCTGTCCAGGTCTGATAGCTTCGCGCGTTCCGCGCGTTGAGCCCGCCGCATTGCGCCTTGCCGCACTCGAGCATGATCAGGCTCGCCTGACCTATATCGGACATTCGACATTCCTGATCGAAAGCCCGCAGCTCGTTCGAATTGCCACCGATTACAACGACTATGTCAGGCCGCCGGTCCTGCCCGACATTGCAACGATGAACCATGCGCATTCGACGCATTACACGTTGTCGCCCGACCCGGGCATCAAATATGTGCTGCATGGCTGGGCTGACGACGAGAAACCTGCGCGCATCGACCTGCAATACAAGGACGTGCGCGTCCGCAATGTGCCGACCAATATCCGTACATTCGACGGCGGCACCGAGAAACATGGTAATTCGATTTTCATCTTCGAGGTCGCCAACCTTTGCATCGCGCATCTCGGGCATCTACACCACACACTGACGCAGCAGCAGCTCAACGAAATTGGTCGCGTCGATATCGTGCTCGTGCCGGTGGACGGCTCCTACACGCTTGACCTTGATGGCATGGTCGAGGTGCTGCACGCCCTTAAGGCGCCGCTGATGATCCCGATGCACTATTTCAGCGCCTATACGCTCGACCGCTTTTTGCAGCGCGTACGCCAGGAATGGGACGTGGAAACCTCGGAAGTGCCATCATTGGTGGTAACCAAGGCGAATCTCCCGGCAAAGCCGAAAGTGCTGGTCCTCCCCGGCCATTAACCGCAGCGATTAACTGCGCCGATAAGTAGAAATGCGCCGGTGCTGATTCCCATGGCAAATTGCAGCCGATATTGCCGTCTTATCAACAGGGCCAGTTGACCTGGCGGAACCAATAATTACTTGTCGAGTTCATGCACCGCGTTTTTTTTTGACTGCGATTTTGAGGGATTTTCATGGTTCAGACTTGGAGCAATTGGAAGCGATTTCCCGATGCGCAAACCGGCGAACACGTTGAAGCCCCGATTGGGCCTGGCGTTTACGAAGTCCGCCACACGCTGACTGGCCGCGTTGTTGCTTTCGGCCATTCCGGAAACGTCGCGAATTCACTGGCGGACTTGAAGTTGAACGGTGGCGTCAGCGCGTTCGCCAGACTATTTCGCAAGCAGCCGCTCGTGTCGCGGGTTGCCGACCTCGAATATCGCACATGCGCGGCAGCGAGCCGTGCAGAAGCCAGAACGGCCGCACAGCGACTGAAGGGTCTGCGACAGACCGCGTGGCGGCGGCGCATCGACACGGGGTTGTCGGCTCGCCACTCGAACTAAACGTCGAATTTTATGCCTCATTGGCGGCCGGCCTTGTGCCGGCCGCTTTGTTTTCAAGGCCTGGATCCGGCTCGCTTCCGGTCGGTCGCGGACTTCGTATAAAGTCGATCCCCGGCGCAAATAGGGGATGCCCCGCGATGTTAAGTGCAGAGCAGAACGATCTCATCACGCGAACCGGCGCAGGTACGCCGGCCGGCGACCTGATGCGGCGTTACTGGCAGCCGGCCGCCTTGGTCGACGAACTATCCGGCAACCGTCCGGTCAAGGCCATACGGCTGTTCGGTGAGGATCTGGTGATTTTCAAGGATGGGAGGGGCCGCTACGGACTGATCGGCCGTCGTTGCCCTCATCGCGGCACCGATCTCGCTTACGGTCGGCTTGAGAACAGCGGTCTGCGCTGTTCTTTCCATGGCTGGCTGTTCGATGTCGACGGCAAATGCCTGGAGACGCCGGCCGAACCCGAGGACAGTCATCTCTGTGCCAACGTCAAACAGAAATCCTATCCAGTGGTGGAGAGGAACGGGATTCTGTTCGCCTATCTCGGACCCGGCGAACCGCCTGCCTTCCCGTATTTCGACTGCTTTGTCGCGCCCGCAAGCCACACTTTCGCGTTCAAAGGCATGATCGATTGCAATTGGCTGCAGTCGCTCGAGGTTGGCATCGACCCAGTACATACGTCGTTCCTGCACCGTTTTTTCCACGACGAGGATCCGAGCCAGGGATATGGAAAATTATTCCGCGACACGTCACGCGATTCCGACATGCCGATGTCGCGCATCATGCGCGAGTTTACGCGGCCACGGATCGAGGTCGAGCCGACCGAATTCGGTTTCCGTCTGGTGACGTTGCGTCAGATCAGCGATGCAAGCGTGCACGTCCGCGTCACGAATCTGATGTTCCCCAATGCTTTCGTCATTCCGATGAGCCGCGAAATGACGATTACCCAGTGGCACGTGCCGATCGACGATGAAAAGCACTATTGGTACGCCATCTTTACGAGCTTCGGCGCGCCGGTCGACAAAGACGAGATGCGCCGCCAGCGTCTCGCTCTCTATCAGTTGCCCGATTACATCCCGAACAAAAACAAGAGCAACGATTACGGTTTCGACCCGCATGAGCAGGAGCACGAGACCTACACAGGCATGGGCGCCGACATCAATGTCCACGATCAATGGGCCTGCGAGTCGATGGGTGCGATCCAGGATCGCACGACTGAACATCTCGGTACGTCGGACAAGGCAATCAGCGCCTATCGTCGACTCCTGCGTCAGGCGATCGAGCAGGCGAGCAAGGGTGAAAAGCCCATTATGGTCCTCGATTCTGCGAGTGCCGCCGGCTTGACCGGTCCTCCGGCGATCGATGGCATCGGTCCCGCGCACGACTGGCAGGGCTACTGGCAGAGAAGCGAGACGGACAAACGCGTGGCTGCGAGCTGGATCCGCGGGCGTTGAAATGGTGCGCGACCCCAGCCGATCAACGCCGTGCGAAAAAGAAAATGGCGCTGTGAGCCGGCTGTATACGACCGGCGGTAACAACCCTGGTCACAACGTCTGAAAGACGAGCGATGCCGCCGCGCCCGCGTAAACCCGCCAGCTTCGTCGAGCGCCACGGATTGTGGAGCGATGCTCAGGCAAAGGCCGCGGCCGATGTCGAACGCATCATAAAAAAAGAAAAGCTCGAAATCGTGCGGTTCTCTTTTGCTGATCAGCACGGCGTGCTGCGCGGCAAGGCCTTGCTTGCATCCGAAGCGGCAAGCGCCATGCGCAACGGCGTCACGATGACGACGACACTGCTGGCCAAGGATACCGCGCACAAGACTGTCTATCCGGTGTTCACGCCAGGCGGCGGCTTCTCGATGACAGAAATGCAGGGCGGCGGCGACTTTGTCATGATCGCCGATCCGACAACGTTTCGCCTTCTCCCCTGGGCGAATAAGACAGGTTGGCTGCTATGCGACATCTATTTCGCGAATGGCCAGCCGGTCCCGTTTTCTACGCGCGCACGCTGCCGCGACGCTGTGGCCACATTGGCCAAAGCAGGCTTTGATTTTCTTGCCGGGCTGGAAGTCGAATTCTATTTGTTCAACTTGCAGAATCCGCGGCTGACACCAGCAGAGGCTACTTGGCCGCCGGAGGCGCCGGATGTGGGTCTGCTCACGCAAGGCCATCAGTATCTGACGGAGTCACGTTTCGACATGCTCGATCCCCCGGTCGGGATTCTTCGCCGTGGTATCGAAAAACTCGGCCTGCCGCTGCGCTCCGTCGAGGTGGAACTCGGCCCGAGCCAATGCGAATTCACGTTCCGTCCACAGATTGGTCTCGACAGTGCGGACACCATGGTGCTCTTCCGCGCCGCCATCAAGCAGATCGCGCGCCGGCATGGATACCTGGCGAGCTTCATGTGTCGACCGGCGCTGCCGAACATGATGTCGAGCGGATGGCATCTTCATCAATCTTTGCTGGAAACCAAATCCGGGCGGAACGCCTTCGCATTTGATCACCCCGATGCGCTTTCGACGGTCGCCAAATATTATTTGGGAGGCCTGCTCGCCCATGCGCGTGCAGCAGCCGCATTCACGACGCCGACCATCAACGGATACAAGCGTTATCGTCCTTATTCGCTCGCGCCAGATCGTGCCATCTGGGCGCGCGACAATCGCGGCGTGATGGTCCGCGTCCTCGGTCAGCCGGGTGATCCGGCAACGCACCTGGAGAACAGGGTCGGCGAGCCTGCGGCCAATCCCTATCTCTACGTGGCATCGCAGATTTATTCAGGGCTGGACGGCATCGCGCGCCGGCTCGATCCTGGCCCATCTGCGGACACGCCCTACGAAACTGTCGCGGCGTTGCTGCCGGCCGATCTGGGCGAAGCCCTGACCGCTCTGCGCGGCGACGATGCCTTTCGTGCCGGTTTTGGCGCGAGCTTCGTGGACTACTTCGCGCACATCAAGGCCGCCGAACTCAGACGCTTCCAAAAAGAAACGCGCGAGCAGGCGGAGGTGACCGCCTGGGAGCAGAAGGAATATTTCGACCTATTCTGACTCGCTGATCAGCGAATGTGCCGAACGCTGACGCGCCCGCGCGAGAAGGCACGCGCCGACGGTTCCAGCCATGCCGACAATCGCGAACACGAGCTTGACCTTCGCTGCAGCGCCGGGGCCGAACGAAGCCGCGTAGTCGCTAATGATCGGGTCACTCGCGATGACGTCGCCGGCGATCCACCCCAGCAGCGCTGCGCCCGCCCATATGATGAGCGGGAAATAATTGAGCATGGCCATGATGATGTTCGCGCCGGCGACGATTGCCGGAATGCTGACGCCCAGACCGAATACCAGCAACGCCAAGCTTCCGTCGGCGACCGCTGCCACGGCGATGACGTTGTCGAGACTCATGACGACGTCTGCCACCGCGATCAACTTCACAGCATGCCAGAGACTGTTCGAGTTAGAATTGCCGTTGCCACTTTCTTCGTTGGGTATCAAAAGCTTGACGGCAATCCAGAACAGCGCTGCGCCGCCGGCAATCTTCACGTAGGGAAGCAACATGAGTGTCGAGACGATGGTCGCAAAGATGAGGCGCAACAGCAGCGCGACCCCGGTACCCAGCACCATTCCCGCAAAGCGTTGCTTTTGCGGTAGGTTCCGGCATGCGAGGGCGATCACGATCGCGTTGTCGCCCGACAGCAGCACATTGATCCAGATAATCTGAACGACCGATATCCAGAACTGCGGTTGCGAATTGACACCAAAATCGTTCAAGAGATCGATCATTCACCAAGCCCCGTACAATTCGATTAGGTTGCGTTCTCTGTCGGCGGACGCGAGCTGCGCTTGCGCAGCGTGAATCCGTGTCGCGCGCGCCAAGTCGGGTCGAGCGTTTCCTTCCACGCTGCGTAAAGGATGCTGACGAGTCCGAGTGCGCCGATCACCAGCAGCGACCACTGCAGAACGTCCGAGCGTGCTGCGTCTGGCCGGAGATGATCGAGCAACGTCAGATAGGGCAGAGCCCAAAGCGCCACGAGGCCGGCCCAGTTGATCAGGACAGAGCGAACGGAAATCTGCGCGCGCGATTGTCCTGTCAGTCCGCCATCGCTGCGCAATGCCGGCGGATTTCGGAAACTCTTCGGCAATGGAAGCCGGTTCGGCACTGTCCTGTCCCGCAAAACGGCGCGAGATGGCTCGCGTGCCGAAACAATAAATTTGCGGGCTCTGCCGACAATTCAGGATGAATGCCGGGGTTGTTACACTTGGGCTATTACACTTGGGTATTTTCCCCTAGGGACTAATATCCGGGGTGTTGCCGCGGCGAAGGTTTAAAATCCATGGCGATCACGAGCCACACAGAGCGATTGCGAACAATGGCTTTCCCGCGCGTATTCGACGCCAACAAATTGGTTATCGGGCTGATCTATCTCGCCGCCTATGCCGTTCTCGATTGGATCAGTTTCATTGAACCTTACGCGCAGCTCGGCATCACTCCCTGGAATCCCGGCACGGGCTTGAGCTTCGTTCTGCTCCTGTTGTTCGGCCTGCGCATGATTCCCTTTTTGTTGATCAGTCCGCTGCTCGCAGATTATTTCACGCAGCAATTCGCGATGCCGTGGCAGGTCGAGATCCTCGCTTCGGCATTGGTGGGCGGCGGCTATTCGCTCGCGGTCACATTGTTAATGCGTCCCGGACTGCGGTTTGACCCGACGCTCGCTTCGATGAACGATCTGGTCCATTTGCTGGTGGTGGCCGTCATCAGCGCGGCATTTGTCGCGGCAGGTTATGTCAGCCTCATTATCGCCGCCGGACTCCTGCCTATGGCCGATTTTAGTGCGGCCACGCTGCGCTATTGGGTTGGCGATGTGATTGGGATTACGGTGATAACCCCGTTTGCGCTCTTTGCTTTGACGCGACGGCGAATTCTGCCGATGACGAGGGAAACGCTGCTGCAATTCGTTGCAATCGGACTGGCACTTGCTCTCGTCTTCGGTTTGGCCCAGGAGCAGCAATTTCAACTCTTTTACGTGCTGTTCTTGCCTATCGTCTGGCTCGCGGTGCGTACCGGATCCGAAGGAGTCAGCGTCGGCATCTTGGTTACCCAGCTTGGTCTGATTCTCGGGATACAGCTCTTTCCGGCCGGCACATTCGATGTGACCGCTTTCCAGGCGCTGATGCTGGTTCTGGCGATGACCGGCTTGGTTGCCGGCGAATTGGTGACGGAGCGACGTCGTACGGAAGCGCAGTTGCGCCTGCAGCAGGACTCCCTCTCGCGCCTCGCGAGGCTCGGTAGCATGGGCGAGCTTGCTGCAGCAGTCGCCCATGAGCTCAATCAGCCATTGATGGCCGCTGGAACTTACGCGCGATTGGTGAACGAGGCGATGAGCGCGGCTCCCGTTGACGTCGCGACGGCTGCAGAGACCGCGAAAAAAGCGGTCGCGCAGGTCGAGAGAGCCGCCGACGTCGTGCGCCACTTGCGAGCCCTTGTCCGACTCGACCGCAGCAATCGCGCTCCGTGCAGGTTCGAGCGGATCGTCCAGGAAACAATCGAGCTATGCCGTCCTGATCTCGACCGCGCGCATGTCAGCGTGCGCACGGTCATCGCCGCGGATCTACCGCGCGTGATGGTCGATCTTCTGCAGATCGAGCAGATCCTGATCAACCTTTTTCGCAATGCGATCGAGGCGATGGCGGAGGCGGGCGCGACGCCTGGCGGCATACAGATTGACTCGAAAATTCTCGACGCCGACTTCATCGAAGTCCGGGTCACCGATACTGGGCCGGGCTTTCCGCCACAACTCGTGGAAAATGCCTTTCTGCCATTGTCTTCAAGCAAGGCTGAAGGCCTCGGCATAGGCTTGTCGTTATGCCGGTCGATCGTGGAGGCGCATGGCGGAAAACTATGGATCGACGGGAGCGTGCGCGGGGCCGTGGTGCACTTTACCTTGCCGATCGCAAAGGCAGGTCAGGCATGAGTACTTACGTTGCAGTGATTGACGACGACGAGGCAGTGCTCGATTCGCTCCGGCTTTATTTATCGCGTCAGGGAATTGAAACGTCGTGCTTTGCGTCCGCGACAGAATTTCTAAATGCGATCGAAGGCGGACCACGATTTGATTGCATCGTGTCGGACGTCCGCATGCCTGGAATGTCGGGTCTCGACTTGGTCCATCGTATCAAGGCAAAGGGTTCGTTGACGCCGATCATCCTGATCACCGGTCACGGCGACGTCGATATGGCCGTTACCGCGATTAAAGTCGGCGCTTATGATTTCATCGAAAAACCATTCGATGAGGCCAGGCTGCTCTCCAGCATTCATAATGCCATTCACAAGTGGCAGCAGCCGGAAATCGACTCGATCGAGTTGGAGAAACTCCAATCACGCGTCAATTCGCTGTCGACGCGGCAACGTCAGGTGATGGAGCTCGCGGTGGCCGGACTATCCAACAAGGAAATCGGTTCAAAATTGAAGATCAGCCCGAAGACCGTGGAGAATCATCGCGCCTGGCTCATGGAACGCATCGGCGCGCGCAATATCGCCGAACTTGTGCGTATAGCGATGAAGGTGCAAGGCAGGGCGCAGGGCTAATCAATCGCCTCGTCACCAGCCAACCCCATCAGAAAATCCGGATCCAATTATGCCGTTTGCCGTCACCCCCGACAATGTGAAGCTCTATTACGAGGAGGTAGGGCAGGGCACGCCGATTTTGTTCGTGCACGAGTTTGCCGGCGATCATCGCAGCTGGGAGCCTCAGCTGCGCGAGTTTGGCAAGCGCTACCGGTGTATTGTCTATGCGGCGCGCGGTTATCAGCCCTCCGACGTTCCGAGCGATCCGGCCGTTTACAGTTATCTGCATGTCATGCAAGACGCGATTGCGTTGCTCGATCACCTCAAGATCGAGCAGGCGCATCTGATCGGGCTGTCGATGGGCGGATATACAGCATTGCAAGTCGCTCTCAATCATCCGGCCCGCGTGCGCTCGATGGTGCTTGCCGGAGCCGGATCGGGAAGCGAGCGGTGGTACACGAAAGAATTTCACGCGCGTTCGCGCGAGCTCGCCGTGCAGTTCGAGCGTGAGGGTTCGGCCAAAGTGGCGCTCACCTATGGACGCAGCCCAAGTCGCATCCCTTTCGAACTCAAGGACCCGCGCGGCTTTGCCGAATTTTCCAGGCAACTTTCCGAGCATGACGCGCAGGGGTCGGCACGTATGTCGCGCGGCTTCCAGGGCGCGCGTCCGTCTCTCTATGATTTTGAGGCCGATATTCGCAAGCTTCCGACGCCAGCGCTCATCGTCGTCGGTGACGAGGACGAACGCTGCATCGAGCCAGGGCTTTTCCTGAAGGACACGCTTTCGGCTTCCGGTCTGGTGACGTTTCCCAAAACCGGCCACGTTGTAAATCTGGAAGAACCCGACCTCTTCAATCGCGTCGTTGGAGAATTCCTGGCTCGTGTCGATATTGGCACTTGGTTACCGCGCGACCCGCGAACCCGGGCGCCAAAGCCTCCGCCCAAAGAGTAACTGGGATGGAACTCGGGTGCCGTTTGGCTCATTATTGGGGCAAAGTCCATCTCGGAGGCACCGATGCTGAAGTGGGCATTCGTCTTTCTGCTGATCGCCATCGTCGCCGGCATTTTTGGTTTTACCGACGTGGAAGCCGCTTCGGCCACGATCGCTCAATGGCTGTTCGGCATCTTCATCGTACTGTTCCTCGGTGCGCTCGTAATCGGCCTGACGATCGGAGCCAAGCTGACATCATAAAACCGCGACTTCGGGGACTTTCGAAGATGGATTTGTGGCGGTTCATAACGGGGAGTACGAGTGATGCGTACCGTTTTATCGGCAGTTCTGGCCTTGGGTCTGCTGGCAGGTTTCGGCACCGCTGCTGGCGCCGCCGATCTCAATCTTCATCGCAAGCATTCTCGTGTGCACGCCACCCATTACAGCGACTCGTATAGTCAGCGCATCCGTGTCGTGGAGCAGGTACCGTACTGCGGCGACTGCGAAGCGCCGATCGGACGCAGTCATTCATCCACCGTGAGGCTTATCTATGCCGGCTATCCCGTCTGGGAGCGCGGCTGCGCGCTGGGCGGCTGCTACGGCTATTACGATGTGGCCCCGAGCTGTTATTGGCGTGACACGCTGCTTCCCGGCGGGCGCAGCGGCGTAGTCCGGGTATGCGATTGGCCCTGACAGCTATTGCCGTCAGACGTCGACACTTGCCGCCAGCGCATTGTCCTGGATGAATTGCCGGCGTGGCTCGACGAGATCGCCCATCAGTTGGTCGAAGAGTACGTTTGCTTCATCGACTTCTTTGATGCGCACCTGCAGCAGCGAGCGGGCATTGGTGTCGAGTGTGGTCTCCCACAACTGCTCCGGATTCATTTCTCCCAGGCCCTTGTAGCGCTGGAGTGAAAAGCCCTTGCGGCCGGCTGCGGTGAGGGCCTCGAAGAGACCGACCGGCCCATGGATTGGGATTGTTTCTTCCTTGCGACGCAGCATGGCCGGCGGCGTTGGCCGCGGAAAAATCTGCTGCAGTGACGGCGCGAACTCGTCGAGCTTGCGGGCGTCAGCCGAACCGAGCAGGGCCTGGTCGATGACCGCTACTTCTTTAACGCCGCGAACGGTCCGCTCGAAATGGAAACCGTTCTCGTCGAATGTTCCCTTCCATCCGCGCTCGGTCTCCTCCTCCAGCGCATCGAGGCGCTTGGCGATGTAGTCGGCAGCCGCAGCTCCTTTTTTTGCGTCGTTGGTGACGCCCGGGCTGAGCACGCCGGCGATGGCGGCTTGTTCAATCACTTTTCTATTGTAGCGGCTGTGCAGGCCAGCCAGGATGCCGCGGATCATACGCGCGTCTTCGGTCAGTTTGCGCAAATCGGGGCCCGCGCGCTCTTCGCCAGACGCAAGCCGGAGCACTGCGTCCTCGAGTCCCGCTGTGATCAGATAATCTTCAAGCGCGCGTTCATCTTTCAGGTATTGCTCGGATTTGCCGCGCGTGACTTTGTAGAGCGGCGGCTGGGCGATAAACACGTGGCCGCGTTTGATCAACTCTTCCATTTGCCGGAAAAAGAACGTCAGCAGCAATGTGCGGATGTGCGAACCGTCGACGTCCGCGTCGGTCATGATGATGATCTTGTGATAGCGCAACTTGTCTGGATTGAACTCGTCGCGTCCGATCCCCGTGCCAAGGGCCGTTATCAGCGTTCCGATTTCCTGGCTCGACAGCATCTTGTCGAAGCGGGCGCGCTCAACATTCAGGATCTTGCCGCGCAACGGCAGAACGGCCTGGAATTCGCGATTGCGGCCCTGTTTGGCCGAGCCGCCGGCGCTGTCGCCCTCGACAATGAATAGTTCGGATTTCGCCGGATCCCGCTCCTGGCAGTCCGCGAGCTTGCCTGGCAACGATGAAACATCGAGCGCGCCTTTGCGACGTGTCAATTCGCGCGCCTTGCGCGCAGCCTCGCGCGCGGCAGCAGCTTCGACGACCTTGCCGACGATGACTTTTGCTTCTTGCGGATGAATCTCGAACCAGTCCTGCAATGCCTGATTGATGACGTTCTCGACCACCGGGCGTACTTCCGAAGAAACCAGCTTGTCCTTGGTTTGCGAGGAGAACTTCGGATCAGGGACCTTGCAGGAAAGGACCGCCGTCAAGCCCTCACGGCAATCGTCGCCGGTGAGTGCCACTTTTTCCTTGCGTGAGGTGCCGATCGTTTCGGCATATTGCGTGATCTGGCGAGTCAGTGCTCCGCGGAATCCGGCGAGATGCGTGCCGCCGTCGCGTTGCGGAATGTTGTTGGTGAAGCAGAGCACGCTTTCGTGGTATCCGTCATTCCACCACAGCGCGCACTCGACCGTTATACCTTCGCGTTCGGTCTTGATCATAATTGGATCAGGAATGAGCGCGGTCTTGTTGCGGTCGAGAAACTTCACGAAGGCTTCGACACCGCCTTCGTATTTCATTTCTTCGCGTTTTTCGACCGCGTGGCGCCGGTCGGACAGTACTATACTGACGCCGGAATTGAGGAACGCGAGCTCGCGCAGCCGGTGCTCCAGCGTCGCGAAGTCGAATTCGACCATGGTGAATGTCTGGGGCGAGGGCAGGAACGTCACTTCCGTACCGCGTTTGTCCTTCGCCTCGCCGATGACCTTGAGGGGGGCCGCCGCGACGCCGTCGCGGAACTCCATGAAATGTTCCTTGCCGTCGCGCCAGATCGTGAGTTTGAGCCACGTCGAAAGAGCATTGACGACAGAGACGCCCACCCCGTGCAGACCACCGGAAACCTTGTAGGCGTTCTGGTCGAATTTCCCGCAGGCATGCAGCTGCGTCATGATCACTTCGGCCGCCGACACGCCTTCGCCCTTGTGGATGTCGGTCGGGATGCCGCGACCATTGTCGTGGACGGTGCATGAACCATCCGGATTGAGCGTGACCGTGACTTCAGTGGCAAATCCGGCGAGCGCTTCGTCGATCGCATTGTCCACCACCTCGTAGACCATATGGTGGAGGCCGGAGCCGTCATCGGTGTCGCCGATATACATGCCCGGTCGTTTGCGGACAGCGTCGAGGCCTTTGAGGACCTTGATCGACTCCGCGCCGTAGTCGGATGGATTCTTGCGGGCCGGTTCAGCCATTGGCGGCACCTTCGAAGCGGTCAGAAAATTGAGTCGGAATGGACAACGTGTGTGGCATGAAAAAGGAGTCCCGTACAGAGCAAAGTCAGTAGCCTTAATATGTTGATCCAACAGCATTTTTTAAAGGGGAATGGGTGTAGAAATCCCCACTTTTTTCACCTCATTTTTCGGTCGAATCGAACGTGGAATCGGACTGCAAAAATCACCCGTTTCCGAGGGCTGAAAGAGCGTGAGATACGTTGAGTCGCGACACTTGCAACCAAACGCATCATGGCATTTAAGCCAGTGACGTTGCCCGCCAATTTGAATCTGATTTTCCCGATGCGCTGGCTGACCCGACCGCTTGAAGTCCCACATCGCTTACGTGCGATCGTCCGCGCGCGGGAATCGAGCGTGATCGTACTGGCCGTG
>Ga0187780_10001609_pt1 | contig 17085 bp, 15 predicted proteins | sample 1015_Q2_SP10_20__FD_132429 | JGI IMG/M metagenome (GOLD analysis project Ga0187780, IMG submission 132429) | Tropical peat soil microbial communities from peatlands in Department of Meta, Colombia - 1015_Q2_SP10_20_MG | ecosystem: Environmental > Terrestrial > Soil > Wetlands > Peat | place...
CCGTGGGAGGCCCGCGCTGGAGCCACCTCCTCCGTGGCCCTGCGGACGGGCTCCCGGCCGGGAGGGACCGCTGCATCCCGCTTGGACGGGACGGACGTACCCTCGGGCGTCGCTGCACGTGCGCGACGGGCCCGCGTCGACCCCCGCACAGCCTGAAGTGCCCGGCCCTGCCTTGCCACCTGGAATGAGCGGGAAGGGCCAGCGTCGCGGGCGCCGGCGAGCGACGCGATCCGTCCGGGGCGATCCGAACCTGAGATCCTGGGACCGGTGGGCGGCGTCGTACGAACGCCGCCATCGAACCTCCCTGAGCCGCCACGGAAGCCGAGCCTGGGGGCTCTGGCGGATCCCGGAACGACAGCTAGACCTTCTGGGGGACGCCCGGAGGAAGGACGTCCTGGAGCTCGGTTGCGGGGCCGGGTGGTGGTCGATCGCTCTGGCCCGTGACGGGGCTCGCCCGGTCGGTCTGGACTTCTCCTCACGGCGGCTGGAGCAGGCCCGGGAGCGATCGCGGAGGGCCGGTGTGCCGCTCCCGCTCGTGAGGGCGCGGGCCGAGAGGCTCCCCTTGGCGGACGAGAGCTTCGACATCGTGCTGTCGGATTACGGGGCGACGACCTTCAGCGATCCCTACTGCACGATACCGGAGGCTACACGGGTTCTCCGGCCGGGAGGGATCCTCGTGTTTGCCCACGCGAGTCCGTTCCGCACGCTGACCGAGGCCCCTCGTGCGAATCGGCTCCGCCGACGTCTTCTACGGGATTACTTCGGCCTCCACGAGGTTCGCATCGGGACCGAACGGGAGTTCCAGCTCACGTACGCCGAATGGGTGCGCCTGTTCACCTCCTCGGGCCTCGTCCTCGAACGGCTGGTCGAGCCACCGGCCCCCAGGTCCCGCGGGAGCACGTACGTCGCGCGCGCGAACCTGCCGTGGGCCCGGCGCTGGCCGATGGAGTCCATCTGGCGCCTCCGCAAGGCCACGTCCTCCGCCGACCGGCAGGGCCGGCGGTCCGCCCTGGGCACTGAACATGCCTCTCGACGTCACGGGAGGGCCGCGTCCGGAGATCCCCGACGACCCCGCGCCAGCGAGGGAACCCTCTGAGGGCGATCCGAGCGCCCTCGGTCCTGTGGTTCAGGTCGGTGCTCCCGGCAGCGCAGGGTGGGGCCGGCCGGGTCCGCGCGGCCGGGAGCTCGAGGGAGCGGTCTCGCACGGAGGACGGAACTCACCGCGGAACGTGTCGCCGCGGTGCGGGCGGTCGCCGAAGGGGCGAGCGCCCCCCGGGCCTCAGGCGGTGTTGACCGTGCCGATCAGGTCGTAGTCCCCTGGCGCGAGCGGCATCCCGATCGTTATGGAGAACGTCGTGGGCGCTCCCGGTGTCAGGGTGTACGGCGTGAGCGGGCTCAGCCCCAGCAGGACGAACGGGGGGTCCATCGTGACGTTCAGGATCTGGTGCGCGATCGTGTCGTTGTCGATCATCGTGAGGTCGTAGACGAACGAGGCGCCCGGGGTCACGTTGGCGCAGCCGCTCTCCGGACAATCCGGCGTGACGAGATACCCCCCGCCCCCGAGGGGGCAGATCGGGTTGAACGTATCGTAGCAGTAGGGAGTGGTCAGATAGTTCGTGTCCGAGGCGTTCGCCGTCCAGAAGTCGGCGATGAAGTCGACGTCCGTGACGACATCCGTCGTACCGAGGTACGGGAGCGAGGTCGGCGGTACGGCAACGCCCCCCTGGGTGGGGAGCCAGTACCACGCGGCGGCGAGATAGAGGAGGACGACGGCACCCGCGATCCCCACGACGAGCCACGACCGGGGGACCCGGTCCCAGAACGACCGCGCCAAGCCTGGCCGTGCTCCCGTCAGTTGTAGAGGCCGTACAGGGACAGGCTCATCGCGATCGTCGGGATACCCACGGTGTAGAGGATCTCGACCGTGCAGTCGCCCTGGAACTGGTAGCACCAGAGCGGCGCCCCGTGGAAGTCGTCGTCGACGAACTTCGTGAACGTGTGGGCGTAGATGACGAGGTAGTCCCCTGGCTCCATCACGGCGACCCCCGGGTCGGCCTGATCGTAGAACGCGAACCGGTTCCACGAGGCTCGAGGCGGGACGAACCCGTTCCCGCACTTCTGGAGCTGCGGACCCGACGAGCCGACGACCCCGGTGGACCCCGGGACCCAGACCATGTCCTCGAGCGTGGCACTTAGGTAGACCGTCCCGTTGCAAAGGAAGACCATCTGCATGTTCGAGAGCGCGACCGCGGGCGGGTCCGGGAAGACGATGTTGATGGACGGAAGGGTCTGACAGGTCTGTACCGTCCCGACGTTCTTGCAATCGGTGCCGTCACCCCAGGTCGGCTCGCTGGCCCCGGACGTCGCGAAGAAGTTCAAGGTCAACTGGTCCCCTGGCACGGGGGGGCGGAACGCATAGAGGACCGCCGCCGCGACGACCGTGATCGCCACCAGGAGCATCGTACCCAAGATCGGGGCGACTCCGCGCCTCGAGGAGCGGCGCTGCCAACGGCGCATTGCGTAGGTTTGGCTGACCCTCCTATATAAAACGAGGTTTTTCGTCAGGGCGCTCGGCGACGGGCCCCGAGCCGGACCGGCGCGATGCCGAGGTCTTCCCGCGGGCCTCGGGCCCCCGGGCTCCCCGACAGACGGAGCAGAACGGTCGACGTCGCGGCGCCGGAGCTGCCGACCTCCGGGATGTCGACGACGTTCGGTCAGGATGTGTTCACGACGCCGGTCAGGTCGTACTCGCCGGGCGAATCGGGCGTGCCGATCGTGATCGAGAAGGTCGTCGGGGTCCCGGGACCGAGCGTGTAGGGGACCGCCGGGCTGAGACCAAGGAAGGTCAGCGGGGCGCCGACGGTGATGTTGATGATCTCGTGGCTGACCGTGTCGTTGTCGACCAGCGTCAGGTTGTAGGAGAACGAGGCCCCCGGCGTGACGTTCGCGCAGCCGTCCGACGGGCAGTTGGGGAGGAGCAGAAGGCCGCTGCTCGAGGCGCAGCCCGGATGGTCGGTGTCGTAGCAGTAGGCGGACGTCAGGTAGTGCGAGTCGGACGAGGTGCCCGTCCAGTAGTCGGGGATGAGGTCCACATCGACGACCCGGACGGTCGTGCCGGTCGGCGGGGGGATGAAGCCGGGGGGGGAGGGAGACGAGGACGTGGGAATCCAGTACCAGCTCGCGGCAAGATAGAGAAGGATCGCGGTCCCGGCCACCCCCAGGACGAGCCAGGACTTCGGTATGCGGGACCAGACCGACCGGGCCATGCCGACCCCCCTACCCGAGGAAAGACCCCCGCAGGCGGGGCCCAGGGGAAGCGAGGGACCCACGTCTCGGCGAGCGTGGGCGCAAGAAGTCCATCGCCTAGAGTTGGCTGGGCCGGCTATATAAAACGGCGACACGGCACGATACGCGCGTCCCTCGCCGCCGGACGGGTCGGGCTCGGGGCCGGTGGCGTAGAGGGTCCGCTACTCGCCCCCGACACGGTCCAAGAGGTCCCTGGAAGCCGCGTCCAACCGCAAGGAGGGCGCGTCCAGGAGCTCGCGGAGTTGGGGGATCGACGTAGCGCTCGCGATCGGAGCGGTGACCCCGGGGCGTTCGAGAAGCCAGGCAAGCGCGACGGTCGCCGGAGCGCTACCGAGCCGCACGGCCACTTCGTCGAGGGCGGCCAGAACGCGCCGGCCCCGCGGGTCGAGGCGCTGCCCGGCACGCGCCCCCCTCGGGCTCTTGTTCAGATCCGCCGCCGACCGGTACTTTCCCGTGAGGAAACCTGAAGCGAGCGACGAGTAGGTGATCACCCCGAGACCCTCCCGGCGGCAGACGGTCTCCAGGGCCCCCTCGTACTCGGTCCGGTCGAGCAGGTTGTACCGTGGCTGGAGCGACTCGTAGCGCGCGAAGCCGTGGTCCGCGCTGCACTGCAGGGCCTCCCGTAGTCGTTCCGCCGTGTAGTTCGAGGCCCCCAGAGCCCGGACCTTCCCACCCCGGACGAGGCCGTTGAAAGCGTCCAACGTCGCCTCGAGCGGGGCGGCCGTGTCGTCCTCGTGAGCTTGGTACAGGTCGATGTGGTCGGTCCGCAACCGGGAGAGCGAGCCCTCGACCGAGGTACGAATGTGGGTCGCCGAGAGGCCCTTGCCTCCCGGACCCATGTCCATCCCGACCTTGGTCGCGATCACGACCTCGTCCCGGCGTCCCGTGCGGTGAAGCCAGTTCCCGATCATCGTCTCGGACTCCCCGCCGTGATGACCGCCCGCCCAGATCGAGTAGGTGTCGGCGGTGTCGATCAGGTTGAACCCCGCGTCGACGAACGCGTCCAGGAGGCGGAACCCTTCGGCCTCCCCCACGGTCCAGCCGAAGACATTGCCGCCGAGGGCGAGCGGGGCGATCGCGAGACCGGACCGTCCCAGGGGCCTCCGCGGGGGACGAGGCATGCCCCCTCGAAGGTGCCACGGGATTTAGCGCGCCGGTCTACGCGTCGGGCCGGGCCCTGTCGGTCGTTGCCAGGGGGTCCCGCCCCGCCGGCCGCACCGCTGACGGAGGAGAGGCGACCCCGGGCCTTGCTCGGCGCGGAGGACGTTCGCCGAAGGCCCTGACCCAAGGGGACGGACGCGCCCGGAAGGCTAAGGGGTCGGACGGCCTCCGGCGTCTGTGGAAGGACCGCGCCCTCATCGTGTCCTGCTCTTCCTCTCCGGGGACACGGCGCTCTCCGAGCGAAGGGCGAGCATGCCACCGGGGGTCAGCGGCATTGGGCGCACCCTGGCACCCCTGGTCTTCTTCCGGGGTCGCTCCCGGCCGCCCGGCAGCCCGGACAACGAGGAGCACAAGTTCCCTCTGGACCAGGTCGCCGCAGCCCAGATGGTCCTCGACCGAGCAGCTCCCCTGGGGGTCCAGGTCGAGATCGTTGACGTCAACCTGAGGGATCTCGATCGCGGGATCGTCGACCGCTACGTCGGACCCAACGACGTTCTCCCGGTGCTGGCCCGGGCCGACGGGCAGCGCCTGGTCGGCGCGGACGACTTCACCCCAGGGGCGGTCCGCACCTTCCTCCTCGCCGCGTGAGCGGCCGCCTCCCGGGAGGGGCGGGCAAATAGTTAAGTAGCTATATTATTGACCAGCATAACCAATCGATGACGAACCGGGCCAGACCCGCCTCGGCGCTGACGGCCGTTGCGACCGAGCCGCTCCTCGTGGAGACGCTGTTCAACGCGACCCGCGCGTTCCGCCACCGACTGCGGCCCGAGCTCGAGCGGGAGGGCCTGACGGCCCCGATGTTCTGGACGCTGCACCAGCTGGCCACGGAAGGACCGATGAACGTCGGTCAGCTCGCCGGCGCCTGCGTTGTCACTCCGGCGAACGTGAGCTCGGCGGTCGAGCAGCTCGAGGAAGCCGGCCTTGTGCTCCGCCACCACGGCCCCACCGACCGTCGGGTGGTCGTTCTGACGGCGACGGCCCGGGGCCGGGCCGTGAACCGGGCGGTGTGGAGCCGCCTCGGCCGTCTCCTGGTCGGCTCGCTCTCTGGCGTCGCCCCGGCGGACCTCGAGGCGGCGGCGCGGGTCCTGGGTCGGCTGTCGGCGGCGCCCGACCCGAGACCGATGGCCTTGGAGACCGGCGCGCGATGAGCCCCGGCACCCCTACCCTCACGGCGGTGGGCCTTCCCTACGACCCGGTGGGAGCTCGCCGGCTGCTCGTGATCTTCGCCGGGATGGCCGCGATGGTCACCTACGTCGAGACGATGGTCCTCCCGGCGTTCGACCAGTTCCGGACGTTCTTCCAGCTCAACAGCAGTTCGGCGTTCGGCACGATAGCGTGGATCCTCTCCGCCTACCTGCTCGTGGGCACGGCCGTGGTGCCGGTCTTCGGCAAGCTCGGGGACCTGTTCGGCAAGAAACGCATGCTCATGATCGCGATGAGCGTCTACGCCGTCGCGGTCACGGTCGCCGGGTTCACGCCGAACCTCGGGGCGTTCCTCGGCGTCTCTCGGCCGAACCAGATCTACCTCCTGATCGCGGTCCGGGCCGTCCAGGGGATCGGGATGGGGATGTTCCCGCTCGCGTTCGCGATGATCCCGGAGGTGTTCCCCGGCCCGCGCGTCGCCCAGAGCCAGGGGATCATCAGCGCGATGTTCGCGGCGGGGGCGGCGCTCGGTCTCGCAGGCGGCGGCTGGATCGCCCAGTCGTACGGCTGGCAGCTCACCTACCACACGGTCGTCCCCGTCTCGATCATCCTGGTCGGTCTGGCGGGCGTCCTCCTCCGCGAGTCGCCGATCCATGGTCATCCCAAGATCGATGTGCCGGGGGTAGCGTCCCTCGCCCTCGGGCTCGCGCTGCTCCTGGTCGGCATCACCGAGGGGTCGACCTGGGGCTGGAGCCAGTTCTCCGCCGTCCGTTGGGGCGGGGTCCCGTGGGGAGTGCCGGAGTTCTTCGTCCTCGCTGCGGTCGCGTTCGCGTTCTTCGCGTGGTGGGAGCCCCGGGCGTCCAACCCGGTGATCCGGTTCGAGTCCCTGCGGCCGAGGAACATCTTCGTCTCGAACGTCAACGCGGTCCTGGTCGGGGCCCTGATGTTCTTCTCCTTCACGAGCGTCGTGCTCCTGGCAGAGCTCTCGATCGGTCCCGGGCTCGGCGTCAGCGAGTTCACGTTCGGCCTGCTCGCGCTCCCGTCGGCGGTCTCGATGCTCGCCCTGGGACCGCTGCTCGGCCTCCTGGTCTCGCGGCGCGGGCCGAAACCGGTGACCCTCCTCGGATTCGGGCTGATGGCCGTCGGCGGCCTCCTGCTGGTCCTCTTCAACCGCACCACCGTCGAGCTCTCGCTCGAGATGGTCCCGCTCATGGTCGGGAACGTCGCCGCTCTGATCGCGATGTCGAACATCATCGTCCTCAGCGTCGACCGCCGGGAGCTGGGGATCCAGACCGGCATGAACCAGACGTTCCGCAACCTCGGCACGGCCATCGCCCCCGTGGCGACCACGGCCGTCCTGGGCTCGTTCCTCGCGCCCTACTTCCTCAATCCCCCCGGGATCACGATCTCCACCTACTCGCTGGAAGGGTTCCAGGTCGTCTTCGCCCTCGTCTGTGCGCTCTCGCTGGTGGGCCTGACCCTCAGTCTCGCCCTGAGGAACTACCGGTTCCTGGCCGATGGGAGCCGGCGGGGCCACGAGGACGGGACGCCGGCGGCCGCCGCAAAGACCGGGGCGGCGCTGGGGCCGGCCGAGCTCCAGGGACCGTGAGCCGCCGCGGACGTAGCCGCCAGGGCAGCTCGGGGTCGGGGGACGCCGCGGGGAGGGTCCCCTCCCGGACGCGGAGCTAGACGTCCTCGAACGGACCCCCGGTAGGAGAGCGGCCGCCCCCGGGCGCCGGATGGAGCGCGCCCCGGCGGACCCGCGCCTCGCCGGAGACGCTACGGACGATGTCCGCGCGGCTCACGATGCCGACCAGATCCCCCTTCGCATCGACGACCGGAAGACGCTTGATCTCGCGCTGACCCATCGCCCGTGCGGCGTCGGCCAGGCTCGCGTCGCGGTCGATCGTCACGACCTTCCGGGTCATCGCGTCGCCGACCCGGGCGTTGTGCAGCTGGCGCCGGCAGACCTCGAGGATGCTCTCCCCCTTCGACGGGGAGGACTCGAGGAGAAGGTCCAACAGTCCCCGGGGGCTGTCGATGCCGGTCGCGCGATGGAGCTCCCGGACGATGTCCCGCTCGCTGAGGACGCCCACGACGTGCGGCGAGGGATCGACGACGGGAAGGCCGGAGACGTGGTGATGCCGGAGGAGACGGGCCGCTTCCTCGAGGCGGGCGTCCGGGGTCGTGGTTACGACGGTCGTCGTCATCACGTCCCGTACTCGGGTCTCGGCCGCCATGGTCCCAGCTAGGGGACCCCCATCCTCGCTGGAGCTTGAACGATACGCTCCCCCAGGGCCGTCCCGGCCCGCCCCTTCTCGGCGCCCCCCGACGATCGGGTCCCTGAACACGGAGCGGGTCCCGGAGATCCGGGGGTCGCGTCGCGCGCGCGAGCCGGGCACCGCGATCGGCTGACGGCCGGAGCACCCGCACCGCGGTCGACCCCCGACAGCGCCTGGAGCGGGCCCGACGCCACCCCCGCGCCGGAGAACAACGGTTCCCCCACAGAGCGGAACCGGGGAAGGACGAGGACCGGTGCCCCGCGCACGCGAAGACGGTGGATCGAAGTCGAGAGGTGGAAGCCGGCGACGGCGCCGAGCCGGTAGCGGTAGGTGCCGTTCGCCAATCGGAACGTGACGTTCTCCGTCCCGTTCGACCAGTGCGTCACCGACCGGAGCACGACGCTCCAGTTGGTCCCGTTCGGCAGCGCCGACTCGTGGAACGTCACCAGGTAGGCAAGGCGGGCGAACACGACGTGGACCGTGAGCCCGCTCCCGTTCACGACAAGCGAACCGGTGCGGTTGACGATCGACCAGCCGCGGATCGGACGCACGGTGTAGGCCGCGGTCCCGTTCGCCAAGCGGAAGCCGATCGACGGGCCCGTCGACGACCGACCGACCGAGCCTACCGTGACCCTCCAGCGGTGCCCATGAGAGAGGCCGGTTTCGACGAGGCGGACCGGGTAGGTCACCGCCGTGAACCGCACGACCTTGGTGAGGGCTGACGCCCCTACGCTCACGTTGCCCCGGGAAACGACCTCGTAGTTGGGGACCGGGTGAACGTAGAACGCGTGACGACCGGGCTCCACCGAGGGGAAGACGATCGTCGTGCCGTTCCCGCAGGAGGTCACATGGAGCGTCACGCACCACAGCGACCCTGTGGTCAACCCCCGCTCCCGGAACGTGACGGACTGGGGGGGCTCGGCGGTGAACGTGAGCGTCACGGTGATCCCGTGGTCGGTGAGAAGGACGGGGGAGGCCGGCGAAGGGCTGACCGCATAGGCGTTCGGGGGGACCACGACGAACGCGAGGGGCCCGAGCGGCGCGTCGACCTGGAGCCGGCTCGCGGTCGTGGTGAGGTTCTGGCCCCGGACCAGGACGGACCAGGCGGTCCCGCTGGGGAGGTCGTTTTCGCTGAACGTCACCGGGAACGCCGAGGGCCCGAGGAAGGTGACGAGGTCGGCGACCGGGTCCGGGACGGCGACCAGGCCCTGGGCCGGGTCCCAGGACGGGGTCCCCGGCGCCGAGGTCATGTTGGCGAGGCGAACGACCGACGTAGCCCCGACGATCGCCGCGACGCTGGACGGGCCGACGACGACCACGAACCCCTCCGCCGGGTCGAACGCGGCACCGGTCGGCGAGAGGGAGCCGAGAGGGATGGTGGCGTTGACCGCGAGCCCCTGGACGAGCGTGAGGGCGTCCGCACCGGTGTCCAAGATGTCGACCGAGCCGCTGGCCGGATCGTAGAGGCCGGCGGTCGGACCCGAGCCCACCGGCACCGAACCGACGACCGTCGTCCCGGAGAGGACCGTCACGTTGTCCGAGCCTTCGTTCACCACGTCGACGAGGCCCCGGGCGGGGTCCGCTAGGACCGCGACGGGCTCCGACCCGGACGGAACCGTCCCGATCTCGCTCGACCCGCGGACCACCGTCACGTTGTCGGAGAGGCGGTTCGGGACGTAGATGGACCGGTCGGCCCCGACGTACGTGGGCGGCCCGGGCTCCGAGCCGACGTACAGGTGCGCGACCACCGAGGTGCCGTTCACGACCGCCACGGTTCCGTCGCCCTGGCTCACGACGTAGACGGACTGGTCCGCGGCGTCGTAGGCCACGCCGACCGGCTCGGGGCCGACGTCCACCGAGGCCACGACCGCCGTGGCGCTCAGGACCGAGACGTTCGCCGAGCCGGAATCGGCGACGTAGACGTAGCCGTCGGCCGGGTCGTAGACGAGCGCGCTCGGCCACAGCCCGACCTGGAGGGACCGGACCTCGGTCGCCCCCGAGAGCAGCGCGACCTCGTGGCCCGGGGTCTCGAGGACGTAGGTGAGACCGTTGGCGGGGTCGGTCGCCTCGACCGTCGGCCCCCCTCCGAGCGAGACGCTCCCTAGGTCGCCGAGGTCGTTGAGGACGCTGACGTTCGAGGAGAGCTCGTTCGCCACATAGACGGTGCCGGCGGTGCCGTTCACCGCAAGGGCGACGGGCATCGAGCCGACCCTCACGTTGCCCAGGAGGGTCCCCGCGTCTAACACCGAGACGTTCGCCGAGCCGGAGTTGGCGACGTAGAGGTAGCCGTTTACCGGGTCGAACGTGACCGCGGTCGGGTCGATCCCGACGCGGGCCGTGACCACGACCGACGTCCCCGAGAGGATCGAGACGCTGTCGGCGGCGCTGTTGACGACCGCGACCTCGCCGTGCTGGCGATCCACCGTGAGCGCCGAGGGCGAGGGGCCGACGGACACGCTCGCGACAACGGACGTGCCCGAGAGCACGCTCACGTTGTTCGAGCCGGAGTTGACCACGTAGACCTCCCGGTCCATCGGGTCGTAGGCGAGGGCAGTCGGGGCCACGCCGACCGAAACGGTCGCTACGACCGCCGTGGTCGTGAGCACCGAGACGGCGTCGCTGGCGGTGTCGGCGACGTACATCTCGCCGTCGTCGGCATCGAACACCGCGGCCACCGGGTCCGAGCCCACCGGGATCGTCCCCGAGACCGACGTGTTGGTCAGCACGGCGACGCGGTCTGCGGTGGGTTCTACGACGAACATGGCGGCGGCGGCCGGGTCGTCGGCCAAGGCGGTCGGGGCCGTGCCGAGAGGGATCGTTGCGACGCGGGTCGTCCCGCGGAGGATCGACACTGCCTTGGCTCCTCCGTCCGTGACGTAGACAAGGCCGGTGCTCCTGTCCGAGGCGCTCCGTAACGGGGCGCTTCCGACCTTCAGGTTCGCGACGACCCGATGGTCGTGGAGCACGCTGACGTTGTTCGAGAGGGCGTTGACCACGTAGAAGTAGCCGTCGACGGCGTTCCAGGAGACGTTGTCCGGCTGGAACCCGACCGGGACGCTCGCGGAGAGGGCGGCCAGCAGGCCCGGGGCGGAGGTGGGGTCGGAGGGCGAGACGGACGGGGCCGCGACCACGGGGAGAGTTCCCGGGACGGGCCCCATCGCGGGAGCGGTCCGAGCGGCGGACCGGCCCCCGGCCGGGCTAAAGGGTCCTAGACCCCCGGGAACGACCAGGAGCGCGCCCACCACGACGACGCCCCAGGCCCCAACGGAGCGGGCCAACGACCTCGGGCCGGCCGGCGGACCTCCCACGTTCCGTGGATGCGGGACACTACCCATAAGGCTCTCACGGAGGGGCGTCCGCCGGCTTCAAGGGGGCTCAAGCGGACCTTAGCAACCCTCTTTTGGCCCGGACCCGGCTCCCCCAAGCCATGCCGCCGAGGAAGGTCGTCATCATGGGAGCCGCCGGCCGAGACTTCCACAACTTCAACGTCCTCTTCCGCGGCCGGCCCGAGGCCCATGTCGTCGCCTTCACCGCGGCCCAGATCCCCGACATCGCGGGCCGCACCTACCCTCCCGAGCTCGCGGGCCCGGGGTACCCGAAGGGGATCCCGATCGTACCGGAGGGCGACCTTCCGGACCTCGTGCGCCGGGAGCAGGTCGACGAGGTGATGCTCGCCTACTCGGACCTGCCGAACACCGAGGTGATGCACAAGGCGTCGATCGCGCTGGCGGCGGGGGCGAGCTTTTCGCTCGCCGGGCCGCGCGCGACCATGCTCCGCTCCTCCCGGCCGGTCGTCAGCGTCTGCGCCGTCCGGACCGGGGCCGGGAAGAGCCCGCTGACGCGGTTCGTCTCGCGACGCCTGCGGGACGCCGGTAAGAAGGTCGCGGTCGTCCGGCACCCGATGCCCTACGGCAACCTCGCCGAGCAAGCGGTCCAGCGGTTCGCTACCCCCGAGGACCTCGACCGGGCGCGCTGCACGATCGAGGAGCGGGAGGAGTATGAGCCGCACCTCGCCGAGGGCGTGGTCGTCTTCGCGGGCGTCGACTACGAGCGGATCCTCCGGGCAGCGGAGAAGGAGGCCGACGTCGTCCTCTGGGACGGGGGCAACAACGACCTTTCGTTCTACACCCCGGACCTACAGCTGGTCGTTGCCGACCCCCATCGGGCGGGCCACGAGCTGTCGTACTATCCGGGCGAGACGAACTTCCGCATGGCCGACGTCATCGTGATCAGCAAGACCGACTCGGCCCCTCCCGAGGGGGTCCGCACGGTCGAGGCGAACGCCCACGCCGCGAACCCGCGGGCGACCGTCGTGCGGGGGGCGCTGCGGATCGCCGCAGAACACCCCGAGCGGCTCCGGGGGAAGCGGGTCCTCGTGGTCGAGGACGGGCCGACCCTCACCCACGGCGGCATGCCGTTCGGGGCCGCGACCCTCCTCGCCAAGGCCCAGGGGGCGGAGATCGTCGACGCCCGTCGTAGCGCCACCGGCTCGATCGCCGCGGTCTACACCCAGTACCCTCACCTGGCCCGCGTGCTCCCCGCGATGGGCTACAGCCCGGCCCAGGTCGCCGAACTCGAGGCGACGATCAAGGGCTCGGAGGCCGAGCTCGTGCTCGATGGGAGCCCGGTGAACCTGGCTCGGCTCGTGCACGTCCCTCAGCCGATCGTCAACGTGCGCTACGACTACGACGACCTCGAGGGGCGGCTGGCCGCCCGCCTCGACGAGTTCCTACGGACCCTGACGAAGAGACGATAGGAGACCGGCCCGACCCGCCCGCAGCCCCCCGCTCTCGGAGACCCCGGGCCACCCCCGGCGAGGATCCCTCCGTGGTGGGCCGCGGGGGCACCCTCGCCGGGTCCCGGGTGGCACCCTCGGGAAGACGGACGCGTTACTTAACGTTACGTTGGTATTCGGAAACCGGCGGCGATGCGCGGCAGCCTACCCGGCCCCCGGGAGGCATGAGCCGGCGCGCGACGGTCCTTCCTAGTCCGCGTCCGGGCTAGGCTGGGGGGCGGGGGGTGGCGTCGCGCCCCGGAGGAGCGACGGCACCAGGGCGGCCAGGACGAGGCCGGTCGAGACCAGGAAGATGAAGTGGATCGCCTGCAGGAACTGCGGACCCGCGGTGAACGGGGTGCCGCTGGCGGCGGTGCCGAGGAAGATCGCCTGGATCTCCGGCCGGCTGAGCACGCTCGTCATGATGACGAGGGTGAGGCCCAGGCTGATGGTCGCCCCGGTGTTCACGAACGTCGTTCCGATGCCGGAGGCCACCCCGCGCCGGGTCGGCGGCACGGCGGTCATCATCGCGGCCCGGTTCGGGGCCGCGAACAGGCCCATCCCGGAGCCGACGAGGATGAGCGGGCCCGTAAGCTGATAGAAGGTCGCCGCCGGTCCGATCGTCGCGAGCCAGAGGAACCCGCCGGCCGAGACGACCAGCCCCGCGAACAGGAACGGGCGGGGGCCGAAGCGGTCGGAGAGCCACCCGCTCACCGGACCGAAGGCGGCGAGCGAGCCCGAGACCGGGATGAGATAGAGACCCGCCGTGAGAGGATCGAGGAACCTGGGCGGCCCCTGCAGGTAGAAGACCAGGATGAACGTGAACGCTCCCCGAGCCAGCGCGTTCAGGAGCGTCGCGAGGGCGCTCGCGCTGAACTGACGGATCCGGAAGAGGCTCATGTCGAGCATCGGCGACTTCTCCCGGAGCTCGACGAGGACGAACGCGCCGAGCAGCCCGAGCCCCACCACCACGGCGGTGAGCGCCTCCGGGTCGGGGATCTGGCCGAGCGCGCCCAGCGTGATCCCCACCAGGAGGATGGTGAGCCCCCCTGCGAAGACGATGTTGCCGAGCCAGTCGATCTTCGCCGTCAGCTCCGGCTTGGCGAGCTCGTGCAGTCCGCTGCGCGCCCGGAGCGTGGCCACGACGCCGATCGGGACGTTGACGAAGAAGATCCAGCGCCAGCCGATCGTCGAGGTGATGACCCCACCGAGGACGAGGCCGGCGACCGCGCCGGCGACGATCGACACCTGGTTGACCCCCAGCGCCCGGCCCCGCTCGTTCGGGGGGAAGGCGTCCGTGATGATCGCCCCGGAGTTCGAGAAGAGGAAGCCGGCGCCGACGGCCTGGACGAGGCGGAAGGCGACGAGCTCGGAGCCCGTCTGCGACAGACCGCAGAGCGTCGAGCCGACGGTGAAGACCGCAAAGCCGAGGACGTAGAGGCGGACCCGACCGAAGATGTCCGAGAGCCGGCCGAAGTTGAGGAGGACGACGGCCGTGAGCAGCGAGTAGCCGAGCAGGATCCAGAGCAGGAGCGTGGCGTTCGTGCCGGGGAGCTCGCGACCGATGGTCGGGAGCGAGATCAGGACGATGTTCGAGTCGATCGACGACATCAGCGTCGCGACGGTCGTGTTCGTCAGGACGCGCCACTTGTACTGCATCGAGGCCCCCTACCTGGCCGATTGGGACGCGGGCGTCCGTCGTGCCCGGCCCCGGGGAGCGGCGCGAGGCGCGGTCGGTAAGCGCGACGTGGGCACCGCTAGCCCGGCGGGTTCGCCCCGACCTGGTACCCGGCGATCTGCGCGGTGAGCTTGTCGACGTACTGGCGGAAGACCGCGATCACGTGCCGGGAGGTGATCACCCCGACGACCTGGTCCCCCGACCGGACGACCATCCGGCGGACCCCGAGCTGCCCCATCGTCGTCGCGACCTCGTCCGTGGGGGTCTCGGGCAGGCAGGAGTGCACGTTCGCCGAGCCGATCTCCTTGACGGCGACCGACTGCGGCGGCACCCCCGTCGCCACGACCCGTTCGAGGTAGTCCCATTCGGTCACGATGCCGGCGATCGTCGCGGCGCTCCCCCGGGTCAGGACCGCGTAGCCCTTGCGGGCCTCCACCATCCTCTTCGCGGCGCTGAGCGCGTCGGTCTCCTCGTCCAGCGTGAGGAGGTTGCGGTCCATGATGTCCTTCGCAAGCAGGACCATGGGGACGGGAGGCGGACGCGCCTATCAGCCCTACCCGTTCTTTGCTCCGGGCCCGCACCACGCCCCACGGAGGGGGCTCGACCGCGGTCCAGGGCGAGCACCCGGAGCCACGGAGCTCGGTCGGGCGGACCGCCGACCTCGGCGGCGCCGCAGGCATTATCTATTCCCCACAGTCCCGCGGCTGGGGAGCTGGGGGCCATGGCGATCGAGGACGAGGTCTCGCCGCATGCGGTCAGGGTCTACAATGCGATGAAGGAGCTCGGGATGGTCGCCGAAGAGAAGATGGGGACCGCCGAGCGGATCACCCAGGTGGCGAAGCTCCCGAAGACGATGGTCATGAACTCCCTTCAGGAGCTTCAGACGAAGGGCTGGGCCCGGCGCAAGGTCCGCGAGAAGGCGGCCGGCTACTTCCTCACCCACTGACGGGCCGATACGGCTTCTCGCCCCCGATCCACCGGGAGCGCACGCGTAACGGGAACGGCCCGGGTCCCGTCAGCCGGCGGGGGTGGCCGGCCAGAGCTTCTCGACCAGGCGGCAGGTCGATCGCAGCGTCACCTCGGTGACGCTGCTGACCCGAGCGACCTGGGCCCGAGAGCGGTGCTCCCCGTTGCGCTCGGCCGCCAGATAGATGAGCGCGGCGACCAAGCCGTGAGGGCTGAGCCCGGAGAGCTCGGGATCCTCCCGCGTGGCGTCGAGCATCCCCTCGACCGTCGCGCGGACCTCGGAGGAGAGCGCCAGCTCCTGGGCGTAGCGTGCCAGGAACGCCTTCGTGCCGATCCCCGGGATTGGGAGGGAGGTACCCCGGTGGACCATCTTGAACGTGCGACCCACGTCCGACCGCCGGGCCCCGACCGCCTCGGAGACCTCGCCGAGCGTCCGGGGGATCATGTAGCGACGGCAGGCCGCATACACCGCCGCGCCGACGCACGCTCCGAGACCGCGACCTCGGAAGACCCCTCCCTGGCGCGCCTCCCGGAAGACCCGCTCGGCCTCGTCGACGACCACCGCCGGCAACGCCAAGCGATCCGCAGCGGCCAAGATCTCGCCATGAGCCGGCGAGCGCTCGGTCGAGCCCTCCCCCACCCGGGAGGTCTGGCGCTGCATGACCCGCCGCAGGTGCTGGAACTCGTACCGGCGCCTCCAGTCGAGGCGCCGGCCCTGGCCGTCCCGAGCCAGCGAGAGGGTCGAGCCGAGCGGACGGCGCGCCCCGCCCGGACGGACGAACGGGCCGATCCCCCGACCGCTCCCCTCCGAGCTCGGCTCGGGGGCGGGCAAGGGCCCCTCGTTGACGATCTCCGAAGAGTCGAAGACGAGGCCGCACTCAGCGCAGTGGGTCTCCGAGCGAACGGGGTCCACGATGCGGTGGGTGCTGCCGCAGAGAGAGCAGGGGCGGGCCTTCTCCAGGTCGGACGGAGCTTCCCGGGCACCGTCACCGGGCATGCTACCGTAACTCCCCTAGTGCGATATTAGCTTACGTCCAACGGTTTTCCCCCGTCCGGGGCGTCCCTTCTGGGCGTACCTGCCCGTGAAGGCGGACCCTCGCCAGTGGCCGGCTCCGACGGTCCCGGCCCGACCCCCGGAAGGGGGATAGGGGGTCCCCGCCTAGCGAGGGGCGGTGAGGCTTGGTCTCGTGGCCGTCGGGGTCGCCTTCGCGGTCCTCGGTGCGGCGGTCCTCGTCGCGGTGATCGACCCCGTCGACGATCCCATGCTCACGCGCAGTTCGTCCGTCGCCATCGACGCCCTCCCGGCCGGGAGCTGGCGAACGTTCAACGTCACCGCCACCTCGGCCAGCCCCGCGACGATCTCGATCGGCTGGAATTCCACGGGCAATGTCGTCGTCAGCTGGTACGCGACCGTCCCGTGTGCCACCCCACCGCACCGATGCGCGGCCACCCCACCCCTGGTCTCTTGGGGTCCCTCGCAGCACTCCGGCTACTGGAGCGCGACCGGCGACTCGGGGCCTGCCTACATCCTTTACGTGGAGACGTCCCCCTCCGCCTCGGTGAACTTCAGCGCGGAGTTCACCGAGCATTACCGCTCCTCCGACCTCTCCCTCCCACCCCTCCCGTTCGCGGTGACCGTGGCCGGCGGCAGCATCCTCGCGGGTGTCGGCGGGGTGCTCCTCTACCTCGGGCTGTTCCTGCCGTCGGGGGTGTATGCGCCGTACGACGAGCCCTCCGACAACGAGGAGCCCCAGGACGACACCGCCCCCTCGGCC
>Ga0187780_10001610_pt1 | contig 17077 bp, 16 predicted proteins | sample 1015_Q2_SP10_20__FD_132429 | JGI IMG/M metagenome (GOLD analysis project Ga0187780, IMG submission 132429) | Tropical peat soil microbial communities from peatlands in Department of Meta, Colombia - 1015_Q2_SP10_20_MG | ecosystem: Environmental > Terrestrial > Soil > Wetlands > Peat | place...
CAAGAGCGGTGCGAGGAGGGGCGGTGGCACCAAGAGGGGTGGCACCAAGAGCGGTGGCACAAGCGGCGGGGGTGGTCCTCAGGGTGGTGGTTCGCAGGGCGGCGGTGATCCGCAGGGCGGTGGTGGTCCGCAGGGCGGCGTTGGTCCGCAAGGGGGTAGTTCGCAGGGCGGCGGTGATCCGCAGAGCGGCGGTCAGGGCGATGGCGATCATGGAGGCCAGGGCAGCGGCTGGGGCGGTCGAGGCGACGGCTGGAACAGCCAGGGCAACCAGGGCGCGGGTCGGGGCGGCCAAAGCAGCGCGGGCCGGGGCGGCCAAGGCGGCAACGCCCCGGGTCGCAACAGGCCATAGGGGACGGAACTCCTCTCGCCGGGCTCGCCGCATCGGACGGCCAATCCCCGTCCCTATCCATCACGACGGGGACCGCGGGTCGACCCGCGGTGTCGGGCCCTGGTCGAGAATGGCGACATGGCCCGCAACCCCATGTTTCAGCTCGACGAGCGCATGGCCCGGATGGTCTTCGATTACTGCCACGAGCGTCTCGCACTCGACCCGGTACCGCTCGACTTCGGCGGCATTGAGGCGTCTCTGGGCCACACGCTCGACGGGCTCATGCGGCCCGACGGCAACGACCCCGAGACGGTGCTCCGGGCCTTCACCGAACATCTTGCTTTGGCCATCGTCTCCTGCGACAGCCCGCGCTTTCTCTCCTTCATTCCGGCCGCGCCGACGAAAGCGGCCCTGCTCTTCGACATGGTGGTGTCGTGCTCGTCGCTCCAGGCGACGTCCTGGCTTGAAGCCGCGGGGGCCGTGGCCGCGGAGAACCAGGCGCTTCGGGTGCTGGCAGACCTGGCCGGGCTCCCGTCGCGGGCGGGCGGGTGCTTCGTGGGCGGCGGCACGCTGGCGAACCTGTCGGCGCTCGTCGTCGCCCGAGACACCGCGCCGCTGCGACGCGGCGGGTCCAGTCCGGCCCGGTCTCGGATGGCGGTGACGGCCGAAGCCCACTCCTCGGTCGCCCGGGCATTCGCCATCATCGGGGTCGAGCCACTGCTCGTGCCCGAAGTCGAACACCGGCTCACCGGCGCGGCGCTCGAGCAGGCCCTGGCGTCGGATCCCGACCCGGAGAGCGTCGTGGGAGTGGTGGCGACGGCGGGGACCACCAACGCCGGGCTCGTGGACGACCTCGCCGGCGTCGCCGAGGTATGCACCCGGCGCTCCCTGTGGTTCCACGTCGACGGCGCATACGGCGCAGCCGCGCTCTTCTCGACCACAGCGCGCCAGCACTTCACCGGGATCGAACACGCCGATTCACTGGTGGTCGATCCCCACAAGTGGCTCTTCGCACCCTTCGACTGCGCGGCCCTGCTCTATCGCGAACCTCGTCTGGCCAAGGCGGTCCATACCCAGGACGCGTCCTATCTCGACATCATCCACGAAGGAGCCGACGACGTCTGGAACCCCAGCGACTACGCCGTGCACCTCACCCGCCGGGCCCGAGGACTCCCGCTCTGGTTCTCCCTTGCCGTCCACGGCACCGACGCCTACCGCGACGCGGTCGATGCCGTGCTCGAGACCGCCCACGCCAGCGCGGACGTCGTACGCGCAAGCCCGCACGTCGAGCTGGTGTGCGAGCCCGAGCTGTCGATCGTCCTCGTGCGCCGTCCGGGGTGGACCCGCACCGATTACGACCGCTGGTCGGCGCAGCTGCTGGCGGACCAGACCGCCTTCGTGACGCCGAGCACCTGGGAAGGCGAGCCTGTCGCCCGCCTCGCCTTCCTGCACCCCGACACCACCGTGGACATGGTGCGCGAGATCCTCGACACCATGGCGTGAGCGCCGAGCGTTACGGCGTCGTCCGGCGGCCCTTGAGCAGCGGATCGCCGGGCACGCGCCGCTCTCCCCTCCCCGTCTCGCCGCGGCGTCGCCACGCCATCCCCGACAGCGCCTCGAGCACCACGCGGTTCGCCAGGTAGGCGGTCACCTCGGCGTGGTCGAACGGCGGCGACACCTCGACGACGTCGATGCCGGCGACAGGGAGCTCCATGGTGATGCGGCGCACGGCATCGAGGAGCTGACGGCCGCTCAGGCCCCCGGGCTCGGGGGTACCCGTCCCCGGGGCGAGACCCGGGTCGACGACGTCGATGTCCACGGAGAGGAACACGGCGTCGCAGTCGTCGGTTGCCATGGCGAATGCCTCCGTCAGGCACGTATCGATCCCCCGCCCGGTGAGCTCCGTCATCTCGTAGCTGCGCATGCGCTGCTGGGCCATCCATTCGAGGGTGTCCTCATCGGGCCAGTAGCCGCGCAGGCCGATCTGCAGGAAGCGGTCGCCGCGCGCCGCGCCGGACTCGATCAGCCGCCGCATGGGCGTGCCGTGCCCGTGGAGGAGCCCGAACTGCGTGTCCGCCGTGTCCGCGTGCGCGTCGAAGTGGAGCACCGACACCCGGCCCCAGCCCACCGCCCGGGCAACGCCGGTGACGTCGGGCAAGGCGATGGTGTGGTCGCCCCCGAGGACCACTGGCACGGCGCGGGCGCGGGCGATCCGCTCGACGGCCGCCTCGAGGCGTGCCAAGCCGAGGTCGGTGTCCCCGGGCGGCATCTCGACGTCACCCACGTCGACCACGCCAAGCTCGCCGAGCGGCTCCACCCCCAGTGCTAGGTGTGGACGACGGCCGTCGTGGGGCAGGTAGTCGGTGGTGCGGATGGCGCCGGGCCCGAAGCGGCAGCCCGGACGGTGTGAGGTCCCCCCGTCGAAGGGGGCCCCGACGATCACCGCGACGGCGTCCGCGTAGGACGTCGGGTCGTCGAGGTCGGCGGCGGGCACCCCGAGGAACGTCGCGTCCGGGCCGAAGAGTGATCCGGTGCGCATGGACCCATTCTTGCTGCAGCGACGGTCGCACAGCGGCACCGGGACCGACAGGAGCACCGGTGGTGCCGGCTACCGAGCGTCGGCTACATCCGCTCCGGCGCAGTGATGCCGACCAGCGCCAGGCCCTGGGCGAGCACTCGGCCCGTCAGGTCCGCCAGGCGGAGGCGGCCCTGTCGGAGCTCGTCACCGGGAGCCTGCAGGACCGGGCAGTTCTCGAAAAAGGTGGCGAACGCCGATGCAACGTCGTAGAGGTAGGCGCACAGCCGGCTCGGAGCGAAGCCCTCGAGCACGGCGTCGAGGGCGTCGGGGAATGCCAGGAGCGCCAGCGCCAGGTCCCGCTCCGCCTGCTCACCGAGGGGGAACGGCGCATGGGGCCACCGATCGGCGTCGAGATCGCCGGCGCGGCGGAAGATCGAGCGGATGCGAGCGTACGCGTACTGGAGATAGGGGCCCGTGAACCCCTCGAAGGCGAGCATTCGGTCCCAGTCGAAGACGTAGTCCTTGACCCGGTCCGTGGAAAGGTCGGCGAACTTCACCGCACCGATGCCCACGGCGCGTGCCACCGGGGCGCGAGCCCCCGCCTCGAGTTGCGGATCGCGCTCGGCGATGGCGGCGTCGGCGCGTGCCACCGCCTCGTCGAGAAGGTCGCCCAGCTTGACCGTGTCACCGGCCCGCGTCCGGAACATCTTGCGGTCGGCGCCGAGCACGCTGCCGAACGCCACGTGGACGGCGGTGTCGTCCGCGGGCAGCCACCCCGCCAGCCGGGCGGTGGCGAAACACATGCCGAAGTGCTGCGCCTGCGGGGCGCCCACGACGTAGAGGATGCGCTGGGCGCCGATGCGACCGACCCGATCGCGGATGGCGGCGAGGTCGGTGGTGGCGTAGCCGTAACCCTCGTCCGACTTCTGGACGATGAGCGGCAGGGGGTCCCCGTTGCGATTGGTGAACCCCGGCGGGAAGACGCACAGCGCACCCTCGCTCTCGACGAGCAGGCCCTGCCGGTCGAGCTGGGCGACGGTCTCCGCCAGCATCGGGTTGTAGAAGCTCTCACCGACGATGTCCTCGTCGGTGAGCAGAACGTCGAGCTTGGTGTAGACCTCGTCGAAGTACCGGACGCTCTGCGCCACCAGGACCCGCCAGAGCCGGAGCGTCTCTTCGTCGCCGGACTGCAGGGCGACCACCCGGCGTCGGCTGCGCTCCTGGAACGCCGGGTCCGCGTCGAACGAGGCCCGCGCCTGCCGGTAGAAGGTGTCGAGATCGCCGACGGAAAGCTCTTCGACGGCCTTCTCCTCGCCCAGGTCGAGCAGGTGCTCGATGAGCATCCCGAAGGGGGTGCCCCAGTCCCCCACGTGGTTCTCCTTGACCACGCGGTGTCCCATGTACTCGAGGGTGCGCACCAGCGCGTCCCCGATGATGGTCGACCGGAGGTGGCCGACGTGCATCTCCTTGGCCACGTTGGGCGCCGAGTAATCGACGACCACCGTCTGTGGGTCGTCCGCGGCGGGGACGCTCAGGCGCTCGTCGGAGGCCATGGCGTCGAGCTGTGTCGCGACGAACGAGTCGGCCAGGGTCAGGTTGACGAATCCGGGGCCGCTCACCTCGACCGATCGGCAGACGTCGTCGAGCGCCGCCGTCCGGCAAACCTCCTCGGCCACCTCGCGTGGGTTGCGACCGAGGCGCTTGGCCAGGGCGAGGGCGCCGTTCGCCTGGAAGTCCGCGTGGTCCGAGGCCCGGAGCACGGGGTCGGCACCAGGTTCCAGGGCGTCGAAGGCATGCCGGAGGCGTTGTTCGATCACGGCTCGGGTGACGGACATCAGCGCATTCTCGCATCCGCCGGGCGGCGGGCCCGTCGGGTCACACCGTGGTCGGCCGCGCTCAGCCCTGCGGTGGATGGAGCAGGGCCCGGGAGCCGAGCGGGGCGCCGATATCGACCAGGAACCGAACGGCCACGGCGATCGCCGGGCACACCGTGCCGGGGGCGGCCGTACGCAACCTCGGGGTGATCGTCACGTCCGCGGCGGTGACGGCGACGTCCAGGGCAGCAAGGCGTTCGCATCCCCCGTAGCCGACCGAGACGAGCAGCTCCCGGTCGTCGGCGGAACGGGCCACGAGCTCCCACGACCCGATCGTCGCGACAGGCGACGCGCCGAGCTGGCTCGGCGGGACGAGGACGATCCCCGGAGGATGCACCAGCGTCGCCGGCGTGGAACCGGGCCCACCCGAGGCCTCCAGCGACGCGGCGGAGCGCACCGGGGCGGTCAGCGGATCGACGGTCGACCCAGAAGGCGGCTGGGACGGAGTGGAACTCGTCGGGGGGCCCGTCGTGGCAGGTGCCGTCGTGGCAGGTGCCGTCGAGCGGGACGTGACGGACCCGGCTCCACAACCGGCCACCAGCACCGACACCCCGAGCGTGCCGAGCGCGGCAAACCATCCGGTCGCCAGGAGGCGCCGTGACGCGCGCCGCCGGCACTCAGCTCCTTGGGTCACCCTTGTCGGTCACTCCCGCACCGTCGAACGTCGCCATCTCACGCAGGATCTTGGCCGAGGCCTGCACCGACGGGACCGCGAGGAGCGCGCCTGTTCCCTCACCGAGACGAAGGTCGAGGTCGAGGACGGGCTCGAGCCCGAGATGCGCCAGCGCGGCGGCCGATCCGGGCTCGCTCGAGCGGTGCCCCGCCACGACGTACCCGAGCGCGTCCGGGGCGACCGAGGCCGCGACAACGGTCGCGGCGGCCGCGATGACCCCGTCGACGATCACCGGGACACGCCGCGCTGCCGCGCCCACGACGAACCCGGCCAGGGCCGCGATCTCGAGCCCGCCCACCTCGGCAAGGACGTCGAGCGGATCGCTCCCGGCCGGCAACCGCCCGAGGGCCCCGGCGACGACGGCTCGCTTGCGGTCGAGCATCTCGTCGTCGATGCCCGTGCCCCGACCGGTGACGGCGTCGACCTCACGCCCAGTCAACGCGGCGATGAGCACAGCGGACGGCGTGGTGTTGCCGATGCCCATATCGCCCGTGACCAGCAGGCGCGCCCCCTCGTCGACGGCGAGCGACGCCACCTCGACGCCGACGGTCAAGGCGGCATCCGCCTCGGTTCGGGTCATGGCCGGCCCACGGGCCAGGTTCCGCGTCCCGGCCCGGACGTTGCGGCGGAGCAGTTCAGGGGCGTCGGCCGGGATCGGCGTGGCCACGCCGACGTCCACCACCAAGACCCGCGCCCCGACGTGACGGGCCAGCACGTTGACGGCCGCGCCGCCGGCACAGAAGTTCGCCACCATCTGTGCCGTCACCTCTTGCGGCCAGGGCGTGACCCCCTCGTCGACGACACCGTGATCCCCGGCGAACACGGCCACCGTCACCGGCTCGGGGACCGGTGGCGGGCTCTCGCCTGCGATGGCCGCCAACTGCACGCCCAGGCTTTCGAGCCGGCCCAACGCGCCGCGGGGCTTGGTCAACCGGTCGTGGTGCGCGGTGGCCTCGGCGGCGGCGGCCGAGTCGGTGGGGCGCAACGCGGCGACGGCGTCCGGGAACGAGACGAGGGGCATCAGCGGGGTCCTTTCCATATCGCGCCCCGACGGGGCGCCGGTGAGATCGCGCCCCGACGGGGCGCCGGTGAGATCGCGCCCCGACGGGGCGCCGGTCGGGTCGGTCGCGGCCAGCGCGGCGTCGAGCCGGGCCAGCCCGTCGGCAGACGGGACCGCCACACGTGCCACGCCCGCCAGCCCGAAGCTCGTGCAGTCCCGCACCACGACGCCTTCCGGCGCCAGTCGTGTCCGCAGACCTGGTGCGTCGACGAGTACCCAGGTGGCGTCCGACGGCCGTGGGGAGAGCCCGTGGCGCACGAGCACGTCGACGAGCTCGGTGCGCAGCGCCCGGATCTCGTTCGCCCAGGCCCCGAGGTCGACCGTGTCGAGCAGGTCCCCGAGGGCCGACGCGGCCGGCCCGTTCACGGCCCACTGCGGCTGAGCCGCGCGCACGCGCGCCAAGAGTCCGGGATCGGCCAGGACGTATCCCAGCCGAAGGCCGGGACAGGCCAGCAGCTTCGTGAGCGAGCCGACGACCACCGCCTCCTCGTCGCCCCGGGTCCAGCGACCGGTGGCCAGAGGGAAGAACGCTTCGTCCCACACGCCGGCTTCCTCGTCGGGTGGGGCCAGCAACCCTGACGGGTTGTGGGGGTTGGACCGCCACCGCGGACCGGTGCCACGGGGATGAAGCGCGAACTCCGGTTCGTCGACTCGACCGCCGAGCACTGCCGCCACCAACGAGATGGCCTCCGACCCCCCGTTGGTCAGCAGCACCCGCTCGGCGTCCACACCGATGGCCTCGGCCAACCGGCGGGTGGCCGCGGCGGGGTCCGGGTAGGCCCGCACCGCGCGCCAATGGCGCGACAGCACCGGCACGGGGTCGGGGGCGACCGGGTTGAGCGACTGCGACAGGTCCAGCACGTGTTCGGGGTCGATGCCCAGCGCGGCGGCGATCGCGGCACCGTCACCCCCGTGCGGGCCGGGCGGCGGCAGGACGCTCATGGCCGGACCCCTGTTTGCCCCGCCGTGAGGACGCCGCGGCGGGCTCGGCGCCAGGCGTACCGTCCCGCGGCCACGGTGGCCAGCCCCGCCGCCAGTGCCAGCTCCACGTCCCGGGCGAGGACCACGGCGCGCCCGATGTCGGCCGGCTCGGGGGGTCGGCCCTCGCCGAGGTGCGGGCGCAGCTCGGGCACACCCCGGTACGAGCCCGGGCCGCCGAGGCGCAGGCCCAGCGCGGCGGCGAACGCCGCCTCCACCACGCCGGCGTTGGGCGACGGATGCTCCGGGGCCTGCGTGCGGACGGCCCGGAGCACCGCGTGCCGGGCCCGGGGCCGTACGAGCACGACCAGTGCGGCAGCGACGCGCGCCGGCACCCACGCGGCCGCGTCGTCGAGTCGCGCGCTCGCCCAGCCGAATCGCTCGTAGCGAGCGGAGCGGTGCCCGACCATGGCGTCCATCGTGTTCAGCGCACGGTGGGCCAGCACGCCCGGCGCGCCGGCGACCGCGGCCCACACCGCGGGTGCCACCACCGCGTCGACCGTGTTCTCGGCGACGGACTCGATGACCGCCCGCGCCGTCTCTTTGGCGTCGAGATCGTCGACGTCGCGTCCGACCAGCGACGGCAGCAGCCGGTGTGCGCGGTCGAGGTCGTCGGCGTCGAGCGCGCGGGCGATCTCCGTCGCACGGTCACGAAGAGCGCGTCCGGCGACGGCCAGCGCCGTCGCACCCACCGTGGACCGCACGGCAGCACCTGCCGCGACCCCGATGACGATGCCGCACGCGGCATACCCCACGCCCGCACGCCGACTGTCGCGATAGACGACGCGCTCCACGACCCCCATGCACCGGCCGAACCAGGCCACGGGGTGCAGCGCGTCGGGCGGCTCGGCCGCCAGCCCGTCGGCCAGCAGACCGAGGGCGGCCTGCCCCGCGTCGGATGGTCTCACCACTTCGCCGCCAGCGCCAAGAGGCCCGCGGTCTCGGCCACGACACCGGCCGCCCCCAGCACGTCCCCGGTGAACCCGCCGATGCGGCGCCACGCGAACGCCACCACGCCGGCGAAGGCCACCGCGGCGATCGCGGCGGCCGCCGCCGTGCGCCACTGCCCCGAGGCGAGCGTCAGGCCGGCGACCAGGACGACGCCCACGACCGCGACGACGCCGTCGCGCAGGGGATCAGCGGCGCCGGGCTCGCCGACGAAGGCGGAGGCGAGGCCGGCAGGACGGACGTACGGGACGACCTCGGCGGTCACCGCCATGGCGGTGCGCGACAGGCACCACAGCGCGGCGACGGCCAGCGGCACCGCACGCATCGACGCAAAGGCGCCGAAGCGGACCACGAGCACGCACCCCACCGCACAGACGCCGAAGGCGCCGACCGCGACGTCGGCCATCGCCTCCAGCCGCCGATCGCGCGCCAGGGGGGGCAGCAGGCCATCCGCGGCGTCGGCGAGCCCGTCGAGATGGAGGAAGCCGGTGAGCGCGCCGTCCGCCACCACGGCCACGGCCCCGGCCACCAGCGGCGGCCAGAGGCGTCCCGCGACCCACCAGGCGCCGCCCACCCCCAGGCCGACCGCCGCGCCGACGACGGGGAACCAGCCCAGCGTCGTGCGAGACGGCACGGCTGACGGACCGAACGGCGTGAGGAACGACAGCGCTCGCCGCATCAGCGCGGGCCGTCCTCCAGGCGCAGCACCCGGCCGGCCACCGCGAGCAGGACGTCGTCGGCGACGGCCGCCACCGCCTGGTTCAGCGACCCGAGTGCGTCGCGAAACGCCCGTCCCGCTTCGGTCGCCGGGTGCACGCCCATGCCGACCTCCTCGCTCACGAGCACCGTGTCCCCACGGCGCCCGACCAGGGCGGCGCACAGGTCGGCGGCGTCGACCGCCATCGCGGGGGCCGCCGCGACCCACGGCCCCAGCGAGTCCACGACGACCGTCCCGGTCGTGGTGCGGAGTGCGCCGGCAAGCCCCGGACCGGGCTCGACCGTGGTCCAGTCGGCGGGCCGGCGTCGGCGGTGCACGTCGATGCGAGCCCCGAGGTCCGCGTCGTCGCCTGTGACCAGGGTCGCCATGTACGTGACCGGCCCGCCAAGGCCGGCGGCCAGCCGTTCCGCGACGACGGACTTCCCCGAGCGCGCGCCCCCGAGCACCAACGTGATCATGCCCGCCCTGCCTCGGCCCGGCATCCGGCGAGCACGGCGCGGTGCACGGCCCGAGCCAGGCGCGCCCCCCACGTCGAGCGCGGCCCGCCGAAGGCCGCCGAGGGCCCGTCGAGCGCGGTGACGAGGCAGACGGCATCCGACGCCGTGCCCGTCGCCCCGATGCCCGCGTCCCACAGCGCCTGGGCCTTCGCCTCAGCGACGGTGGCGACCGCGTTCACGATGGCCGCGTCGGCGAGGCGCGCGGGGATCGACGCGACGATGTTGATGGTCCCCGCCGGCGCCTCCACCCCGGTCGCGCCCGCTGCCGCGTCGGCGTCCTCCGGATCGCCGTCGGCCGCCCAGGTCGGATGGGTGATGCCGACGGTGGCGTCGACGCGCACGCCGCCGTCGGCCGTCCGCTGCAGGGCACGCACGTCGGCCGCGGTCAGCATCCCGACTCCCTCGCCCATCAACCCCGCACGACCCGCGATGTCGGCGAGGTGGGCCGCCGGGTCGAGGCGGCCGTAGTCGAGCGGCACCTGGGCGTTGACGATCCAGTGCCGCACGCCCACGCCCCCGCCCAGGGGCGCGCTCGAGGCCACCAGCCGCGGCGAGGCCAGGCGCCACACGAGCACGGAACCGTCGTCCCCGTCGCCCCACAACGAGGGGACACCCTCGGTCCGCGGGCGAGGTCCCGGCGCGGTCAATACTCGATTCCCTTCTTGGCGGTGATGCCCTTGTCGAACGCGTGCTTCACCTTGCGCATCTCGGTCACCGTGTCGGCGATCTCGACGATCTCCGGTGCGGCGTCCCGCCCGGTGATGACGACGTTGGTCGACGGCGCTCGATCCCGCACCGCCTCGACCACGTCGGCGACGTCCACCCAGCCGAACGACACTGCGTAGGTCAGCTCGTCCAGGATGAGCAGGTCGTAGTCCCCGGAGGCGAGCTTCTCCTTGGCGACGGACCAGGCGTGGCGCCCCTTGGCGGCAGTCTCGTCGAGGTCGGTGGACTCCCAGGTGAAGCCGTCGCCCAGGGTGAGCCATTCGATGCCGAGGTGCGCGCCCAGCTTTCGTTCCCCCACCTTCCAGTCGTCGCTCTTCATGAACTGGATGACGCACACGCGCCAGCCACGCGCCCAGGCACGGCCCATGACGCCGAAAGCGGACGAGGACTTCCCCTTGCCGTCCCCGGTGTTGACGATCACGACCGATGCCGCGCGGGCCATCTCACACGCCTCGCTGCGCCCGGCGCGACTGCAGGACGAACAGGAAGAACGGGGCCCCGATGAAGGCGGTCACGATCCCGATGGGGATCTCGGTGGGCGCCTGCACGGTACGGGCCGCGATGTCGGCGAGCACCAGGAAGGCGGCGCCCCCGATCAGCGACACGGGCAGCACCACGCGGTAGCTCGACCCCGCGGTCAGCCGCACGATGTGGGGCACGATGATGCCGACGAACCCGATGAGGCCCGTGAAGGCCACGGCAGCCGCCGTGCCGATCGTGGCGCCGATGACCACCAGCAGCCGCACCCTCGGCGCGTGGATGCCGAGGGTTGTGGCCTCGTCCTCGCCCACGCGCAGAACGTCGAGGTGCCGGCGGTGCGCCAGCAGGATGGTGGCGCTCACCGCCGCGTAGGGGATCACCACGGCGACGTCCGACCAGGTGGCGGTGGTGAGGCGCCCGAGGATCCAGGTGTAGACCTCCTGGAGGTCCTGGGTGTGCTGCTGTTGGACGTAGGTCTGCACCGCGGTGAGGAAGGCGGCCACGGCGACGCCCGCCAGCACGATCCCCACGGTGGCCCGCCCGCGGGACGTGCGGGCGCCGAGCGTGTAGGTGATCACCACCGCGCCTGCTGCGCCGACGAAGGCGGCGAGCGGCACCAGCTGGTGCATCCCCGGGCCGGCGACGATCACCACGGTGGCGCCCAGGCCCGCGCCGGCGGCCACCCCCAGGAGGTAGGGGTCGGCCAGCGGGTTCCGGAACACGCCCTGGTACGCGGCACCACCGCCGGCCAGCATGGCCCCCACGAGCGCGCCGAGGACGACCCGTGGCATGCGCACCTGCCAGACGATGTCGGACTGGACCTGCGTGACGCCCGTATGCAAGTGCAGGAACGGGACGTGCGCGAGCAGGGCACGGGCGACCACGCCGAGCGACAGGTCGGCGGGGCCGGTCGACACCCCGGCGATCAGCGCGCCGGCGAGGACGGCGAGGGCGATGACCACCGGGCGCCGCGTCCGGCGCGACGCCAGCACGGGACGGGCGACCCCCCGCTCCCCATGTCGACGGGACCGGACCTCGGGGGTGGCCGTCTCGACCCGTGGGGTGGTCGTGCTCACCGCGTCGGTGCTCCTCCGTGTCGTGCGTCGGAGGACGGCCACCGTCCGATGCGACACCCGGCGGGTGCCCAACGAACCGCCCTTCCTCCGAGGACTGGTCTCGTCGGTGCAGCACAGGCGCCCGGGCTCGTTCCCCGAAGGGACATCACCGTTGCGGGACAGCACCGGGTTCACACCGGATTTCGCTGTGACCTGCACCACCCCGGCGGGTACCGGGGCCCGCTCAGCGTAGCCCCGCCGGCCGAGACCCGCACCGTGCGCAGGGACGGCCGGTCGAGGGTGCTTGAATTCACCGGTGGACCGGACGCTGACGAACCCGGCGTTCGCTCCGAGCCGACGGGCGCTGGTGGCCGAGATCTGGCTGGTGATGGCGCTGTCGCTCGGCGCCTCCGCCCTCTTCGCCGTCCTCGACCTGCTGCGCTCGCTCACCAGCGGACAAGCGCTCCGTTCGCAGACGGCGGTGATCAACGGCTCCGCCGCGCCCAACCAGTGGCTCAACCTCGCCTACCAGCTGGCGGGGATCGCGGTGGCGCTGGTCCCCGTCGCCCTGGTGGGATACCTCCTGTACCGGTCGGGCGAGTCGCTGCGGAGCATCGGGCTCGACACGACGGGGCCCGGCCGGGAGATCGCCTGGGGCGCGGGCTTGGCCGCCGTGGTGGGGGGCATCGGCCTGGCCCTGTACCTGGCCGCCTTCCACGCCGGCCTCAGCGTCCGCGTCGTCCCCACCACCATTCCGGCCGTCTGGTGGCGGATCCCCGTGCTCGTCCTCCTGGCCTTCGAGAACGCGCTGGTCGAGGAGGTCGTCGTCTGCGGCTACCTGCTGCACCGTCTCGACCAGCTCGAATGGCCCGAGAACCGCTCATTGGGCGCCAGTGCAACCCTGCGCGGCGCGTACCACCTCTACCAGGGCTTCGGCGGCTTCGTCGGCAACTTCGCCATGGGCCTGCTCTTCGGCCGTCTCTACCAGCGTCAGCGCCGGCTGCCGCGGCTGGTGATCGCCCACACGCTCATCGACACGGGCGCGTTCGTCGGGTACGTGCTCCTCCACGGCCACGTCTCCTGGCTTCCCTGAGGGGCGCCGGGCGGCGACCCCCTCGGGCCTGCCCCGGCCGGGGCGGCGAGCGCCCGTGCCGTGCGCACCCGGACGCGGGCGGGGCTCGGCGCGAACGGGGCTCGGGCCACGGCGACCAGCGCCACGACGCCGAGAGTCATCGGCACCCACCACACCCATTCGCCGCGCCAGGTGGCCTGTGAGACGAAGGTGAGCACGCCGCCGATGACCGACGCGGCGAGCAGGCGCCACCACCGCGGCGCCGCGGCCACCAGGGCCAGGGCGATCGGCGGCCACAGGTAATAGGCGACCATCACCGACTCGAAGCCCACGCGCAGGGCCAGTGCCACGGTCACCCACCACACCAGGCCGCCGAGCTCCGCCCCCGTCCACACCCCCGGCGGCCGGGCCCGGCGCGCCAGGACCAGCCCGCAGAGGCAGGCGAGGACGATGGCGACCAGGCGACCGGGGCCAGCGGCCACGACCCCGTCGCCGAGGTGCGGGGCGAAGTGGATCCATGGGGTGGGATGGTCGACGAGCGGGTAGTTGGGCTGGTCCGTGACGGCGTGCAGCGTGGACTGGGCGTTGGCCACAAGGGCCACCACGAGCACGGCGGCGAGCGGCACCAGGGCGCGCAGGAGGTACCCGACGATCCGCCACGTCGCCACCGCGGCGAGGAGGACGGGGATGGCCAGGACGATGAGCGGCTGCACCGCCATGCCCGCGCCGACGAGCCACGCCGATCGCTCCGTCCGGCCGTCGGCCAGGGCCACCAGCGCGTACATGAGCAACGCCACCGACACCGCGTCCTCCGGGTGGCCCCAGCGGACCGACACGTTCCAGAGCGCCACGGCCTCGGCCACGGTGAGCACGGCGCGCCGGCCGGCCGTGACCCCCATCCGCTCGGCCAGGGCGTCGGCTGCGAACAGGACCAGGCAGGACACGGCGATCTCGTAGGGCCCCGCGGCCCACCAGGCGGAAGGGGTGGGGCTCTGGGTGACCGGCGGTCCCGGGGTCAACCCGAGCCCCATGACCAGGCCCGCGGCTGGCAGCAGGAGCACGGCGGTCCCCGGCGGCGCGACCAGGGCGGTGGGGGGCGTATAGAGGCGGGCCAGGTCCCCGTGCAGGAGGCGCTCCGCGGCCACCAGCGTCGCCCACAGGTCGTTGGGCAGCCCCCAGGCGGCATGCCCGATGAGGTGGGCGCCGCCGGTGGTCGTCACCATCCCCACCACCACCAGGGCGATCGAGATGACGGCGACGACCAGACGGCGCACGATCCACGGTCGTTCCCGCACGCTGCGAGCGTAGGTCCGGGCGCGCGCCGTTCAGGCGCGCGCGAACTCCCACCACTGCAGCTCGCAGAGCATCGGGAGCAGGTACCCGACGTAGACCGAGTGGATCTTCCCGGCCCCTGGTCGTCGACCCGGAGATCGAGCAGCTCGACCCGGTCGTCGTGCTCGCGATACGCCACGGCCCGGTCGCGCACACCCACGAGCTCGTCGAGCGAGCCCACCGCGAACCCGAAATGGTCCATGCGCGGACAGCGCATCGGCTCGTCCTCCGCGATGAGGAAGATGAATTGGTCCCAGTGCACGCAGCTCAGGATGAGCCGCTTGCGGTCCACCGTCATCGTGGGCATCTCGTCGAAACCGAAGACGTCGTGCCAGAAGCGGACGATGTCGCGACGATGCTCCTCGTCGAGGAGGGAGGCGGGGACGCTCATCGCGACGTGGTTGAAGCGCGGGTTCCCCGACGGATAGAAGGGGTGCGTCGTCATCGCCGGGCCGCCAGCAGGTCGGGGACCACCATCACCTTGCCGGCCACCGCCCCGGAGGCCAGCCCGGACAGGGCCTCGCCGAGGCCGTCGAGGCCGACGTCCTCGGGCTCGACGAGGACCGCCGCGTCGATGGCGCCCGAGGCGAGCAGCTCCATGGCCCGGTCGAAGCCGTCGTGGTCGTAGACGAACGAGCCGCAGACGACGAGCTCATTGAGCAGGAGGCGGTTGGGATCGAAGCTCGGCGCCTCCATGCCCGCGCCGACGAGCACGAGGCGACCGCCCCGGCACAGCTGGTGCAGGCCCGCCTCCATCGCGGCCCGCTTGCCCGAGCATTCGAGCACCGCGTCCACGGCGCGCGCCGAGATCCGCTCGGGCTCCCACGGCGGGTACGTCTCGAGGTCGTCGGGCTCGAGCAGCTCGTGCGCACCGAGCTCGCCGGCCAACGCGCGCCGGCGGGGGTTGGGCTCCACCACGCGCACCGGGGCCACGCCGCGCGCCAGCAGGGCGGCGACGGTCAGGGCGCCGATGGGCCCGGCCCCGAACACCATGGCCGAGTCCCCCGAGACGAGCCCCGCCCGGGTGATCCCGTGGAGCGCGACGGCCAGCGGTTCCGCCAGGGCGGCGACCCGCGGGTCCATCCCCTCGGGCACGGGCACGACGGCGCGGTGGTCAAGCATCGTGTAGCGGGCGAACGCGCCCCCGGCGTGCGACAGGACGGGCCCGCCCCGGGCCTCGCACTGGGAGGGCCGGCCCTCGCGGCAGCGCCGGCAGGTGCCACAGCGCGGGGACGGCCCGCCCACCACCACGTCGCCCACCCGCCAGTCCCCGGCGTCGGGCCCGAGCGCGGCGACGGTCCCGCTGAACTCGTGGCCCCCGACCATGTCGGCCCGGCCCCAACCCTCCACCATCAGGTGCACGTCCGAACCGCAGACGCCGCAGTGCCCCACCTCGACGAGCACCTCGCCCGGCCCGGGACGGGGGACGGGGACCTCCTCGACCTCGATCCTGCCCGGGGCGCGGTAGACGGCGGCCAGCATCACCTCGGGCAGGTCGCCCATGGCACCCCTCCTCGCCGGCGGGCTCGACGAGCCCCTGGCACGTAGCTTGGCAGATTCAGCGGCCGGCGATGGCGTCGATGTCGACACCCACGAACAACGCGTCGGCTTCGGCGGTCACCACGTCGCCGGCCCGGCAGGTGGCCCGCCCAGCCCACCGGCGGCCGCCCGAGTGCACGACGCAGGCGAACCACTCGAGCTCGGTGTCGATCGGGGTCACCGCCCGGTAGCGGACGGTGAGGGTGGCCGTCAGCGCCTGGATGCCGTGGACCTGTTGCGCATGACCGAGCAGCTCGTCGAAGACCATGGCCACGACGCCCCCGTGGACGCCGTGGGGCGGCCCCTCGCGTGAGGCGCCGATGCGCAGCCGAGCGCGGACCCCGGGGGCGCCGCCGGGGCCGTCGGCGTGCTCGACCTCCATGGGCAACGCCAGCGGATGGGAGCGGCCCGACACCGGGCTGAAGTCGACGAACGCGGCGCGCGCCCCCTCGAGGCGGTCGCATTCGTAGTAGCGCAGCCGGTGCCCGCCGCTGACCCGGGCCCGTAGGCCCTCCACACCGGCGCGCAGCTCCTCGGCCCGTCCCGGCGGCACGTCGACGTCGACGATGTCGGCCGCCAGCGCCCGCAACGAGGCCGCCAGCGCCCTGGTCCCGTCTCGCCGCGCCCGTTGCTCCGGCCCGACTGCATCGGCGTCGTCCAGGGCGTCGAGGGCACGGTGCTCGTCCATGGAGGCAGGAGCGTAGGCGAGGAGCCGCCGTCGCCCCCATGGCGGGGACGGTGCCCCTACAGTACGGATGGTGCTGCTGGTCGGTGGCGATCCCGCGCTCGACCGACACGACGTCGGGGTGGGCCATCCCGAGCGCGCCGCGCGCATCGAGGCCGCGCTGGCGGGCGTGGACGACGCCGGGCTGGGCGACGCGGTCGTCCACCTGGCACCGCGCCGGGCGACCGAGGACGAGCTCATGCTGGTCCATCCCGCGCCCTACCTGGAGGCCCTCCGTGCCTTCTGCGAGGCGGGCGGCGGCTATCTCGACCCCGACACCGTGGCCGGGGAGGGCTCATGGGACACCGCGCTGCTGGCAGCAGGGGCTGCGCTTGCCGCGGTGGAGGCCCTGCAGGGCGGCGAGGGCGACGTGGCCTTCGTGGCGGCGCGCCCGCCCGGGCACCACGCGCTGGCCGACCAGTCGATGGGCTTCTGCCTCCTCAACAACGTCGCGGTCGCCGCGGCCTCGCTCACCGCCCGAGGGGAGCGGGTCATGGTCGTGGACTGGGACGTGCACCACGGCAACGGCACCCAGGCGATCTTCTGGGACGACCC
>Ga0187780_10001611_pt1 | contig 17069 bp, 15 predicted proteins | sample 1015_Q2_SP10_20__FD_132429 | JGI IMG/M metagenome (GOLD analysis project Ga0187780, IMG submission 132429) | Tropical peat soil microbial communities from peatlands in Department of Meta, Colombia - 1015_Q2_SP10_20_MG | ecosystem: Environmental > Terrestrial > Soil > Wetlands > Peat | place...
ATCCGCCTATTCGCTCGCAGACGCCAACTACGTGATTGTCAGCGACGCGACTGTCGGGGGGACTCGAGTGGGATCAGCCAACGTCCCCTTGGTCGTCCTCAACACCGAAGGTAGGGCTCCCCTCACGTTGGCCATGGTTTTCCACATGCACCAGCCCATCTACCTCAACCTCCAGGGGCAGTTCGAGCAGCCCTGGGTGCAGGTTCATTCGGGGGGAGATTTCGAATACAACGGGACATGGTACGGCGCGTACTACTGGCACGTCCTCATGCTGAAGAACCACCCCAGCATCAGGGTGACGTTCAACCTTCAACCCTCTCTGTTGTATCAGTGGAATGCGAGCCTGCGGAGCTTCTCCTACAATGGCACCTATGAGCCCTTCCCGACGGGTGAGACAACCCTCGCCTACGACCTGAGCGGCGTGAACGCCAGTGTGACTGGGTACAGGGAGCTTGCGCAGAGCGGGCAGGCTGAGATACTCACCTCCCCCTTCTACCACCCGCTCTCGGCTATCCTGGTCAAGCTCGGATGGTCAGACGACCTCCTGGCGCAGATAGAGCTCGGGAAGAACTACACAGACTCCTACATGGGGGTCAACGCAACCGGAATGTGGACGCCGGAGATGGGCTTCACCATGGGCATGGTCCCGATCATGCAGGAGGCAGGGATCGGTTACACCGTCCTCGACCAGGCTAACCACTTCGTAGGTGCGACAGGGCCCTCAGCGAACTCCTCCATATTCCAGCCCTTCGAGCTTGAAGGAGCTAACGGCACCCACGTAGTCGTATTCTTCAGGGACACACAAATCAGCAACGAACTTACATCCACATGGAACGACATCCCCAACCCTAAGGTAGCGGCCAGCGACTTCATGGCGGCGGTGGCGGATGTCTACAGGTCATCCCCAGGCGGAGTTCTGACGCTCGCATCCGACGGGGAGAACCCTCTCCTGTCCGACGGGGTGATCAGCGCCCTCGACTGGAACGCAATCTACAGCGCTATCGCGTCTCAGAGCTGGCTACAGACGTCGACGTTGGGCTCCATACTCTCAAGCAGGCCAGTGACTGCGAAGCTAACGTCAGTTCCCGACGGCTCCTGGTCCGGGGGGTTCGGCCTGTGGATCGGCGCCCAGCCCAAGACTGCCATCTGGCAGGCCATTGGGAAGGACCGTGCGATCCTTGTCAACCTGACTGCCCGGTACGGAGCCGACAACCCTGAGATCAAGAAGCTCTGGAACTACCTCTACGTCGCCGAGGGGAGCGATTGGGAGTGGCAGACCCCCCAGGGGCCCGCTTGGTTCGCCATGCAGGGGTACAGGTACGCATACGCTGCGACCCAATTTCAAGCGCCACCGAACGCGTACCAAGTGACCGCGACGTCCCCATCCCAGTACTCAACGTATGCAGTCGCAATCGGAGGGGTGGTAGTCCTTGGAGTTGTGTGTCTGTTCCTTGCTAGAAGAAGGCGGCCCTAGATCAGCGCCTTCTCGGTCTCGGCGTCGAACAGATGGGCTTTGGGGCTGGCAAGGTCCAGCCAGACGCTGGTCCCGATTGGCGCCTGGAAGTCCATGGGCGCCCTGGCCACTATCGTCATCTTCTCCTTCCTCCCATGAACAAACTGCTCCGACCCCATGAGCTCGCTCCCGAAAACAGTGACTTCCACCGTCCCTTCTTTCTGTTCGGTGCCTATGCCTACATCCTCCGCCCTTACGCCGTAGGTGACATCCCTTGAGGCACTCCCTGAAACTACTTTGGCCAGGGCTGGATGAAGTGGGAAGCTGAATTCCCCACAGTCGAAGACTGCACCCGAGTCTGCCCCCCTGACCACCCCGTCGATGAAATTCATTGCTGGGCTTCCGAGAAATCCTGCAACGAACTTGTTCGCCGGATGCGCGTAGACCTCCGTGGGGGAACCCACCTGCTGGATTACTCCCTGCCTCATGAGTGCGACCCTGTCCGCAAGTGTCATAGCCTCAGCCTGGTCGTGGGTAACGTAGACCGTTGTAGTACCCAATCTTTTCTGCAGGTTCTTCAACTCCACCCTTGTCTGCATCCTCAGCTTGGCGTCGAGATTGGACAGCGGCTCGTCCATCAGGAACACCTTCGGGTCCCTCACTATTGCCCGCCCCAGTGCCACCCGCTGCCTTTGGCCCCCACTCAGCTCCTTCGGCCTGCGCTTCAGGAGATCCCCGATTTCCAGGATGTTGGCGGCCTTCGTCACTCTCTCTTCGATGTCCGTTTTGGTGAGCTTGTGCATCTTGAGAGGGAATGCAAGATTGTCACGAACAGTCATGTGCGGATACAGAGCGTAGCTCTGAAAGACCATGGCTATGTCCCTGTCCTTGGGTTCGATGTCGTTCACCAGAGAATCCCCGATGTAGACATCCCCCTTCGTTGGCGTCTCCAGACCCGCCACCATCCTCAGGGTGGTCGTCTTGCCGCACCCACTTGGGCCCAGGAGGACCAAGAACTCCCCCTCTCTCACCTCGAGATTGACATCGTCAACCACGGGGGCGCCCTTGAAAGCCTTTGTAATGTGCTCCAGTCTGACTTTGGCCATATCCTGCTACCCCTTCACTGAGCCGGCCGTGAGGCCAGTTACTAGATACTTCTGGAAGACGAGGAAGACAACGAACACTGGAATGGCCATGACCAGGGAGAGGGCAGAGAAGGAGCCGTAATATGTGTAATTGGGTTGCAGAAACGCGTAGAGGGCGAGAGGGAGAGTCCAGAGGGAGTTGCTCTCCAGCATTACGTGGGCAAGGGCCCAGTCAAGCCACGAACCCATGAACGCCCACAGAGCCACCGTTGCTATGCTAGGCAGAGTGAGAGGGAGTAGCATCCTGGTGAATATCCTGAACTCGCCTGCGCCGTCGATCATTGCCGCCTCGTCGATTTCCCTTGGTATCGAGTCGAAGGCGCTCTTCATTATGAATATGGAGAGCGAGAGTGACCCGACCATGTATGGAATGATGACCGCGAAATAAGTGTCGACTAGGCCTAGGGTGGAGAAAAGAAGGAATTGAGGAATGATGGTGACCACCCCTGGGAACATCGTTGGCAGGAGGAAGGAGAACATCGAGGCCTCTTGGCCCCTGAACCTCCGCCTCGAGAAGGCGTACCCCGCTGGGAGAGTGAGCAGAAGTGCCCCGACTACACTGCTTACGGTGATGATGGTGCTATTCCTGATCCAGACTGGGAAGTTGGACCCCACAACCACTTGCAACTTCAGTATCGAAGTAAAGTGGTCAAGTGTGAAGCTGCTTGGGATGGGGAAAAGGCCCAAGAAGAGGTTCGGGTTCCCAAGCGCCTCCCCTGGGGTAAAGGCGATGGACACCACCCAAAGTACTGGGTAGATGGAAACGAGAGCCATCACTATCAGGAAGGCGTGCTTAAGCGCGCTTGCAGCCAGCTTTCTGACAGACCTTGCCGCGCTCGAGCGGGCCATCAGGACCCTCCTCCCCGGGTGAGCCCAGTGTATCTGGTCCAGAAGAATCCAGGGACAAAGAGAATGATGAATGCGATGAACGCGTAGGTGGCTGCCAGTGCGAAATTGAAGTAACTGAACGCTTGGTTATAGGCCTGGGTGATGAAGATGGTGGTGCAGATGCCCGGCCCTCCTGCCGTTATCAGGTAGGCGGAGTTGAAGTTGTTGAAGGTCCATATTGAGCCGAGAAGCAGCGCTATCACGATTGTTGGTCTGATCAGGGGAATGGTCACAGTCCTCATCCTTGTGAAGCCAACGGCGCCGTCAATGGAGGCAGCCTCGTAGAGTTCCTGGGGAATGCTCTGGAGCGCGCCCGAAAAAATGATCATCATGAAGGGGTAGCCCAGCCATATGTTGGCTATCACGATCGCAACGAATGCGTTGAAGCAGCTGCCGTTAAGCCAGTTTATGGCCGGGACGCCGATTTCGCCCAGCAGGGAGTTGATGACCCCGAACTGATAGTTGTACATCCCCTTCCACACGAGGAGGGTGATGAAGGATGGCATCGCCCACGGAACGATCATGAAAAGCCTGTAGATCGTCTTACCTCTCACTTTGGAGTTGAGGACGAACGCAAGCACAAGACCCAGCCCCACTGTGGGGAGGACGTTCGAGAAGGTCCAGATTACACTGTTCTCCAGTATCTGCACGAAGGCCGGGTCTGTGAATACGAAGCCGAAATTATAGAAGAGGTTATTCTGGACGCCAGAGTTAAGGGCGTAGCAGTGAAGCTGGTCCGCCTGCGTTGCATTTGCGAACAGGTCAGCACAAGCCCTGATATGGTAGACGTTCATGTTCGTGAAAGTGATGAAGATGTTGAAAGCAAAGGGATAGAGTACGAGGACCAGTAATCCAATCAGCGCCGGTAGGATGAAAAGGTACGGGGAGCTCCGAAGCCTTCGGAGAATGCTACGGGATCGGGGCTTCCTTATCATGCCGCGCTCCTCGATCTACTGGTCACTCCTGCTAAGGCGCTCCGGCGCACGTTGAAGTAGTGTCCTTGCTTTAAGTATGCGGCGATCCCTCTTTTCGCGGCTACTGCCCGTGTCATGTGACTCATCGGGCCTCACCGAGAAAAAATAGGAAAGTGGTATTAGCCTATACTGCCGATTGCCCTGATGATTGCTGCTTCTGCGGTGTTGAGCTGCGCTTGAATTGTCGCCGTCGCCACTGGGCTCGTGTTGCTCGAAGGTTCTGCCTGGCCGAGAGGGCCACCAATGTCAGCATAGACGATTCCCATTTCGGGCGTGTTGACCGCCGGGGAACTGAGTGCTGCTTGGGCTAGGAATCCGACAGTGTATGGGTTGCTCGTTATGGCGGGGTCCTTGGCGAGAGCTGCGTTGCTTGGCAGGTCACCCGACAGGGTGGCCAAATTCTTCTGCGAATTGTAGTTGGTGATGAAGGAGATGAACTCCCACGATGCAAGGGTCTCTGCTGACGACTTTCCTGACGCAATCTCCCATCCTTGGGAGCCAATAAAGGGCGCCAGCGGCTTGCCAGTGGAAGTGACCGTCGGGAGTGCAGTTACGCCGAATGGCACATTGATCTTGGAGAGGGAGCTGTTCACATCGCTCTCAGCCCAGGGGCCATTGATCAGGAACGCAGCATGGCCCTGATCGAACAGGGTCTCTGCGTCGTTGTACGCTGTTGCAGCCGGCATGACACCGTGGCACCCTGCCGACGAGTCTGGGTTGACGTCTGTGACTAGGGAGTTGACGAACTCAACCGAGGCGACCGCTGCGCTACTATTGATTGTAGGCTGTGCGGGGTTGCTGGGGTTGAATACCGAACCTCCAAATCCTTGGAGGAAGGGCCACCACCAGTAGCCGCCTCCCAGGCCTCCGGCGTAGTTGAACGCGATTCCCGCCGTGGTGATCTTGCATGTGTTGTCGTACTGGGTAAGCTGCTGCGCCATCTGCACCCATTGGTCAGTTGTGGTAGGGACGGTCTTCACAAGATTCTTGTTGTAGTACAAAGCGAGACCATTGATGTTCTCGGGGAGTCCCCATGTGTGCCCCCTGAACTGATAGTCCGCAATCGATGCTGGGAAGTACTGAGAGAAGAATGTCGTATTCGCGAACTGGTCGATGGGAGAGAGGAACCCTTCAGCTACGAATGCGCCAGTCCAGTCGTTCGACACCCTGATGACATCGGGGGCTTGGTTCGCCAGCGATGCTGTGGTGAAGTCCGACTGTTCCGAACTGAATGGGTGAGTCTGGACGTTTACAGTGACCCAGGGGTAGGCTGCCTCAAAGGCAGTGAGGCTCTTGTTGAAGGCCCCGAACTCCGAGTTGACGGACGTAGAAGGAGCGTAGGTCTCCCATACGGTAATCGTCACCGGTGTCTCCGTGGGCGTCGCAGTCACGGTTGCGGTCGTTGTGGCCGTTGCCGTGCTGGTCGCCGTACTTGTAGCCGTACTTGTTGCTGTGCTGGTTGCTGTGCTTGTTGCTGTACTAGTAGCCGTGGTGGTCGTACCTGTCACCGTCGAGGACGTGTAGTAGTAGACACCTGCACCGACTGCCACTACAAGGACGACGATTACGACTGCGATTAGGGCTGTGCTAATACCGCTTCGAAGAGATGAGTTTCCCTTCGCTATTTTTCTCACGTATTTCGTCGACCCTAAAGCGTTTGGAGAGGATATAAGAGGATTCCCCTGTCGCAGTGGTTCTCCTCCTACGTCGTCAGGCCCAAGTTCTAGGGTGGGCCGGGGGTGGCCAGCCATGGGCGAACCATCTCGGGCGAAGGCCATGAAACGGAGTCGCCATGAGAGGGTTAATAGCACCTCTTGGAGCTAGTGCAATTTCAAGCATGCTCATCTCTTCCCGAGGCCCTCAGTACGGCTTCGCGCCGCGCCTGGGTCCAGAGTGGGGTTCGGGAGGGATATTTGGACTGAAGCACCAACGCGGGGTACTCTTCTATGATCTGGCCTTCGAGGCGGAGGCTCACTTCGTGACCAAAGATAGGGACGAAGTCTACGGGTTCGACCTCCTGGGTGCAGGCCCCAGGTCCGGTGGGGACACATACAACGCGGTAGAGGCGGTCGACGACGAGATCTATTTTGGGGGCTGGGTCCATTCCCCCGCAGTCTACAACGGAAGGAGGAATGCAGGGGGGACCATCTCCTTCAGGAACAAGTTCAGCCACCTGCACTCCTACGACATCAAGGAGCAGAAGGTCAGGCTTTTGTGGGCCGACAGCATCAGGAGCGAGACCGAGTGGGCGGGCGAGGTGTCAGAGGTTGTCCATGACCCGGTGTCAGACAGGCTGATAGTGGCAAGAGGAGACGGGCACGCGAATCTCGGAATCTTCGCCGCAGACAGGCGGAAGGGGACACTCGACAGGCTGAGCGAACTCCCGGCGCTCAAGGGGACCCACTTCCTCGACTACATGTGCTTCGACGTCAAGAAGGACTGGACCAAGGGGATGGAAGGCATACAGACCCTCGACCTCGTCACCGGCAGGTGGGAGGTTGCGCCTCTTGACTACAGATTGATTTCGGTGGACGGCGGACCCGTTCGGAGCCCATTGCCTGGGTGCGCGACGTCTGCCTATTCTAACCTGTTCTTCTTTGTTCACGGAGGAGTCGTCGTTGGCGATCCGGTCGACGCACCAGACGAGATGAGGTTCCTTCGACTCTTCGATTTCAAGACACCATACGCCCCCGCAAGGACCATGGCCAAGCCCGTGCTGGGAGGCGTGATGGTGGCCTTCAACGCCTATTCTCACGGTTCCAGGCGGCCAGGGAGCGGGCCCGATTCGTCCCCAATAGCTGGTCCGTCTGTCATTCTCTACGTCACCCCTCCGCAGGTGCGCATCGTCGGCGCCTTTGGGGCGAGGATAACTGGCTTCGAAAAGGTGGGGGGAGAGCTCCTCATAGCGGCCTCCAACGAGGCGAACCTCGGATCTGGCGACGCGACTCCCATCGACACAGGGTACAGGGACCTCGCCTCGTTGGACCTCGGTCGCCTCTTAGTAGCTTCTCCACCCGTGACCTTCCACGGCGTAGGCTCGCGGGTGGGAGACGAGACATGGGGAGGGATACCCCTCGACGGCTATTCCTCGTCTGAGTTCCTCTGCGATTTGACGACAGCAAACAAGGTCACCATCAGTGAATATCGCCTCTCCCTCCCGGTGGCGTCTGCGCGTCGAGAGGTCTTCGAATTGAAGCCTGGTAGGAACCGACTCGACCTCTCGAGTTTTCATGGAATCGTATCCTTCAGGCTTGAAAGAACCGACCCGGATTCCGACTTCTGGGTCACACTGAGGTAGATCCACCCTCAGTGGCGGATAAGACTGGGGTCGAACGAAACTGAGAGGGCACCTAGTAGGCCCGCGTCATCGCCGAGGGGTGTTATCCGCACTTCTGGGACCCGGTTGATGGTGTAATCACCTACCATCTTCCGTATCGGCAAGAGAACCCGCCTGGGGTTGTTCAGTGCCACCCCTCCCCCAATGGTTACGAGCTCCGGGTCATAGGCATCCGTGATGTTTGCCACTCCGATGGCATTTAGCCGGCCGACCTCGTGTACCACGCGGAGGGCGAATGAATCTCCCCTGTCGGCTTCCCTGAATACGTCGGGAGCGTTGGCCGACCTGACCCTCTTCAGCAGCTCGCTCCCAGTGAGGGAGGCGCGTCCTGCTTTTCCGAGCTCTTCTGAAATGAGTTGAGCCAGGGCCGGGATGCCTGTGCCTGAGCAGTAGGCTTCCCAGTGCCCACGCTTGCCGCACCCGCAGGTCAGCCTCCCTGAGCTGTCTATGGTGATGTGCCCCACCTCCGCCGCATTCCCTTCCTTTCCTAGGAGGAGTCTCCCGTCCACTATCGCGCCCCCTCCAATTCCCGTGCTTATCGTAAGATAGAAGATGTTCGAGCACCGCTTGCCCGCTCCCCACTCCTTCTCACCAAGGGCCGCCGCGTTGGCATCGTTCACAAGATAGGCCTCGAAACCCAAGGACTTCTTCAAGGAGGCGATAACGGGAACATCCCTGTAGGGGAGGTTCGCGGTGTGAGTGATCAGACCCCGTTTCAGATCCAAGGGCCCAGGGCTCGCCAGGCAGACTCCCTGGATCTTGTCCAGAGGAATGCCCCTTGTTACTTTACCCACCAATGCGCTGATTTGAGCAAGGTACTCGTCAACATCCTCGCTGACAACCATCTTCCTAGCCTCTCTTCTCAGAATCTTTCCTGCTCTGGTGCCAATACAGGCCCTGGCCCGCGTAGCACCAAGGTCTATGGCGACTCCGAATTTCTCTTCCATGGCGATGGGTCCTCGGAGGCCCGTAAATTGTTCTTCTCCCCAGGCCCTTATCCGACTTAAATGCCCAGCCGCCCGGGCAGAGTCCCAATGAAGGTTGGAGTACTTACAGGAGGAGGGGACTGCGCAGGGATAAACGCCGTAATAAGAGGAATCGTCAGGCGCGCCGAGGACAGAGACGCCATCGTAGTCGGCATCCGGAGAGGATGGGCAGGGCTCCTTGTGCCGGACTTCGTCCCCCTTGATTACGATGGGGTTGCTGACCTGGTTTCCGTAGGCGGGACCGTCCTCCTCACCTCAAGGACAAACCCATTCAAAAAGGAGGGAGGGCCTGAACTCGTGATGAAGAATGCCAAGATCGCGGGACTTGACGCCCTCATCGCGATTGGAGGTGAGGATACCCTCGGGGTCGCCCACAAACTCGCGGGTCAAGGCCTAAAGGCAGTCGGCGTCCCCAAGACAATAGACAACGACCTGTCAGAAACAGACGTAACATTCGGGTTCGACTCAGCCGTCAACGTGGCAGTCGACGCCATCGACAGGATTCGTACAACGGGAATGTCGCACGAAAGGGTGATGGTGGTGGAGGTCATGGGGAGGGATGCGGGATGGATCGCCACACACGCTGGGATAGCGGGCGGGGCGCACATCATATTGGTCCCCGAGGAAGAGTTCGACATTGGCGACGTCTGCGAAGCCGTGGCTGCGAGAAAACGGACTGGAAAGAACTTCACTCTGATAGTCGCGGCTGAAGGCGCAAGGGTCAAGCTAAAGCACGGCCAAGTTACTTCCGCCCAAGAGCTTGACCAGTTCGGTCATCCTAAACTTGGCGGAATCGGTCACCTCCTGGCAGGCGAAATCGAACGCGTGGCGCACCTGGAGTGCAGGGATGTGGTGCTCGGGCACACACTAAGAGGAGGCTCCCCCCTTGCCTTTGACAGGGTTCTCTGCACGCGGCTCGGAGTCGCGGCCATGGACTTGGTCTCAGAAGGGAGATTCGACAGGATGGTCGCTCTGCAGGGGAACACCATTGTCGACGTCGGGATGGGCGACGCCATCAAGCCCAAGGCTCTGGACAAAGAGCTTCTGTCGGTCGGCCGATTGTTCCACTAGTCAGCGGGTCACCCCTCAACGTACGCAAAGGCAATCTAGCAGAAGCGTGCATACTACGGGGCCCCCGGCCCTGTAGTCGGGAGCAGTTTCTCGACTTTGACCCCCTCGTGGATCACTTTCCTGAGCTCCGCGGCCATCTGAAGGGGATTCGCGTTCTGCCAGGCGTTCCTTCCTACTGCCAGTCCGGTGGCGCCCGCCTCCATGGCCCCCTGAACCTGCTTCAGAAAGGCCTCGTCGGTTGGAGCCTTCGGTCCTCCCGACATGAAGACCTTCATTCCTGCTCCCGCCTTTACCGCCCACGAGAAGCTCACCGGGTCCCCCGTGTACTTGATTTTGGCCGCGTCGGCTCCCAGTTCCAGAGCTGCCCGGGCTGCGTAAGACACTATCTCCTTCGAGGTGTCGTTGACGACGGCGGCCCCCCTGGGATACACCCAGGCTATGGCAGGGAGGCCTCGCGCGTGGGCTTGCTCTTGGATCCTGCCGAACTCGGCGAACATCTCGGCTTCGTGCTCGCTTCCCAGATAGATGGTATACCCTATTCCCTTCGCTCCCAAGGAGACAGCGTACTCGACCGAGCAGACCTGGCGGGAAATCGGGTCCCCCTTCACAAGGGCGCTCTTCCCATTCACCTTCACAAGCAACGGGACTCCTCCCGTGTAGAATCTTTCTGCAACTCCCTTCTGGAAGATGACGCCGTCGAACCCTCCCTTGACGGCCAGTTCCATTACGAACGATGGGTCGATGTTTTTGTCGTTGAAGTCAGTAGAAGGGCCGTGCTCCAGCCCTTGGTCATAGGCGAGCAGCATGCTCCTGCCATCCTTGACAAAGGCTGACATCCTGTCTTGTTTCATGGTTCCCACCTCCCCCTCAGCTACTTAACAGTCTTACGGAAGGTCACACCCTTCTGCGCAAAAACAGTAGGAGGAGCGCTCCCGGCGTGAACCGGGGGCGCCCGTTTCGTGCGTTGAGCCTTGCCTATGGGAATGTCCCGAGTGTCTTGACCGCGTCAGCGACCCTGGCTACCCCGACTATCATCGCCGCCGTCCTGTTGTCCACATTGTACTTCTGTGCAGCTTCGTGGACGTCGTAGAAGGCGCTCGTGATCTTCTTCTCCAGCATGCCGTTGACTTCGGCTTCGGTCCATGAGATCCTCTCCAGGTTCTGGACCCACTCCAAGTAGCTTACGATGACGCCGCCGGAGTTGGCCAGGATGTCGGGGATCATGAAGACGTTGTTCTTGTGGAGTACCTTATCCGCCTCCGGGGTCGTGGGCCCGTTGGCGCACTCCGCGATGATTTTTGCCTTGATTCCCTTGGCAATGTCTGGAAGGATGGTGTTCTCGAGTGCTGATGGGGCGAGTATGTCGACGTCCATCTGAAGGAGCTCCTTGTCAGAAATGGGTTGGCTTCCTGGGAAGCCTACCACAGAGCCGGTCTTCTCCTTGTAGGCGATGAGCTTGTCCGCGTCGATGGGCGTCTTGCTCATAATCGAGCCCCTCGAGTCGCTGGCAGCCATCATCTTGGCGCCGTAGGTCTGGAGGATCTGAGCGTAGAAAGAGCCGGCGTTGCCGTACCCTTCTACTGCGAACGTTGCCTTCTTCAGGTCAATTTTGCTGACCTTGGCCGCTTCGACGGTGCAGAACACTGCGCCCCTGCCTGTGGCCTTGTCTCTTCCGAGAGAGCCTCCAAGACTGATGGGCTTGCCCGTGATTACTGCGGGTGACACTACGCCGGTGAGGGTGTTGTAGGTGTCCATGATCCAGGTCATGGTCTGACCGTTCGTGTACACGTCTGGAGCAGGGATGTCCTTGTAGGGCCCGATTATCGGGGTGATCGCCGCAGCGTACCTGCGGGTTAGCCGCTCGTTCTCCCCCAGCGACATGTGCTTCGGATCGCAGATGATGCCTCCCTTGGCACCTCCGTAGGGGATGTTGGCGACGCTTGTCTTCCAGGTCATCCAGGCAGACAGCGCTTTGACTTCGTCAAGCGTGACGCCCGGGTGATATCTGATACCGCCCTTGAACGGCCCTCTTGCGTCGTTATACTGTACCCTGTATCCTGTGAAGACCTGTGTCTTCCCGTTGTCCATTTTCACTGGAAGGGATACCGTCAGTTCTCTCTTAGGGTGTGCAAGAATCTGATGCAGTCCTTCGTCGAGCTTCAAGTACTCGGCAGCAAGCCTCAGCTGCTCAAGTGCGTTCTCGAATGGGTTAGGTTTTGGTTGGTCCATCTGTTTCACTTCGTATTTCTGAGCCATGAATTGCGCCCTTAAAATATTGTATTTAACGGAGGACGTTGTTTCTCAAGATAGAGAACGAGCGAGCTCACTGACCTTCATCTTCCAGTTGGGCGCCTTCACGACGCTGCTCGCCACGAGAACACCATCCACGCCGAGCTCCACTGCCTTGGTCACGTCTTCACCGCTTACTATGCCTGCCCCACACAGAATCTCCCCCTGATAGCCTACTCGACGAACGCCAGCGACAGTCTTCTGGACCAGCTCAGGACGCGCCTTTGACACCGCAATCCCGGAACCGATGAGCTCGGGGGGTTCGATGGCCAAGTACTTCGGCTTCAGCGCAGCGAGTCTTGCCGCCTCTCCTGCGGTTTGGGAGCACAGGCACACCCTCATCCCCATGCCTGCGAGTCGTGGCACCAGTTCCCGGAGCTCCGACGGCGGTCGTCTTGACTCACTGTGATTGAGTATGGTCCCGACAGCCCCCGCGGCCCTGACGGCTTCCGGGAGTATCTCCCCGGTGGTCTTGTCACCTTCTTTCGATCCTACGGTCTGACTGAACACCTTGGCCCTTGTCTTGGAAGCCACAAGCGCTAGCATCGGGGTCGGCGGCGCCACAATGGCTTCGATTCCTGCTTTGTCAGACACCCGCTGGACTGCCTGCGCCAGTTTGACGGATCCCTCGCCCAAGATCTCTGGGTAGTTCTTGAAGTTGACAATGAGAGTCCTCAATTGGTATCTAGAATGGCTCAGTTCGCTCTCTTAAAGGATGACATGGGCGTCGGCAGTGTCTCGTCGCGAGCACCGGTTCTCTAGAACCCGTCCTCGTCCGAGTCCTCTTCCCAACCGTCCTCGTCCAAGTCCTCGTCCAAGTCTTCGTCGAGTTCTTGGTCCTCTTCAGACATGACGGGCGGTCGCGCTTTCCATTGCACTATTAAATCTCGCGGTTCCGGGTTCTGTCAGATTCTTGGGTTACGACGAATGATTGAGGTCGCGTCGGTCGTCAGGCCGTGGGATTCTGTTGGGAAAGGGCTTCTCTGGACTATGAGCGCCTTCGAAGGTAGTTCCAAATCACGAAGCAGATGAAAGAGACAGGGAACGCGAAATCAGCAATGAGGTTCTGAGGTATGGGAATGTAGATTGATAGTGGTCCGTATTGGTAGGCTGGGAATAGGTAGTAGTTCAGGGCAATCCATCCCCAAAGCCCTAGCGAGTAGAGCCACAGGCCCAAGAACAGCGAAGTCAGAAACTTCCGCGAGACTACAAGAGATATGTTCATGATTCGGTTTCGTTCAAGGGTTGATAATCCTTCTAAAGGTTCGCCCTTCGCCGCGTTCGACTCTTAACAACAAGACAATGCCGGTACTTGGCCCAACAGCTTAACAGAACCCGGTCTCGGTGGGGGCTCCGATGAGGGCGCGCCTCCTGGCGATGAACGGCGACTCCATTGCAATGGCTGCTCGGGCAGTTCGTCGAGGGCTCCTCGTGGTCTATCCGACAGACACCGTCTACGGGCTAGGCTGCGACCCGCTCAATCACGCGGCGGTCAGACGCCTCTTTGAGGCCAAGGGGAGGGAATCGAAGCCAGTCCCAGTCCTTTGCGCAAGCACCGAGAAAGCCGAGGAACTGGTCAAGCTAAGTGGCCGCGCTGCCGAGCTAGCAAGGAAGTACTGGCCCGGAGCCCTGACAATCGTAGCGACGCTCCGACGGCCCCTCCCTCCCCAACTTACCCAGGGCGGGGAGTTCCTCGGCGTGAGGGTCCCCGCCCACTCCGGCTGCCTCGAACTGATTGCAGCCTGCGGAGGCTGGCTCACCGGGACGAGCGCCAACCATTCGGGCAACCCGTCGGCAAGGAGTGCGGGTCAGGCATTGGACGAGCTGGGCGACTCGGTTGACTTCGTGCTTGACGGCGGGAGGCTAAGTGGCCAGGATTCAACCGTGGTGAAGGTGGTCGGTGACGAAGTCACAATCTTAAGAACCGGTCCCATCGGGGTCGGGAACGAGAGGGAGGGCAGGTGAACCTCGTAGTCACGTCGGCGAAGGGTCTCGAAGCCCGGGCATCGGCTGAATTCAAGGAGATAGCCTTGCTTTCAGGGATCAGGAAACTGACCATCGACCGGTCAGCTTACGACGGGGTCATCGAAGTCGACGTCGAGAACCCCAGGGCGCTGATGTCTTTCATCACCGAGTTCGTGCGCTCCGAGCCATTCAAAGTCAGGTTCATCATGCGCATCATCCCCGTGGACAAGGTCGTAGACACGAAGGTCGAGGAAATAGTCAGGGTGGTAAAGGAACTTGCGCCGGTCATAGGTCCGGGCGAGACGTTCAGGATAACCATCGAGGCGAGGGACTCCCCCTACAAGGACAGAGATCTCATTGACGCCATTGCAGACGCAGTGGACAGGAAGGTCAATCTCGATTCCCCAGACAAGGTCGTACTGTTGCAAATTTTTGGAGAGTACGCCGGGATTTCGGTCATCTCACCCCACGACGTAATCAGCATCCAGAAGCTCAAGCGGGCTGCCTAGGCTCTTTCGGCGTTCAGCAGCGCCGCCTTTTCTATCCTCCCAAGTTCTGCACCCGTGAGCTCCAGCCTCGGCAGCTCCTTCCCGTCGATCCCCAAGGGGCACGTGAGAGCGCTTCTCCCCGCTACGACGACGACGAACTTGTCTCCGGACTTCGCACCTGCGTTCCTTATGGCCAGAGAGATTTGGGTAGTCCCTGCGAGCCTGAGGAGGAAATCTATCTCTGGCTTTTTGGCTAGCAGGCCCCCTGACGACGCGGCGTAGAGAGTCTGAGCAGCGAGGAGCTCGACGAAAACCTCGTTCCCCGCCAGCCCCCCCTTCACGGCCTGGACCATGGAGCCCGGGTTGGAGTGGGCGAAGCGGCGTTTGAAGTCCTCAGGGGAGGCTCCTCCTGGGCAAAGGAATGCCCTTGCGAAGATTCTCATTGGCCTACCCTCCGTGAGAGAACGGGATCAGCGTGACCCTGTCGCCGTCCTTCACGGGCCTACGGCGACCTGCAGGGACAAAGGCGTCCCCATCTTCAATCATCACAAGTGTGTTGTATCGATTGAACCCAGGGTCAGGTGCCGCCGACAACCCCCTTACTCTGTCCACAAGGTCGGCCGAGTCGATCTCCGTGCCTTCAAGGGTCAACTCATCGGAGCCCACGCTCCTGCCGATGTGGCCGTAGCACCTGACGTGAATCATTCTTGGCTCAGAAGGAGCAGCCTTTCCTTATACCTTCTCCCCTCGTAGAGTGAACCTGGAGGGAGAAGCTGCTCGTGCCTCCCTTCGAGACGCCTTCTTAGTGATGCCGAGGTTGCGCCGCCAAGCTCTGACATTGGAAAATCCGCTGCGACGGGCCTCGGATCGATTACATGCATTGAAGTCTTGCACGGAAAGAGCCTCCCTGATTTTGCCGAGTTCACGACGTCGTCCTTCCTGAGCTTCCTGACTAGGAGGATCACGTTCCTGTCCGACTGGAGCGGCACATCCACGTCGTCCTCTGGGACGAACTCCCTCTTCCAGCCGCTTGCACTTGCCATCCTGTCGAAGTCTCTCATTGTCTCCATCGCGAGTCCCAGGTCAAGGCTTCCTTCGGGGAGGTAGGCTGAGTTCGGGGTCAATAGCGCCAGCCCCGAGTCCCTGCCCTCGAGGGCGTCGAAGGCCTGCGCCAGGGTGGAACGCCGGGTGAGCCCAGACTCTCTGAGGATTTCGGGGATAGGAAACCCGGTAGGGAGAGTGTAGACCCTGGCCCATCTTCCGAGTTTGACCGCGGGCGAAGCATAGTCGACCGAGCAGCACACTGCGTTCTCCACCCCCAAGGAAATGAAGGCAGCAAGCCGGTGCATGCCATCGAGGACGGTGAGGCTCTCCAGGTCGATGATTATAGGATCCTTTTGGACGCCGTCCCTCATCATCTCGGCAGCCAGCCCTTGCACATGTGAGGGAATTGTTTCCTCGTGGGGCCTCAGGGCGCTGACGGGCTTGACTCCTAGTGTAAACCCCGCCTTCGCCAGGGCCACGGGCCTACGCCTTCTGTTCTTCGGCGGGGGCTAGGTGCTCTTCTGAATCTTCTATCTCCTTGGTCTTGGTAATGTAGCCCGCAATGCGGTTCCTGAGTTGTTTCGACGGGATAATCGCGAGGGCCTCCAGTGCCTTCTTGTTCGCTTCGAAGTCGAGACCAAAGGCTTCAGGGTGACGTTGCATAAGTTCCTCAGAGAGCCTCCGGGTCCTGTCCAACTTCTTTCAAGCCCGCTGTAGTGCCATGATTAACCTTTCTCGGACAGCCCAAGGAACCTCATCGCGTTGGCAGCTAGGGTCGCTCTGGTATCCTCGAACCCTTCCCCCCAGAGCTCCGAGAGCTTGAACACGACCGAAGGCACAAGCGAGGGCCCGTGGGCGCCACCCAGCGGCCCGAAGGGAACCGGTGAATCCGTCTCCGTAAGCACTCTGTCGTGGGAGGAACGAATTGCCATTCTCTGAAGCTTCTTCGAATACAAAAGGGAAGGTCCGTACGACACGTAGTATCCTCTCTGAACAACTTCTTGTAGAAACCCCTCTCCCTGGAACCAGTGCATGAGGACAGAGCCCAGGGCGAAGCCACCAAGAGCCTCAAGACACCCCTTTTCAGCATCTCTCGAGTGGACCTGAATGGGTTTCCTCACAGCTTGGGCCACCTCGAGCTGTGCCACGAGGGCCCTCATCTGGGCGCTTCCAGGCCCTTCTTCCGAATACTTCGGGTCGAGGCCTATCTCCCCTATTCCTGATGCCTGCCTCAAGTCCTGTTCGAGCCATGAAAGACTTTCCGCCCTTGGGGCGTTGGATGGGTGCACCCCCACGAAGGCCTTAACCGTCCCCGGGCACGCCTCCGCCTGCCTTAGCGCCGCAGACGACGTCTCACGATCTTCGCCGCACGTTACAAGCAAGGTTTGGGTGGCCACGGCAAGTGCTACCTGGCTGTCCGCCTCCATGC
>Ga0187780_10001612_pt1 | contig 17069 bp, 15 predicted proteins | sample 1015_Q2_SP10_20__FD_132429 | JGI IMG/M metagenome (GOLD analysis project Ga0187780, IMG submission 132429) | Tropical peat soil microbial communities from peatlands in Department of Meta, Colombia - 1015_Q2_SP10_20_MG | ecosystem: Environmental > Terrestrial > Soil > Wetlands > Peat | place...
AGGATGCTCGAAAACTGATTGCCGATCTCCTGGATGAAGAACTTCAGCAGAGCCACGTGGTGCAGGACGTCCGTTTCGATCGATTGCAGGAATTTTGCGCGCGTCAGCGAGGTCTCCAAAATCTCCGTAAGCATCTTGCGGAACGCGGCATGCTCCGGCGCGCCGGATTTCCGGCGCTGCCAGTCCTGCGTGTACATCAGGCTGATGTGCGTGCTCTGCCGGATCAGCGCGAGGATGTATTTCCGGGTAAACTCCACGAACCGGGGGCTCAGAAAGACGTCATAATGGATGTTGTCGAGACCTACAACCAGGTTCGTCAGCCGGATTTCGGCGGAATAAGGCGAAAGCTTCATCCGGGGAGGATGGGCAACGGGCGAAACGATCCGAGTCTCCGACATACTGAATCAGACTGCGGGCAATTTTTTACTTTAGCCGAGGCAAAAAGCGAGGCGCAATGGAACTGGGCGTAAAGGTTAATGCGGCGCCTGTCGGCAACGCCGAGAGCCGGGACACCTTTCCCTTCCCCGAGAATTCGCTACCCCAGAGGATCGATTATGGCCCATGCCTCTATCTGGGTCCGGCGGGCCAGCGGTGCAACCGGCGCGCCGCGGAAGGCGGATTTTGCCCGCAGCATACGCCGGGAGCGAAGAGCGAGATGGCCCCAGGAAAGTCCGGCACGCGCCGCGCCATCGCAATCATGGCCGCACTTGCAGCACTCCTCCCTTGGCTTACCGATCTAATCCGCGAGCTGATCCGCCTGCTGAAGTAGGTCAACCCTGAAGGTCGCACGCGGCCAAGATATCAGCCCGAAACTCAGGATTGCAGGTAAAATGTCGGGCCATGTCAAAGCTACTCGAAGGCAAGACAGCAATCGTCCTCGGAGTCTGGAACAAATGGAGCATCGCCTACGCCATCGCGCAGGCGTTTGCCAGAGAAGGCGCCACGCTGCTGCTCACCTACCAGAATGAGCGCGCCAAGCCCACGGTGGAGGAACTGGGCCGCGAACTTGGCGCGGCGGCTTTCTATCCCTGCGAGGTGCAACAGCAGGCGGATATCGACCGGCTGGCGGAATCGCTGAAGGCCGAGGGGCGTAACCTCGATGTCGTGGTTCACAGCCTCGCTGCCGCGAAACACGAGGAGCTGAATCAGCCGTTCCTGGAAACCTCGCGGGACGGCTTTCAGTTCGCTCTCGAGGTGAGCGCCTACTCGCTCGTCGCGATTGCAAAGGCGCTGTCCCCTCTGATGACCGATGGCGGGGCGATCCTGACGCTCACCTATCTCGGCGCCGTGCGCGTGGTGACCAACTACAACGTGATGGGAGTGGCCAAGGCCGCGCTTGAAGCCGAAGTCCGCTACCTGGCGAGCGAACTCGGTCCGAGAAAAATTCGCGTCAACGCGATCTCGGCAGGCCCGATCAAGACGCTTTCGGCGCGCGGGGTGAAGGACCTGTCAAAGATGCTGGAGCACGTGGCCCAATACGCGCCACTGCGGCGAAATACGGAAACTGCCGAGGTTGCCGATGCCGCTGTTTTCCTCGGCAGCAATCTGGGGCGGGGCGTCACCGGTAACGTCATCTACGTCGACTCCGGATTTCAGATCATGGGTTTGTAGACGGCGCCACGAGCGGGTCTGCGGCAAGTTTCGGAAGCAGGATGTTTTCCGGATCGTCGATCGAAATCCGGCGAACATCTTCGTCAACATGCTCCAGGTGGATGCGAATCGTCGGCCATCCGATGCGCAAAGTCAGCTTCTCCGGCCACTCCACGATTACAACGGCGCTGCCAGCGAAAACGTCCTCCAGTCCCAGCGTTTCGAGGTCGTGCAGATCTGTGATCCGGTAGAGGTCCACGTGGTAGACACGCGGCCCGCGCTCGTATTTGTGGACCAGCGTAAACGTGGGGCTGGTGACTTCGTCTTCTTCGGCCGCACCCACGCCGGAGGAAATTCCCTTTGTGAGCGTCGTCTTTCCCGCCCCGAGTTCGCCGGAGAGCAGCACCAGGACAGGGGCTTGAAGATGCGCGCCGATTTTCCGGCCGCACTCGATGGTTTCTTCCGTACCGCGCGTGAGGATTTCCAGCTTAGCCACGGCCGCACTCGGAGTAGAAGCGGCGATACGCCCGGGGTATCGAGCGAATCAGGTCCGTGGCCATCAGCGGAGCCTCGCCATTTTCCGCGTACGCGATATCGCCTGCAAGGCCGTGCAGGTAGACACCGAAAGCCAAAGCGCGCCACCAGTTTTCGATTCCAAACTGAGCCGTGAGGGCCGCGAGGATACCTGTGAGTACGTCTCCCGTACCGCCGGTAGCCATGCCGGGATTCCCTGTGGAGTTTATGAATGCCTGGCCGTTCGGAGCGGCGGTCACGGTTTGATAACCCTTGAGGATTACCATCGCATTCCAGCTCGACGCCGCCTTGAGCGAGACTTCAACACGGCGGGATTGCACGTCTGCGACAGTGTTGGCAAGCAGCCGCGCCATTTCGCCCGGGTGCGGGGTTATGGCAAGTCCGCCGCCTGGATGCTTGAGTTCTCCGGCCCGCCCCGCATAGGCGTTCAAAGCATCGGCGTCGATGACGACCGGCACGTCGTAAGTTCTCACGACATTTCGGACGAAGCTTTGCGTCTCCTGGTTGGTGGTCAGTCCCGGACCGATGGCGAGTGCGCGCTTGCCCTTCAGCAGCGTCCCGAATAGGCCGCCTTCCAGCGTGCGTTCTGAGATGGTTCCGGAGCGTGTGGCTGCGAGAGGTTCGGTCATGATCTCCGGCGTATGCGCTGCGACGATAGAGAGAACAGGTTCCGGCGTCGCAACCGTGACGAGTCCCGCTCCTGCCCGAAGCGCGGCCGTTCCCGCGAGCACGGCAGCCCCGCTCTTGCCGACTGAGCCCGCGACAATCAGCGCGTGGCCATAGTCGCCTTTATTGGCGCCCGGTTTTCGCGGGCGGGCAAACATCTCGAACTCGTGCGGCTCGCTCCAGCGAAGATTCCCCTTCCCGATTTCCTCGATCAGGCTGCCGGGAGAACCAATGTCCCGGACCAAGAGTTGGCCCGTATGTTGTGGCCCACCCGCAAGGAAAAAGCCCGGTTTCGGCGCTGTGAACGTGATTGTGTGATCCGCAAGGATCACTTCCCCGCGACTTTCTCCTGTATCCGCGACGAGGCCGGACGGAATGTCCACAGCGACTACGGCGGCAGTCGCAGCCTTGAGTGTGTTTACGTCGCGAATCACGTCGGCAAGGATGCCCTCGACAACCCCGCGCGTGCCCGTGCCGAGAAGCGCGTCGATGATGACCTCGGCAGACGACAGAACGGATCGATGTTGTTCCCATTTGCTGAGGTCGGGAGCCTCGATGACTGCGCTTGATGTGTTCCGGTAACGCTTGAGCTGGATGCCTGCATCACCGGCGACCTCGCCCGCCTGCGCGATCAGAATCACGGCAGGCTTTGCACCCCACTCGATCAGCCGGCATGCTGCGGCAAATCCGTCGCCGCCGTTATTTTTCTTGCCGCAAAGGACAAGAATCCGCCTGCTCTCGAGATTCGGGAATCGCCCACGGACAAATTCCGCCACACGGTCGCCCGCGTTCGTCATAAGCGTCGCGCTCGGAACGCCGAAGCGCTCCGTGGTCAGGCGGTCGACTTCCCTCATCTCCGCGGCTGTGATGATCTTCATGGATGGAGACTCGCGGCCAACATCAATGCCTCGAAGAAACCAGTATAGTGAAATTCGACATGCGTCCCTAGCCCATGCGGGCGATGACGATCGTCATGTCGTCCATCTGCTCGGGCGAGCCAGCCCACTGCTCGGCGGCCGAAACAAGGCTTTCGGCTAGCCTTTGAACCGGGATATCCCGCTGGCGCAAAGTGGTCGTTTTCAACCGCTCGATTCCGAATTCCTCGCCATAGACGTTTTCAGGCTCGGTGATGCCGTCGCTGAAGGCGACAAGGAGGCTTCCTGCCTTCGCTTCGAGCGTACGCTCCGTGTATCCGGGATTTTCGAAAAGTCCCACGACCGTGCCGCCTTCATCGAGCTGCTGAACGATGCCATCCGTGACAAAGAAAGGCGCCAGATGGCCGGCATTCGTGTACGTGAGCGTTCGCGCGGTCGAATCGTAGATGGCGTAGAAGAGGGTGGCATAGTGGTCTTCGGACGTATTCAGGAAGAGGTGCCTGTTCACACGTGAAACGATGTCTGCCGTGCATGGATGCGTGTCTGTCGGAGCGATGCTGCGCAAGGCCGCTTGCAGGCTCGCCATCAAGAGCGCCGCGGAGATTCCCTTGCCGCTGATGTCCGCTACAGCGATACCCACGCGCGTAGGACCCAGCGGAATGAAATCATAGTAGTCGCCGCTCACCACGCGTGCAGGACGGCAGATCGCGGCAAGCTCCAGCCCCGGTACAGAAGGAAACACCCTCGGAAATAGCTGTTCCTGCACCTCGCGGGCGATCGAGACTTCGTTTTCCAGGCGCTGCTTCTTTCGCTGCTCTTCGATCAGCTCCGAAATCGAACCTGTCATTTCGTTGAACGATTCGGCAAGGGCTCCCAGCTGATCCCGCTGGCGCACGTGGATTCGGTGCCCGAAATCGCCGCGACGGACGTGGAGAGTGCCGTCATACAGATCGGCAACGGAACGAGTGATCGTGCGCACCAATACCACCCCGGTTCCGAGAGTGGCAATTTCCAGCAGCAGAAAGATCACCACTGCAACTTCCAGACCGACCACGAGAGCAGGCCCAAGTGCCCCCACGGACGTCAAAAGGTCTCTGTTTACTTCGGACAAGCGAAAGGAATAGCGAGCGAGCACGGGCCGCTCGACCGCATCCGTGCCCAGGTCCGCACGGAACGCTTCGAGCGTCGCCACACCACGGATGCGAATGTCGAGCCAGTTTGTCGCCGGAATCACTTTCCGATTCGCGCTGGCGATGCTCTCTCCTAGGGTGTAGTGTGTCCCGCCAATATCGAAAGAGATCCCGGGCGCCGACAAGTTCGCCGACGGCTCGAGAAGCATCAGCTCGATCGGCCCAAGCTTTGAAGGCAAGCTATCCAGCAGCTCCGGAGTGATCGGCGCAATCGCAAGAAGCGTTGCATGACCGCCGGGAGCCGTAAGAGTCTCGGCAGAGGCGAACCAGAGCTGATTTCGAAACTCCGCAAGGCCCGTGAACTGCTTCCCGCTTGCCGTACGCACCAGTTGCTGCCCATGGTTCACGACCACGCGCACGCCGGGCCATTCCGCCTGGGCAGCGGCAATGATCTTCGCCACGTTCGGTCGCATGAGAATTGGATCGATGATGGCCGTGGAATTGGGAGGAACAGGCTGGTCGATTTTGAGGTCGGGCTCCCGATTCAGCGCTGCGGCTATGGAATCGGTATCGGCCGCGAGGACCGTAAGCCGCCCCTCAAGGTCGTCACGAAGAAGATGCGCGCCGATCTGAAGCTCCAGCAGATAGGCCGATGTCGTCACCATTCCCAGGAGAAGGACCACCGGCAGCGCAGCCACAAAAAGATACGCGACGATCAGCCGATTGCGCAGGCTCCAAAGAGCGCGAGTTCTTAGGAAGGCGATGAGCCGCACGAGTAGATAGACCACCGCGGCAAATGCAACGAAGCCCAGGAGACTCGTGAGAGGCAGCGTGATCCCTGTGACCCGGCCAATCAGCCGGAAAATCACATAAAGCGCGATAGCGCCAACCGCGATGCGGTCGACAATAGAAGTATGGCGGAAAAAAACAAGCAAGCGGCGTGGAGAGAAGTGGTTCATGAAGACCGTTCAAGGCGCGTGGAAGTGGCTGCCCAAAAACCGAAATTTAGCATGGTTCAGCGCGCGGAACGCTCGCCTCGTTGCACATTGCTGTGGTGGCGGCTATAGGTGAAGTAGATGACCAGACCGATGATGAGCCAAATGATCAAGCGCACCCAATTTATGATGCCAAGCTTGTAGATCATGTAACCGTTGAAGCCGATTCCCAGCAGAGGCACCAGCGGAACCCAGGGCGTGCGGAAAGGCCGGTCATGTTCCGGACTCGTGCGACGAAGGACCATCACGGAAATGCATACCAGCACGAAGGCAAAGAGCGTGCCGATGTTCACCATCTTGCCGATGTCGTCGATCGGAACGAGGCTGCCAACGATGGCCGCGAGAAGGCCGACGAGAATCGTGTTTTTATGTGGCGTGCGGAACTTCGGGTGAATCTTGGCGAAGAAACTTCGCGGGAGAAGCCCGTCACAAGCCATCGAGTAGAGCACGCGCGTTTGGCCGAGAAGCATCACGAGCATCACGCTGGTCAGTCCGGCCAGAGCGCCCGCGGTAATCAGGTACGAGGCTTTGGTGAGGCCACGATCGAGGAAGGCGACGGCGAGAGGCGCTTCGACGTTTACTTCTTTCCACGGCACCATGCCCGTTAGGACCGCAGCTACAAGAATGTAAAAGATCGTGCAAATCAGAAGCGAGGCGATGATGCCGATCGGCAGATCGCGCTGCGGCTTTCTGGCTTCCTGCGCAGTGGTGGAAACGGCGTCGAATCCGATGTACGCGAAAAAGATGTAGGCAGCCCCGGCGCCGATGCCGGAAAAGCCCATCGGCGCGAACGAGGCCCAATCGTGGCCCCAATTCGACGGGTGCACGTAATGCGCGCCCAGCAGAATCACGAACAGGACCACAGAAACCTTCACGATTACGATCGCGGAATTGAACGTGGCGCTTTCCTGAATTCCCACTACGAGAATCGCGGTGATAACGAGAGCGATCAGGAACGCGGGAAGATTGAAGCCGACCTCGAAGCCGAAAAGGTGTGGCGCTCCGACCATGTCATGCGCGCGCTGCACAAGCTCGGGCGACTGCGCACTGATGATGTCCCCGACGCGATTCAAGAATGCCTGGGTACCTGCAACGAGATTAGGATCGGAGGCTTGCGCCATCTGCCGTGCAACGATGCCCTCGGCAGTTCGCAGGCCGGTCCAGTGATCGTAGGCGAGCCACAATGGAATTTTCAGATGGAAGATGTCGAGGAATTCGATGAAATGGTTCGACCAGCCCGAGGAAACGGTGCTCGCGCCCATCGCGTATTCGAGCGTGAGGTCCCAGCCGATAATCCAGGCGAAGAGTTCACCCAGAGCGGCGTAGGCGTACGTGTAGGCGCTTCCGGCAAGAGGTATCAGCGCGGCGAATTCCGCGTAGCAGAGGCCCGCGAACGCGCAGCCCAGTCCGGAAATCACGAAGGAGAGCATCAGCCCCGGCCCGGCGTAGTGCGCGCCCAGGCCTGAGAGAACGAAAATTCCGGCGCCGATAATCGCGCCGACACCGAGAGCCGTAAGCGAAAGCGGGCCGAGCGTGCGCTTCAGAGTGTGCTCGCCGATGTCGTCCGCCTCGTGCAGTAGCCACTCCATCGGCTTCTTTGCAAACACGGAACTCATCCGCGATCTCCCTCCTGGCGTCTGTTTCAGAGTGCCGCAGGCTTCTTCCCTACCCACTTCCACAGGGCGTAAACCGGCAGGCCAAGCAGAACAATGATCAAGCCCGGCCAAGTGTACTGTGGTTTATAGCGTAATAGCTGAATTTCGAGAAACGACGCCATCAGGAGATAGAGTGCCGGAAGGACGGGATAGCCAATGGCTCTGTAGGGGCGCGGCATTTCCGCGCGCCGCCAGCGAAGCAGAAAAAGCCCCAAAAGCGTAAGGATATAGAAGAGCACCTGCGCAAATATCAGGAAGTCGAGCAGCTGGCCGTAGGTCCCGGAAAGGCACAGGGCCGATGCCCAAATACACTGTGCAACAAGCGCGACGGCCGGGACGTGGTTTCGATTCACCGTGCCGACGGAACGGAAGAAAAGCCCGTCCTTTGCCATCGCGTAGTAGATTCGCGCGCCCGCGAGAATCAGCCCATTGTTGCAGCCGAATGTGGAGACGAGGATCGCAACCGCCATCAGCACCGCACCGATAGGACCGAAGATCACTTGCGCAACGGCCGTCGCGACGCGCCCCTCCGACGCAAACTCAATCCCCCGGGAGAGCGCCGTGGACCCGTTGGGATCCCCCGAAAGAGGCAAGACTCTGAGATACGCGACGTTCGCAAGCGTGTAGAGTAGAATCACGATTCCAGTTCCGAGAGCGAGCGACAGCGCCAGGTTCCGTCCGGGGTTCTTCACTTCCGCCGCGGTGAACGTGACGCTATTCCATGCATCCATCGCGAAGAGCGACCCCACCATCGCCACGCCGACAAGCGTGAGCGTCCCAACCATCCACGTGGAGTGATCGGGAGGGTACGGATGCAACATGCCCCAGCCGGCATTGCGCCAAAAGTTCGTGAAGTTCGCAGCGCGGGCAACCGACGTCGCGAACCACATGCCGAGGATCACAAGCAGCGCGAGCGCGCTCGTCTTCGTGACTGTGAAAATGTTTTGAACGATCTTGCCGAGGCGAAGACCCCGCGTGTTCACCCAAGTGAGAAAAGCGATCGAAAGAATCGCGAGAAGGTTCTGCCGGTTCAGGCCGACGTTGTAAGGACCAAGTTCACCGAACCACAGCCTCCATGGCCCGAACGTGCCGATCTTCAAAATCCAGTGCAACGGGGAAAACCAAGGCGCCAGCACTCCCGTGAATTTGGCGAATGCGATGGCGACGGCCGCAATCGTGGCCGTCTGAATTACCAGCAGCATCGCCCAGCCGTAGAGAAACCCCCAGACTTCGCCGAGCGATTCGCGGAGGTAGACGTACTGGCCGCCCGCCTGCGGCATAGCCGTTGCCAGTTCGCCGAAACTGAGCGCTCCGATCAGCGTCATGAGGCCCGAAGCAAGCCATACAACAAGAAGCAAGCCGGGACTCTGCACCTGATGAGCGATATCCGCGGAGACAATGAAGATTCCCGAGCCGATCATCGATCCGACGACGATCATCGTCGAATCGAACAGACCGAGGCCCTTGACGAGTTCGGTGGAAGCCCGAGCGGGCGAGCTTTGGATGGTCTGCGCCTGTTCCGCCACTGCGTTCCTTCTCGAGCCTTTCAGGCTCGCGCGCCGCGCGCGCGAGCCGCTTCCGCAAGGTATTCGCGAGCGCGGGACGCCGGATCGCTCGCCGCGGCAAGATCGCGAATCACAGCGACCGAATCGGCCCCCGCGCGGAACACGTCACCCGCGGTCGCTACGGTGATACCACCAATGGCTACGATCGGCTTATCCGTCAGCCGCCGCGCCTCTCGCACAAAATCAATTCCGACGACCGGATCCGGGTTTTCTTTCGTGCTCGTCGGGAAGATCGGCCCCACGGCAATATAATCCGCCGAAGTTCCCGCGGCTTCGCGCAATTGCGAGACGTTGTGTGTCGAAACGCCTACCCAACAGGCGCTCCCGCACACCCGGCGCGCCGCTTCGACGGGCACATCCTCCTGGCCCACGTGAACTCCCCCTGCTCCCGCGATTGCGGCAACGTCCGGGCGGTCATTGACAATGATCCGAACGCCAAGCGGCGAGAGTTGCGCAACGAGTTCCTTGGTCGTGGCAAGAAGCGTGCGAGCGGACGCACGTTTGTCCCGCAACTGGATGAGCGTCACACCTGCGTTTGCAAGGGACGCAGCGATTTCAAGCGGCGGCCTGGAAATCAGGCTTGGATCGAGGATCGCGTAGAGAGGTGGAAACACCCGCATCTCCTGGCTACTTCCCTGCCGTTGCCGTAAGCCTTTCGAGGAAATGCGTGTCGAAATTGCCGGCGCGAAAATCCGGGTCGGCCAAGATACGCTTGTGCAGCGGAATCGTGGTGTGAATCCCCTCGATGATGAACCCGTCGAGAGCGCCTTCCATTCGGACGATCGCCTCGGCACGGTCGCGGCCGTGCGTGACGAGCTTCGCCACAAGCGAGTCGTAATACGGCGGGATTACGCCATCCGCATACGCGGCGGTGTCCACGCGAACTCCCGGTCCGCCGGGCACCCGAAAAGCCGTGATTCGCCCCGGCGACGGCCGGAACGTTTCAGGATTCTCGGCATTGATGCGGCACTCGATCGCGTGCCCCTCGAAGCGAACCGGGCCTACGACATCATCGAGCTTTTCTCCTGCCGCAACCCGAATCTGCGATTTCACGAGATCGACACGCGCGACCATCTCGGTGACGGGATGCTCCACTTGAATGCGCGTGTTCATCTCGATGAAGTAGAGCTTGCCGTCCGTATCCTGCAGAAGTTCCACCGTTCCTGCGCTCGAATAGCCCACTTTGCGGAGCGCGTCAACGATCTGCCTGCCCATGCAATCGCGCGTCGCGGCATCGAGCACAGTCGACGGAGATTCCTCCAGCACCTTCTGGTGGCGGCGTTGGAGCGTACACTCGCGCTCTCCGAGATGCATGATATTTCCGTGCTTGTCCCCGAGCACCTGAAACTCGATGTGCCGCGGATGCTCGATGAGTTTTTCCATGTAGACGTTCGGGCTGCCGAACGCCTGTTCGGATTCGGCACGCGCGGTCTGGAAAGAAGGGAGCAGTTCTTTCTTTGTGCGGACGACTCTCATGCCGCGCCCGCCGCCGCCCTCCGCGGCCTTGATAATCAGCGGGAAGCCGATCTCGTTGGCGACCTTTTCGGCGGTCGTTTCGTCCGGGACAATGCCGTCGCTGCCGGGAATCACCGGCAATCCTGCCGCGGCCATTTCGGCACGCGCGCGGTCTTTTTCTCCCATCATGCGGATCACGTCCGGCGACGGGCCGATGAACGTAATGTGCGAGGCCTCGCAGACCTCGGCGAAGTTGGCGTTCTCCGAAAGGAAACCGTAGCCGGGGTGGATCGCGTCAACGTCCGCGATTTCTGCGGCGCTGATCACTTGCGGGATGTTCAGGTAGCTATCGGAACTGCGCGGCGGACCGATGCAAATCGCTTCATCCGCGAATCGGACGTGCAGGGCGTGGCTATCCGCCTCCGAATAGACCGCGACGGTGCGGATGCCCAGTTCCTTGCAGGCGGAAAGCACGCGCAGCGCGATTTCGCCTCGATTCGCGATGAGAATTTTCTTGAACATGCGCTAGGAGCAGACGCTCTTTCGTGCCCGGCGGGCAGGTCACTTCTTGCCGCGCGGTCGTATGCCGAAGAGCGGCTGGCCGTACTCGACAGGATGCCCGTTTTCGACGAAGGCTTGTACGACTTCGCCCGCTACATCCGATTCAATCTCGTTCATCAGCTTCATGGCTTCGATGATGCAAAGCACCTGGCCCACTTCCACGCGGCCGCCGACCGTTATGAAAGGCTCAGCCTCAGGGCTCGGCCTCGCGTAGAACGTTCCCACGATGGGCGACTTTACAACGTGCAAGGCCTCCTCGCGGGCTTCCTTTGCCGGCTCCCGGCTCGCTGGCGGTGCGGGGGCCACAGGGGCCGCATGGTGCGCGCCGGCATGCGCAACTTCCGCGACCGGAACTGGGGTTGCCGCAGCAACCGAAGCCTTCTTCAGGCGAATGTGAACGCCGCGCTTCTCATACTCGAACTCCTCAAGTCCGTTCTCCTCCATGAACGCAAGCAAATGCTTCACTTGCTCGAGGTCCACGCCGCGGGTTTCCGCACCCGCCCCTGATGCTGATTTCGCCTTTTTCGCCATTTTTACAGTTCTAGGAAATCCCGGGGAGCCGTCGTCAGGTCCACGGCGCCCTGCGGCGTCACCACGACATCGTCCTCGATTCGGATGCCCCCGAGCCCTTCCAGATAAACGCCCGGCTCAACTGTCACGACCATGTTTTCCTGAAGAACGGTCTCCTCACCCTTGCCGATCCGGGGCGCCTCGTGGATTTCGATTCCTACACCGTGGCCCGTGCTATGCGTGAAGTATTTCGCTAATCCCAGCCGTTCTAGAGACTGCCGTGCCGCCTTGTCGACATCCCCCGCCTTGACGCCAGGCCGAATAGCCCGTTTGGCGGCTTGCTGCGCTTGCAGGACTGCCTCGTAGAGGTAGCAAACCTTCCTCGGCGCCCGTCCGACGTATACGGTGCGCGTCATGTCACTGCAATAACCGCGAAGTATAGCACCCTGGTCGAAGACCACCAATTCCCTTTTCCCCAGCGCTTTCGAGGTAGGACGAGCATGGGCCCAGGCCGAACGTGGCCCAGATGCCACAATGGTCTCAAAGGAAGGCCCTGAGCCTCCTCGGTGCTTGATCCCGTACTCGATTTTCGCTGCAAGGTCCAGTTCCGTCACTCCGGGCCGGATCTCGGGCACCACGTCTTCGAAGACCTCGCTGATCAGCTTGGCAGCCGCTCGCATTCGGTCAATCTCGTCGGCGTCCTTGACGGCTCGCAGCTTCTCCACTGCGTTGCCGTCTCCTGCCCAACGGACGCGCTTCCCGGCTGCCCCATCGAGCGCCTGCTTTTGGGCAACCGTGACGTTGCCGAAGGCCAGCCCGATGCGTTGCCGACCAGACCTTGACCGCAACAGCTCGCCCAAAGCGCGGATCAGGCCACGCTTGGCGATGTGAACTCTGGCACCGAATACTTCCTCGGCGGCCTGGAATGTGTACCGGCTATCGGTGAAAAGAATGCTCCGCGACGATTCCACCAGCAGCAGCCCTGCACTGCCGGTGAAGCCGCACAAGTATTGGATATTGGGGAGATGGGAGACCAGCACTGCGTCTACCTGGAGCGCAGAAAAGGAATGCCGGAGCCGGTCCATTCGGTCCTTGGACCCGCCCCGGCCTGAACTTTGCTTTCCTTGTTTCGCCGCCAAGTCCGGCAGCCGGTTCTCCACGAGTCCCCGACGAGCCCTAGCTCGGCAGGATTCGAGGCGTCAGGAAGAACAGAAGCTCCTGAGAAGTGGAGCTTACCGTCGTGTGCTTGAACAGGTTGCCTAGCGCCGGGATGCTCCCGAAGAGCGGCACCTGTTGGATGTCCGTGCGCTGCTGGGTAACGATGATTCCGCCGATGACCACGGTGGCCCCATCGTTCACGGTCACCTTCGTCTCGGCCGATTGCGTGTCGATCGCAGGGATGCCTTGAACTCGCGGGATCGCCTGGTCGATCTGGTCGTTCTCCACAGTCACGTCCATGTAGACCGTGCCCTCGGCCGTAATCTGTGGGGTGACGTCCAGCTCAAGAACGGCGTCCACAAACTGCACGGAAACCGTATTGTTCACAATCGTCTGCACTGGAATCTTTGTTCCTTGCTTGACGGTCGCCTTTTCGTTGTTCTGTGTGATCACCTTCGGCTTCGAGAGCAGTTTACCGACGCCCTTCTCCTCGGCCGCGGTGATGACCTCATCCAAGGCGAAATTCGTGGTGGAGAAGGCATACGCAAAGCCGCTCGTCGGGGCGCCAACCGGGAGGTTGCTGTTCAGCGGGATCGACCCGGATGTCGCCGTGCCGCCGCCACCCACGATGATCGGCGGCGCTGGGAGAGGTGGGAAATTGCGGATGATGGGGCTGGTTCCAACTTCCGACGTGCCGCCAAAAATGCTTGTCGGGTGGCCGCCCAATGCCGCAATGCCAAACTGACTGCCGATTTCCCGCGAGAACGACCGGTTCGCCGCAACCACACGCGCTTCGATCTCCACCTGCCGCGACTTCCTATCGAGCTGGCGGATCAGGTTATCGATCACCGGCATGGTCGTCGGAATGTCGCGGATGATCAAAGTATTTGAGCGGTCATCCGCGATAATGTCGCCACGCGAGGACAGGAACTTCTTCAACGTGGTGGCGAGAGTCGTCGCCTTGGCGTAGCTGAGAACGCGCGTTGTCGTCACAGCATCGGCCGCTTCGGCCTGCGCTTTGGCGAGATCGCGGGTCTCTTCTGCTTCCTTCTGCAAAGTCTCCTTCGTGGCAATGCGCAGGACGTTGCCGTCGAGCTGCTTATCGAGGTCGTTGTTCTTCAGGACGATGTCGAGCGCCTGATCCCACGGCACATCGTCCAGAACGATCGTGAGCGTCCCCTTCACGTTCGGGTCGAGCACGACGTTGAGTCCGCTAATCTCATGAATGAGGCGGAAGAAATCGCGCAGATCGACTTCCTTCAAATTCACGGAAATCGGCTCACCGCTGAATTTCCCGCTCGGGGCCACAGCTGGAGCCTGGGCCGAAGATGAAACGGACATTGGCTGCGCAGCTACCGGCTCCGGCGCTGGAGCCGCAGCGCGTTCCGAAGCAGATCCCGAAGACCCTGCAGAGACGGATTTCGATTCTGCCGCCGATGCTTCGGAAGCCAGGTTTGTGGCCGCGACGATCTGCTGCGGCTGAACTGTCTGCTGCGCGGGCGCAGCGAGTGCCGCTGCGGGCTGCGTCAGGGCGACGGGCAACACTGCGGCGGGAGCTGGAATGCTGGCGGGCTTCGCCACAGCGGCCTGCTGGGCCGGTGCTGTCTGGTGCGGTGCGGCAGCTTTCGTCGTCATGAGGTCGGACGGCTGTGCAGGCACTGGAACAACGGAACCGTTCGACGCCTCGCTGGGCACGAAGGATACTGTGACCGTGCCGCCGTCTTTCCCGATGTTGTAGGTCGCGGGTTCGCGGAGATCGATCACAATCCGCGAAACTTCCGGCGTGAACTGCGCCAGCCGGACCTCGCGAACGGGATCGAGGTTGCTCGCGATATGACGCTCCGCAGTCCTCAGATGTGCGCCGTCGAAATCCAGAACCAGGCGATCGGGATTGTGCAGTTGTGTCGCGTGATAGTTCAACGGACCCGAGCCCGAGATATTCACTTCTGTCTGGTCACCCTTTTGAGCCAGATGAACCTGCTGGATGGCCTCGAAAGGAGTGCCCGGAATTTTCGTCTCGGCAGCCTTGGCCGATGCAGGCTTCAACACTGCTGCCGGAGCTGGAGACGGTGGCGCAGGCGATGCGGCCGCATCGGGAGTCTTCGAAACGGATAGCAGGAGATCCTGAGAGTCTTTCTGTTCAACGCGCGGCTCGACGCCCTGGGCCAACAGAATCTCTACCCGGACAACAGGCTTCTCGCCGGACGTATAGCTTGAAACGCGATAGCCCTTCATGAGATCGGAAGGAACTACGCGCGCACCGGCAGGATCGGCGGCTGAGACACCACTCAAGTCGAGCACGTACAGGCTCGCGCTTGGCCGATACGTGGTGTATTGAAACGGCGCGTTCGCCTCTGCTTCGAGCTGCACCGCACCGTCCTTTACCACTGCCTTCACATGCACGACCGGCGCGTCGCTTGCCGGGAGCGCCCCATTCGTAAGAATCAAGCCGGCCGCCACCAGCGCGCCCAGCCCCCACGCCCGCCACATGATCCTCATTGCTGCTCTCCTGCACTCGCGAAGATTCGCTTCGTTACCATTCGCTCAAGCGGCTTGCCAAAGGCGTCCTTGGAGTTTTCCTTGAACGTAACGCCCTCCAAACTGATCTTTTCCACATCTCCGTCATAGAGCTTGTCCCCTTCCCGGATGAAGTACACGCGCTCTTCCGGGTTGGAAACTACAGCAATCATTCCGTCGCCAGACTTTACGGTCCCGTCGATGCGTACAGTCGCGATCACTAGCCCCGCCTTGCCGGGCGGCAGGTGAAGCGCGCTGGCATCCTTCTTCTCGCTGACCAGAGGAACGAACGGGTCTCGCTTGCCCGCCATTTCGGTCTTTCCCGACGAGGCTTCGGCATCAGGGGATTTTTCCTCGGCGGGCTTCGCCGGCATCGCCGCTTTCGCTGCGGCCCTTCGTGCCGCTTTCTTCTGTGGCTTGCCTTGCGCCCATCCGGCCGAAACCATGCACAACGACACCGCCAGAACTGCCAGCAGGTTCGGGATCGTCTTTGCGAGTCTCATCTTCATTGCCCTATCGTTTTGCCGGCGCAGGTGGTGCGGGCGCGGGCTTTTGCTCGATTGGATTCGTAAAGAACGTCGTGACCGTGAACGCCCCGGTGACCGAAGTTCCAGGCGTCACGTGAAACTTTGTTCCGGTATTCGCGCCGAAGGCGGAGAGTTTCAGGTCCCCCACATTGATAATTCGCGAAAGCCTGCCGAGGCGGGAAAAGAAATCAAGCACGGAGAAGTACGGGCCATCCGCCTCGACATCGAACGGCATTTCATAGTAGTAGGGCTTTTGATTCACGGGCTTTGCCGTCAGGGAACGGATCGAAACGCCCGAGCTGAGCGCCGAACGCTGCACCATCAGAATGAACTGGTCGGTCTGCTTTTCCTCGGGAACGATTGCCTGCAGGGTGGCCAACTGCTTCTCAAGCGCGTCCATCTCCGTCTGCAACTCGGAGCGCCGCTGCTTGTAGACGCGCAAGCCCTCGACTTCCTTTTCGAGCGGCGTCAACTGCGCTTGCGCGCTTTCCAATTGCCCGCGCACGGTGGCGAGGGGCGAGAGGGGAACGTAGAATCCCGCCAGCACCAACACGACAGCCAATCCCACGAAGAGCAGGGCCTGAAGGGGCCAGGGCCATTCCCGGAAGCTGGTTGCCATGGCTAGCTCCTCCCCTTTGGTGCGGGTTGCGGAGGTTGTGCGGTTCCCGCCGCCGGTTCAGTCTTGGGTGCCGCGCCTTGCGGAGCGATGCCCACAGACATCGAGAATCCGTAGGTCTCGACCGAAGGGCGCAGGTCATCTTCCTTCGCGCTCTTGATTTCCACGTTCGTGAAGTATCCGCTGCGCTTCAGTTCGGTGATGAAATTCGCCACCGAATTGATCGAGCCCGCTTCGCCCTGAATGTCCAGGGAATCGCCGCTCCGGGTGATCGTGGTAAGCCAGAGCGAATCGACCCGGACGACCGTATTCGCGACCATCTGAAGCAGATCCTGGGCGCCCGTGCGGTTCCGCTGCAGCGTTTCGATCACATCGATGCGCTGTTGCAGCACATTTTTCTGGTTTTCGAACCGGTCCACATCTTGCTTGATCTGTTCGAGGCTCGCGCGCTCGACTTGCAGTTCGTTGATGCGCCTTTGCGTCTCGTCGAGCTGGCGCTTCTGCGAAACGTAGACCACCGCCAGAATCACACCGGCGAGGACGATTGCCCCGAGGAACAGGGCAATCTGCAGCGTTGCCTCGAGCGGCACCGCCTGCTTTACCGCCTTGGGACGGGCTTGGCCAAGTAAGTTGATCCGGATCATGGCGTATCAAAGCTCCTGAGAGCCAGCCCGACGGCGATCGCCAACCGCGGGGCCAGATCTCGAACCTGGTC
>Ga0187780_10001613_pt1 | contig 17065 bp, 15 predicted proteins | sample 1015_Q2_SP10_20__FD_132429 | JGI IMG/M metagenome (GOLD analysis project Ga0187780, IMG submission 132429) | Tropical peat soil microbial communities from peatlands in Department of Meta, Colombia - 1015_Q2_SP10_20_MG | ecosystem: Environmental > Terrestrial > Soil > Wetlands > Peat | place...
GAAAGTCTAAGAGCAGAGTGGTCCCGAGGCTCGTTTCTGCATCGATATACTAGACGCACGCCGGCGTTCTCTGTCACGATGGCCATCGCCGTGAGAGGGGTAGGGCCGGCATTTTTTGTTTGGAAAAGTCAATTGAAGTGAAGAAATCATCCCGCCGACACTGGCAGAGCCAGAATCAACCGAATTGCCATTGAGATTTCCGAACCTGTTCAGTGGGGAGCCTCGAAGATTTCAATCCACAGCTCCAGGGTCCCATCGTGTTCTTCCGGTCTGCCTATCAGTTTATAGCGCAGTTCCTTCTCGTAGCGTTTCCGGAGCACTTGGGTGTCGAGTTTCTGCGAACGGAACAAGTAGTCAGCATCATCCCTATCTTTCCCACTGCTCCGTTCGAGCTTTGACAAAATGCAATCGTAAGGGTCCGGCACCAGTAACTTGAGATACTGGAACACTCCGGGGACCATCTCTTTCAGCCGAGAATCATAATTTTCGGGAAGATTTGCGACGCCTACACGATGAAGCGAAACCCGATATTTCTTATGGAGAATTGAGTTGTACCCTGCCACCTCCTCGAGATTCAAATTTGCTGGCACCGCGCTAAAGTAGTCGATATCTCCCGTGGAACGGGGCAACCCATAGAAATGAACCAGGACGAATCCGCCAATGCAATGAAGTTGGAGAGGCTCTTGCAACATACCGTCGAGTTCGGCCAAGAACTCTTGCCAAGGCGAGGGAAGCGGCGGCGTTTTACCTGGCATATTGAAGGTGTTCTGGCTTCATGTCTGCTAGCAGGTTCCAGTGCTCTGCGTCAGTGGTTCGCTTGTTCCTCAGCCATTCCCTCTCACGCTCGGTGCGAGGCGGGCGGTAGAAAACATCTTCCTTCGCAAGTCGGCTTTCATCGAGCATGTTTTCGAGTTGGTTTAGTTCCATCGACCTAGCGCCGTCGTTCTGCATTTCAGCCACCCGTCGCGCGAGACTAACAACAAAGCCAAGACGGTTTTGTAAATTGAATCTCCGGGCGTTCTCGACAAGCCACCGGTTCGGCCTCGCATATCTCATAACAACCCAGGGCAAAGCCTCGGCAACTCGCCCGTCGAGACTTTTTTGTGCTAATGCAGTCAGCAATACTTCGAAAGGATGCTTTGTCGGAGAACGCGGGCAGAGGTACGAGAATCCCGGGTATTCGAGTCGCGCAAGCCATTCGGTCAAATGCTGATCGTCCGTGTGCGAAGGCGTGAAAGTATCGTCAAGAGGGAGAACCTCCGGGGAAAGTCCATAGACTGAAGTGGCCCGTCGAACGAGTTCGGGAGTGAGCCGTCTTTTACCCTTCTCCAGGAAGTTCAAATACGCCTGCGTCACTCCCAAGCGAGCGGCAGCCTGGATTTGGGTCCAACCCCTTTGGAGGCGTGCCGATCTAAATTCATGAAGTTTCATACCCTTATGTTATAACTTAATTGTTATAATTTGTCAATATCGGCGTTGCAAACTGTCGTCGCTATACCCAAATTCGCAAGAGACATTGCCCCAGCCGAAAGGCGCGGACGCAAAGATCAGAATCTAAGCCGCGGTTTCGGCGAGGCGGGACAAGAAACGGTCCGGACTTAACGGCGTCGGCGAGCCCCGGCACGGCTCATCTTCTTCTTGGACCTGCCGCTGGGTTGCCGGCGCCTTGGGCTCACACGGTAAGCAATGCAATCGATTTCGATCAGCATGCCCGGAGTGTGGCCGAGATCGCTGCCCACGGTGGTGCGCGCCGGATACGGCTGCGAAAAACGCCGGGCGTAGACCTGGTTGTAGCGCGCGAAGAGACTGGTGTCGCTGAGATGTACGTTCACCTTGACCACGTCGCTTAGGGAAGCGCCGTCGGCGGCCAGAATCGCAGAAATGTTATCGATGGTCTGTTCGGTTTGCTGTTCAATACTCGTGCCGACCAGCCCTCCGGTCGCCGGGTCGATGGGACCGGTTCCGGTCACGAAGAGGAAATCCCCGGCTCGCCAGCCCTGAGAATACGCTCCGCGCGGGGGCGCGCCACGCTTGGTCTGAATTACATACTTGGCCATCCTGTCTTCTCCTGGGCCTTACCTCGATGCGATGTCGCGAGAGATTTCTATCGCGGGAAGGGGTTGGTTTGCGGCTATAGCAAAATGACTTTGCGCAGCCGGTTACGGCGACACGCTGGCCGCTTGCGGCAGCAGGACCTTCTCCAAGTCTTCGAGCGGAATTGGTCCCTGGTCGAGCGCCCGATCGTGGAACTCGGTTAGGTTAAAGCTGGAGCCCTTGGCCACTTCATATTTTTTCCGCAGCCGCCACCAGTCCCGATTTCCGACAAAGTACGTCGGCAGCTGGGTCGAACTCAGCTTGGCGCGCTGTAGTTTGCCTTCGGCCTCGGACTGGGTCTGAAACGCCTGCTTCTCCATCAGTTCGAGCGCGTCCTGATCGGTCATGCTCATGGTTTGCATGCGGACATCGAGAATGGCATTGACGATTGCCCGCAGCCACACCTTCAGATAGCTGATTTGATAGCGGGGATCGCCGCCGGCGAATCCTTGGTACATCATCACCTGGGCTACGTATTCGGCCCACCCTTCCACATAAGGACCATTGCCATACAACGCACGCACCAGTCGCCGTGTGACCGGCTGCACCCGGTTGGCGTGTTCGAACTGCACATAGTGACCCGGCAGAGCTTCGTGGATCGTCAACCACTGGAGCACCCAGTCGTTGTACTCGCGCAGCTTCGACTCGGCTTTTGCCGCGGGTGTGCCCGGCGGGATGGGAGTTACCCAGTACTGCGCCTCGGCATCGGGATCTAGGGGAGGTGCAGCGTGGAACCCGGCCACCGAAAAAATCCCGCGCATGAACGGCGGCGTGGGAATGACCTTCAGGTTCCCCAGCGTGCCCAGGCTCACGATCTGCTTGTCGCGGACGAACTGCGCGATCGATGCGACGTCCTTCTTCACGACGTCCATCAGCTCCGCGGGTGAGGGATGTTGATCTGCGATTTTCTGGAGCACCTCGCCGATAATCCTGTTCTCGCGATCGCGCCCGGTCAGATCGGCATGCTCGTCGTGAGCAGGATACATCTCCTTGTGCAGGGGCAGGGCGAGTTTGAGCATTTGCGCGCGAACTGCGTGAAGCTGCTCCTCGGCATCGACCAGCACCTGCTCCGGCGTTACCGCCGTCTCCATCACCAAGCGGAATTTCTGCGCATAGAGTTCCTTGCCCAGCCGCCACGTCCGAGTCGTGGCCCGTTTGGCCAGATCGTTCTCCAGCCAGGCGGAGAAATCTTGCAAGGCTTTCACCGCCGGCGGTCCCACCTGGTCAAAACGCGTCTTTGCCTCGCCCGCGGGAATTTCCTGCGCGATGGTGCTCTCGATCAGGTCCACATTGCCGCGGTTCTCCTCGACGGCCACCTTGACAAAGATAGGATCCGCATCCACCAATTGTTCTTTCGCCTGGCTGAGGAAACGGGGGATTTGCGAGATGCGCGACAGAATGTGTCCCAGGCGCACGTCCTTGGGGGCGTATTCGTCGGTGAGCGGCTGAAACAGGGCGCCGCCGAGCAGTTCGACGTAAATCGTGGGATTGTGCTTGTAGGCCTGGATATGGTCGAGCTCGAGCAAGTTGAGATCGATCTGGTCTCGAATCAGCCGCAAGTCGGTCGAATCTTCGACACCGAGTGAGGTCTGCGGAAACCGCCCGCGCCAGTCCTCACAAAAGCGGCGCAGTGCGGCCATCCCGTTCGGACCTACGTCGTCGAGCTCGGCGTCAAGTTCGATAACTTTTCCAGTCCGTGGATCGTTGTGCTTGTGGTAACCGGCCTGGGAAGCACTGGCAGGCGACAACGCCAGCGATTCATGGACGAACTGCTCCGCGAGTTCGAGGAACGTCGATTCGCCGGCATTGGGGGATGTTTGCCCCATGAGAACGGTCGCAAGCAGCAGAAAGGGAAGTACACGCAGCAAATGCAGGGGGCCCTCCGAGAGCAACCCGACAGTATACAGATCACGACTCAGGAGCTGCCAGTCACGACCGGACGGATGAGGCGAGCTTCGCTCGGGCGAACACCAGGAGGTGAAAAGCAGGGAGGGTTAAGCATCTTGGGTGGGGGCGAAGGCCTCCGAGATGGCTTCTCCCTTTGTGCAATAAAACTTGCGGAGAACGTGCCTGAAGGCCCGCGGAGCGCTACAATTTAGTTCATCGGATTTCTCGCGCGCTGTCATCACCCAGTATGGCTCTGGCATTCAAGGTTCGAATCTTGGCTTTGCTCCTTGCCGCCTCATTGGCACGGGGGTATCAAGGATCGCCGCAGCAATCTGCCCATTCGCCAACGGATCAGCAGACAAGCTCTTCGGGCGACCATGCCAGCTCGACAGCCATCCCCGCGGCAAAGCCCTGCCCTCCATCAGCCGACTCCACCTCGGTCAAGCCCGCCGACTGTACAGCGGCGGTTCCCCACAAGCGCAAGCGGAAGCCCCCGCCTCCTCCGGACAACTCCGTGCTGGGAGAACCGACCAAGACCGTGGTGCGAAACGGCGGAACCGGTGACGCAAAAGTTGCCATCTCCCCGGGGATGAGCGATCAGCAGGCTTCCCAGAAATTGCAGAACACCAACAAGTTGTTATCCTCGACCGACGCCAACTTAAAAGAGATTGCTCCCCGCCAGCTGAACGCCAGCCAGCAAGACACGGTGAAACAGATCAAAAGTTATATGGATCAAGCCAAAGTGGCTGTCAACAAAGGAGATGTGGAACGCGCCTACAATCTGGCCAGCAAAGCCAACATGCTCGCCGCCGACCTAGTGCGGCCACGATGATCAGGAGAGAAGCCACCTCTCGGCTCCTGACTCGGCCTGCTATTTTTCTTTCGCCCGGGCGGCATTGACCTTGGCTAACAAATCCTGTGCCGGTTGCTGCACCGGACCCGGCATCTTCACCACTTCGCTCAAGACTTCTCGTGCTTCGGTTACCTTGTTCAGCTTGGCGTAGGCAAAGCCCAGGCGGTACATGGCAACGGCATAGGACTGAGCGTCTTGTCCCTTGAGCAGCGCCGTGGCTGCCTTCAACTCGGGGACGGCGGATGAGGTTTTGTTCTGCTTCATCAGCGCATACCCCAGGGTCGAGTGAGCCACTCCGGCCGACATCTTGCGCTTGCTGTCGGCATCGGGTGCGTCCGCCTTGGCTACCTCGATGGCCTTTTGCGCGTAGCGGATCGCTTCATTCACACCACCCGGTTTGGGATCGTCGACATAGGTATTGGCCATGAGCAGTAAGGTGGGCAAGCTATTGGGATTGGCGGCTAGGGTTTTCTGCCCGTAGGCAATGAGTCGCGGGGTGTCCTTGAGCTCCGCTAAGGCCATCATGGCGTAGTTTGCGACAGGTTCTTGAAAGCGTGAATCCGGAAAGGCCGGGGTGAAGCGTTCAATATAGTCCATACGCTTTTTGGAATCGGGCTCATCGGCAATCGCGTTGAAAGCGGCCGCTTCCAGAAACTCATAGGAGCTCTTGGCGGAGGTCTTTTCTTCCTGCTCCTGAGTTTGAAACTCCTTTTCGTCCTCCCCTTCGGGCTTGTTTTGCTTGTCGATGGAGTTATAGATTTCGCCGCCCTTGGTGGCATAGGCGATTACCTTGGCATTGTCCTTCATTTGTTGGGCAATGCCGGTTTCCGACACCAGGATGTCCAGATTTCGCGGAGAAGCCGCCAGCGCCTTATCGCCGTAGGAGAGGGCCTTCCCCAGATCTCCCGCAGTTTGGTAGGTTTGCGACAGCTGCCAGTTTCCGTAAGCGACCGCCGCCGGGTTGGTCGAAAACTTCTGGAGAAAATCTTCGTACATCGCGATCTTTTTCTGGGGATCCTGCTCGTTCGAGATTTGCGTCAATGCCTGATCCTCAGGGGTTCCGGCCGGGATCACGATCCTGTCGATTTGGGCAGGGGCCAATCGCGAAGCCAAGCAAAGCAACAAACCCAGGGTGAACCAATAGGCTCTTTGCATAAGCGCCTCCAGAGTTCGGCCGAATCCTAGCTCCGAATCAAGCCGGTTGCAAGCCTGAAGGAGCCAAGCGTCGAACCACGAGGAGTCAGGGCACGGCGGAGGCCAAGGCGCCAGCCGGCATGGCTTTTGAAATCGCGTGATAAAATCAGGTCGATTCCTTCCATAACGTGAATCTTGCCGCAACATTGATGGCGCAACATGGCCAGGCCAAGGGCCGACCGGCCGAGGGAAATCAGGCCGTGCCGGCGAACCCCGATCTGTCGGTTATCGTGCCCGTCTACAACGAGGCGCTACACCTCGACGAGCTGCTCCAAGCCATCAGCGCTTCGCCGGTCCGGAAGGAAATCGTGGTGGTCGATGACGGCTCGACCGACGGGACGCGCGAGAAGCTACTCGCCATGCCTCCCACCGATGGCGTCACGATTCTTTTCCACGAGAAGAACTGCGGGAAGGGAGCGGCCATCCGTACCGCCCTTCGCTATGCCCGCGGAACCTACATTCTCATCCAGGACTCCGATCTCGAGTACGACCCGCAGGACTATCCTCGACTGCTCGAGCCGCTCGAGCGCGGTCAGGCCAACGTAGTCTATGGTGTACGTCCCGATCGCCCGGAGCGAGGGCTCCGGTTCTATTGGGGGGCCAAGTTCCTGACTGTCCTGGTGAATCTGCTGTACCGGGCGGGTATTCATGACGAGGCGACCTGCTACAAGACGTTTCGCCGCTCTGTGCTCGAGAATATTCCTCTCGAGTGCACGCGTTTTGAGTTTTGTCCGGAAGTGACCGCGAAGCTCTGCCGTTTGGGAGAAAAGATCTGGGAAGTCCCCATTTCGTATCGACCGCGAAGCCGGGAGGAGGGCAAGAAATTACGCCATCGAGACGGCTGGATGGCGATCTGGACTCTTTTCCGGTTGCGCTTCGCCAGCCGGCCGAAGCTGCGGCACTCCTCAAAGCGCGACGAAACCTCTCCCTTTGCCATAGCTTTCTGTCGTCTGCCACCCCGTTGAACCAAGCCCCCGCACCGGCGAAGCGGTCCGCCGCGGTACCCTGGGCCGTCAAGGTGCGTACCCAGCTGGTCGCGATGGTAGTGGTCTCGTTCGCCTTACACCTAGTTGCCCTCGGAGTGTTCCATTTCTACCGTTTTCGACAGGACGACAATCACTTCGGATACGGATGGGAGATGGGCCGCATCGGAGAGTCGATCGCCGCCGGCCGCGGGTTCGGCAATCCCTACGGCGACTCGACCGGCCTGACTGCCTGGGAGCCCCCGCTTTACCCGTATCTCATTGGCGGAGTGTTCAAGATCCTCGGCATTTACTCCGACGCCTCGGCTGGGGCCTTGCTTACCTTCAACAGTCTCTTAACGGTCTTGACGTCGATTCCCATATTTCTGATCGCTCGCAAAACCATGGGCGAGCGGGTTGCCCTATGGTCGGCCTGGACTTGGGCGCTACTTCCGTATGCCATGTATTGGTCGCTGCACTGGATCTGGGACACGAGCTTGACGCCCCTGCTCGTGAGCCTCATTTTCTTGGTTGCCCTTGAACTCGAAGACTGGCCGGGTGCGAAGGGATGGGCGGCTTTCGGCATGCTGTGGGGGGTGGCCAGCTTATCGAACGCTTCGATCCTATCCTTCCTCCCGTTCTCCGGACTTTGGGCGTGGCACCGGCGCCGGAAACGCGGCTTACCCTCGCTCGGCGGAGTGGCCCTGGCATCGCTCGTTTTCTTTGGCTTGATATCTCCCTGGCTGATACGGAACTACCGCACCTTCGGCAGGTTCGAGTTTATTCGCGATGATTTCGGTTATGAACTTCGCCTAGGGAATGGTCCCGACGCCGATGGCAGGCTGATGGCGTACTTGCAGCCCAACTTGAATCGATTGGAGCTCGAAACCTACAGCCGGCTGGGAGAGCAAGCCTACGAAGCCCGCTGCCGGCGGTTGGCCTTCGCCTGGATTGAGGAACACCCTTGGCGATTCGTCGTGATCTCGCTGAAGCGGTTTTTCTATTATTGGGACAACACCGTCAAAGCCACCAATAGCACGGCTCCGCTCGACTTCCGAAACTCCCTGTTTCTCGCCTCTTCTGTGCTGGCTGTCTGGGGGCTTGGCCGGGCCCTGCACAAAAGGAAACCCGGAGCTTGGTTATTCTTTTGGCTGGTCGTGGCCTACCCGGCTATCTACTATTTTGTTTTTCCCGGGGCACGGTACCGCCATCCCATCGAGCCCGAGTTGCTGATCTTGGCTGTGTTTTTGCTTTCCGAAGTCGAACTGCACCCAGCATCCCGCAGTACCGCCTAATATCCGGAGGGAGGGCTGGACCAGCCTGGAACTCACATCAGCCGATCTCCACGGTCGTCAGTTGGATACTTTGTCCACATTGTTTAGAGTGGTGCATGCGTTCCATTCTGCAGAAGCGAGCACTGCGGCTGGTCTTTGGCGCCAATGTGATCTCGATGCTCGGCAGCGGCATGAATTCTGCCGCGGTTGCCTGGTACATTCTCGAGGCTACACACTCGGAAGTGGCGCTCGGGAACTTCGCCGTTCTGCAGACCCTTCCCGCGATGCTGATGCTCCCCTTCACGGGCGTCATTATTGACCGCGAGGACCGACGTCGCCTGGTCATGATGCTCGACGCCGCCCGCGCCCTGATCATTCTCGCGGTCTCCCTGCTTAGCTTTGCCGGCCGGGTCAAAGTCTGGGAACTCTACGGGATGAACACTCTGGTGGCCGCCGGCTTCTGGATGTTCTGGCCGACCATTACGGCCTTGATCCAGGAACTGACGCCGGGAGAAGAGTTCGTCCACGCCAACACCTTTCTGCTGGCGGGAATCCAAGGCGGGTGGCTGATTGCCGGATCGATCGTGGGCTTTGTCTACAACCATATCGGGTTGGGTGGGGTGCTGCTCATCGATTTCTCGACCTATCTGGTCTCCTTCCTCTGTTACCTCTGGGTACGCAGCGGCCGCCACGTCGTGCCGCGCCCGGCCGAACTGCATTCCGATCTGGTGGCCGCCGAGACTGCGCTCGAACGCTTCGTGCGCGAGATGCGCGATGCCCTCCATTTCCTCGCCAACCATCGCAAACTGTTGCTCCTAGGGCTCTCGTGGGCCCTGTTCCTGGGTGCCATGATGACCGGGGTGGTAGTCACGCCGCCATTGAGCGACAAGGTTTTTCATGCCGGCGCCGTCGGTTATGGCTGGCTCAACGCCGGTTGGGGCACGGGAGCGTTTTTGAGCGCGCTCTACGCCCCCTGGGCGATCGCCAAGTTTGGCGCCCGCCGTTCGATCGCGGTGTCGATGGGCCTGTTAGCCATCAGCATGTGTATGGCGCCGCTGGCTCCGGCGCTGGCTCTTGCCGTCGGCTTTTACGCCGTGATGGGATCGGCACGCGGAGTCTCCGGCGTGGCCATGAACACCAGCCTCATGCAGCAAGTACCGCCACACCTCATGGGGCGGGTGCAGAACACGTTTTACTTTATGGGCACGGCCCTGCAGATCGTTCTGGCAGTTTTGGTCGCCGCCGTGTCGCAGTACAATCTGGCCGCCGGTTTCTCGATCATTGCCATGGTCTACGCCGTGGCCTTTGTTAGCGCGATCTGGCCGGCTCCGGTCGCCATCCCGGAAACGACATCGACGAAATGAAGGCTTGCTCACCGCGACTCGGCGGGAGTTGCGGCGGCGGTGGTAAGGAGCCGCGACCAGCTGTTATTCTTCCACCATGTCCACCGGCCTGGAAGGTCGTAATGCGGTCGTCTTTGGGGTTGCCAACAAACGCAGCATTGCCTGGTCGATTGCGCAGGGGTTGCACGGCGCCGGGGCCCGCCTCGCCATGACCTATCAGAACGAGCGTCTGGAGCAGGAAGCCAAGGACCTCATTCTTTCTCTTCCCGGGGCCGAAGCCTTCATGTGCGATGTCAGCCGGGACGCCGAGATCGACCGATTGTTTGTCCAACTCAAGGAACGGTACGGCAAGCTGCATGTGCTCGTGCATAGCGTTGCCTTTGCTCCGCCCGATGAACTCAAGGGCGATTTTCTCGATACCACTCGCGAGGGCTTCCGCGTTGCCCACGATGTCAGCGTATATTCTCTGGTCGCCCTAGCCCGAGCGGCGGCTCCCTTGATGGAAGATGGCGGCAGCATCATTACCATGACGTACTACGGAGCGGAAAAGGTCGTGCCCCATTACAACGTGATGGGGGTGGCCAAGGCCGCCCTGGAGTCGACGGTTCGCTACCTCGCCTATGACCTCGGCAAACGAAAAATCCGGGTCAACGCCATTTCCGCCGGACCGATCAAAACCCTGGCCGCCCGCGGCATCTCCGGCTTTGGCGACATGCTCAAGTCGCACCTCGAACGCGCCCCGCTCGGACGCAACGTCGAGGTAGCGGAGATCGGCTCCACCGGCATCTTCCTGGCTTCCGACCGAAGTTCGGGGATCACCGGCGAAGTTATTTATGTCGACTGTGGCTACAACATCATGGGATTCTGATCGATAACACCCGATGGCCTAACCGGATTGAGGATGCCGGCCCTACCCCGAGATACGATAGGCCTCAACCACCATGAATTCGCTCCAGGTCTTCCGGTCCCCCGATTTCTCTCCTCGCCAGGTGAAGTGCGTCTTCGAGATATTCGTGTAGGTGGCGCGCGTATAGGTGTGGGCGGCCACCGGTTCTTGGAAGACGTAGCTTACGGATGCGCCGTCGAACTTGACTCCACCCAGCTCCTCCGTTCCGAGGTCCGTCCACGCTCCCGTCAGCGCGTTGAGCCATTTGATCTTCCAAATCTCGTTGGCAGCGTCATAGGAGCGGAAACTCACGCCGAGTACGATCAGCTGTCCCGCGGAGCTTGTCATCCGGTACTCGTCGGCGATGGCATAGCCGTCGAGGATGAAGCGACCTAGCCAGGTTGCGTCGAACGTCTGCCATTCCCCATTGGGCAACCTCACTTTGGCTGCACAGCGCCATTTGCCAATGAGAAAGGCAAATCGAGAAAGCGCCGCCGGCGCATCGGGGTGGGGCTTACCGAAGTCGGCCTGATCCATGGGATCGTCCCTTTTGAGCGGCTGCCGCGGGTTAGGCCAAGGAGTACTGGTAGAGGGTGACTCGTATGCCCACCAGCTCTTTCGTCGGTATCGAAGGCGGTCGAAAATCCAGCCCTCGCCATCGATTACCGGGCAAGCACGCGAACCTTCCGGTCGTTCTCTCCCATTCTCTCGAGCGCAATTTCGAGATCACTCTCGTTGACGAAGCGGGAAAACTTCTCGCCCCATTCGACCAGCAAGAGATTATTCTGCCCCGCAAGATCATCGAGTCCCAACGTCTCGAGCTGGCGAGCAGTATCCACCCGGTACAGATCGATATGATAGACGTTGACCGAGGGCCCGCGATATTCATGAACCAGAGTGAAGGTGGGGCTGGTTACGTCCTCTTCCGATGCCGCCCGGAACCCCTCGGCAATTCCCTTTGCCAAGGTGGTCTTACCGGCGCCGAGCGTACCCCGCAATACCACGAGCTTCGGGGGCGTCAGCAGTCCGACCAATTCCCGCCCCAAAGCCACTGTTTCTTCGGGGGAATGGGTCACGAATTCCCGCTTCAGAATCACGACCTTAGTATAACGACCGCCGATCGCTACGAAATCGGCGCGGAGGCCAATCCGGGGGGCTATCTTGTTCTCGAGCCAGGCTTCGATTCCGCCGTACCGGATGAGCGTTTACTTCGGTTAAGGGATAGTCACTCCGTCGGAAAACCGACATTGCAGCCCAAAATCGGCTCCAGACAAGGCTTCCAGCTAGGCAATTTGGCTAAAGACTTTCTTCCTACGGTCGATTCCCGGCTCTTGACAATGTTCCCGGCTGTCAGCACAATACTCGCCGCTGTGGTGCTCAGGCTGGGTTCTCCCTTCTAGCCACGTCCATTCCTCCGGAGCTCTATCCCAGAGGTTGCAGGGCGCAGCCTTGCACCGCGTAGTTGAAATCAAGGTTCAGTTGCAAAAGGAGCGATCCATGCTTTCACGCCCTACCCTCTATGCCTCGGCTTTTGCTCTGCTGCTCTTCCTTTTTATTCTCAGCGCTCCCGCGCCGGTGGTTCATGCCGCCGGCGGTGCGGCTCCGCAAATCGTAAGCGCGGTCAATGAGACGAACCTGGTCCAGCTCAGGGGAAGTACGCCTCCGCTGGCGCAGGCGAAATTTGATCGCGGAGCGGTTGCCGACAGCTTGCCTATGGAGCATATGTACTTGGTGCTACGGCGCAGTTCTGCGCAAGAAACGGCGATCGAGGAATTCATCGCCGCTCTGCATGATCCGCATTCCGCGAGTTTTCACCATTGGCTGACGGCGGATGAGTTAGGTCGGAAGTTCGGCCCGGCGCAGGAAGATATCGATACCATCGTGGGCTGGCTGCGCGGCTCCGGTTTCACGGTCAATTTGGTTCACAAGTCGGGATTGGTGATTGACCTTTCGGGCACGGCTGGGCAAGTGCGCGATGCCTTTCACACCGAAATCCATCAATACAACGTGAACGGCGAACTGCACATCGCCAATGCCAGCGACCCTGAGATTCCTGCCGCATTCGCACCGGTTGTGGTCGGGTTCGCTTCTCTCAATGACTTTAAGCCGAAGTCCATGCTGATGAAGCCGCGATCGAACCTTACCATCACCTGTACCGGATGTCCGGATGGTTTCAACGGTCAGACTATATATATAGAAGCCCCACCAGACTTCGCCACCATCTATAACGTTTCTCCCCTGTATCAAGGATCGAAGCCGATTTTGGGCGGCGGACAAACCATCGTAGTACTCGAGGAGAGCGATATCCTCGCAGCCGACGTGGCTACGTTCCGCAAGGCGTTTGGCCTATCCTCCTTTAAAGGCAAGTTCAACCAAATTCATCCTGGACCAGGATGCAAAGATCCAGGTATGAACGGCGCCGAAGTGGAAGCGGCTCTCGATGCCGAGTGGGCCGGTGCAGTGGCGCCGAATGCCAATGTCCTACTCGCTTCCTGTGCTGATACCGACATACTTCCGGGCATTCTCCTGGCCGCCGTGAACTTGCTCGACAGGGCCAGCCCACCTCCCATCATGAGTCTCAGCTTCGGCACCTGTGAAGCCTTTCTGGGGCCGCCTGAAAATGCCTTTCTGAACAGTCTGTGGCAGCAAGCGGATTCTGAAGGAGTTTCGGTATTCGTATCCGCCGGGGATGGCGCTGCGGCGGGCTGCGACAAGTTCGATCTTCTCCCCAACTGGGCGATCTCCGGCATCGCGGCCAGTGGCTTCGCCTCCACTCCCTACAATGTTGCCACCGGCGGCACGGACTTTCTCGCGACTCTCCTTCCGAACACCAGCGCCTATTGGGGCACCAGCAACAGCGCTACCGGTCAATCCGCGATGTCCTATATCCCGGAAATGACATGGAACGACTCCTGTGCCAGCAACGTGTTGTATGGGTTGTTCGGATTTTCGAGTGGAGTTGCGTTCTGTAACGATCCCGCGAATGGAGAGGACTTCCTCGATATCATCGGCGGGAGTGGAGCCCCTAGCATAATCTACTCCAAACCCTCCTGGCAGAAGGGGACTGTAGGTATGCCGACCGACAGCAAGCGTGATTTGCCGGATGTTTCCCTGTTTGCCTCGAACGGCTTCTATAACCAGGCCATCGCCTTCTGCATGTCGGATGCGAACGAGGGCGGAGTTCCTTGCGACTATTCCGTTCCCATCGACGCGTTCTTCAACAGTGCCGGTGGCACGTCCTTCACGGCCCCTCAATTCGCTAGTATCCAGGCGTTGATCAACCAGAAAGCGGGCGGTCGTCAAGGCAACCCCAATCCGGTTTTTTATGCACTGCACAAGGCTGAGTTCGGCTCGGCATCAACACCCAATTCGGCCAACCTGGCGGCGTGCAATGCTACGACCGGCAACATGGTGTCGTCTTCCTGTATTTTCCATGACGTAACCGTGGGAAACAACGATGTTCCCTGCTTTGGCCCGAACAATTGCTTCCCCCAGTCAGCCACTCAGTTTGGGGTGCTGTCCAAATCCGACACCAGTCTGAACGTCGCCTACCCAGCCACGAAGGGTTGGGACTTTACCTCGGGACTCGGAAGCGTAAACGTGACCAACTTAGTAACCATGTGGTCGAGCGCAATGCAATAAAAGGTGACGTTAGAATTTAGCGTCACCATCGGCTCGACCTGAATAGAGGCCCGCATGCGACAGAGAGAAGCGCATGCGGGCCGACTTATTTTCCCCTTGTCGTTGGTGGTCGAGTGCGGCGTGACTTCCGTGGCGGCCAGCGAAGGTCTCCCGTGGCGGCCGGTCAGTCCAAGTTGATGTCATGTGGAACGCGAGCTGAACCGACTTCAAGTGGTCTCAGACGGCACATCGTGCTTTCCGCTCGAATCGACCATCGAGCGGATGGCTTCGTGGTCGCCATCCTCGAGCACGACAAATCGGAATGCCTGCAAGGTGGTCTCGGGCGAAATCTGAAGAGGCGGCAGCATCTCGGCCGTTCCGCGCACAGCTCCCCCCTGCGTCTGAAAGGAAATCTCAACAAAATCACCAGCTTCGAGGGCTTGCGTCAGTTGCAAAAGGCCACCGTTTAGAGAAAGAGTTTGGAGTTTTGCTTGGGCACGTTCTCCGCCCTCCAAGCTGACCAGCGCCGGAATCTTATTGGCCAGCCGGACTCGAGGCGCGCGACGATTGCGGTGGGGCCGTGGGAAGTGGGTCATATCCTCTTCTACTGTCCCACGCAAGCTGAAACCGCAGCGAGATTACGGAAGCTCTAAGACCACGCATCGACTTTGTGCGGAAGTTCGTAGTACCACTTGGAGGGTCAAAAAGCAGCCGTTGGCACTTGCGCGATCTGCCAGATCGGACTCGGAAACCTCCTGGTCAGGCCGCGATCTCGATACATTGCTGATCCCCTGCCGTGCGCACCCGCCGGAATGCTTCCGGCAAACCGCTCACGACATCGGTTGCGACCAGCGAGTGTTCTCCCAAGGTCTCCTTAGCCACATCGCCCGCGCTTCCATGGAGGAAAACGGCGGCAATCACCGCCTCCAGAATACGCTGCGGATTCTGTGCCAGCAGTCCCGCCACCATGCCCGTAAGGATATCGCCCGTGCCTCCGGTGGCCATGCCTGGGTTGCCGGTGGGGTTGACCCATACTTCCCCCTTCGGTTCGGCTACCAAGGTTCGATGTCCTTTTAGCACCACAATCAAGTTGTGCTCATGGGCAAAGCTTCGGGCCAGATTGATCCGATCGCGCTGGACAGCCGCTACCGTCATGCCGGTCAAGCGAGCCATCTCGCCCGGATGGGGAGTAATTACCAGCGATCCGCCGTTTCCGGCGAGTTCGCTCGCCATCCCGGCAAAGGCGTTCAGTCCGTCGGCGTCGACGACGAGCATACCCTTCCATTGCTTCACCATCGCTCGGACGAATTCAGAGGTTTCCGGGTTCCGGGAAATTCCTGGTCCCATGGCCAGCACATTCTTACCCGTCGTCAGCGCCTCGAGCTGCTTAAGAGCACCGAGGGAAATCGTACCCGCATCGGTTTCCTCGAGCGGCTCGGTCATTACCTCGGGATGAAACCCGGCGACGATCGGGAGCACCGATTTCGGGGTGGCGATCGTGGATAGCCCGGCACCTACGCGCAATGCCGAAATCCCCGCCATGGCCGCCGCCCCCGCTTTTCCGAGCGACCCTCCAAGGACCAGCACATGCCCGAAGCTTCCCTTGTTCGACTCGGCAGGTCGGGGTCCGACGAGGGGAGCGATCTCGTGCGCGGTGATCAGATTCAGGTGCAGGGAGGAAACCACGGCCGCCGGGGGAGAACCGATGGGAGCAATTCTGGTCCGTCGCCCACCCAACCCACCGAACACATGGGAGGGACGCGGTGCGGTAAAGGTAATAATGCCATCGGCTCGTGCCACGGCGCCGGTTTGCTCCCCGACGACATCGGCGTCGGCGCCCGAAGGAAGATCGACCGCCACTACCGGGGCACGAGCTTGGTTCAGGCACTGGATGGCCTGCGCATACAAGCCTCGAACCGGTGGGTGGAAGCCGGTTCCCAAAATTGCATCGACGAGGAGGTGTCCGTCGAACGCGGCTCGTGCTGGTTCCCCGTTCAACTCTTCGCTCGAGCGGGCAAGCCGCGGAGGTACGGGAAGCCGGCTGAACATCTCGGCGGCGTCGCCCCGCAGCTCGGACGGTTCCCCCAGCAATAGAATCTCGACTTCCCTCCCCGAGTCCAGCAGCTTGCGGGCGGCCACAAATCCGTCTCCCCCGTTATTTCCTTTCCCGCAAATGACCCCAATGCGCCGCGCCCAGGGATATTCGGAAAGCACAAAGTCGGCAACCGCCGTTCCCGCATTTTCCATGAGAGTCAAGGAGGGTATGTGATACCGCTCGCTGGTGGCGCGATCAATTTCCCGCATCTCGGCGGCCGTCACAATCTTCATGGCCGTGTCCTCTCGGCGGCTGGCCGCCACCCGGCTGGGTCGGCCATGGCGAGCTCGCCGGGCTCGATTCGATCTTCGGGGGTAGGATTCGAGTGCATTTCGTTGTCGCACAGATAAGAGCGCCGCGCTGCGGGTAGATGCCAGATGCGGCGACGGGATCGCAGGGGAATTAATCCGCCATCGACGGCGCACCCGCGGGTGTCCGCGCATTCGCCATCTGCACCCGGCTATGGTGCCGGGCGTAGGTGAAATAGATGACCAGCCCGATGGCCAGCCAGATCACTAACCGGGCCCAGGTTTGCCAACCCAAACTGAACATCATCAGCAAGGAAACGGCGATGCCCATGATCGGCGTGAACGGAACCCACGGGGCGACGAAAGCTCGCGGCACATCGCCTCCACGCCGGCGCAGGATCCAAACCCCGCTGCAAACGATCACGAAGGCCAGCAGCGTGCCGATCGAGACCAGTTCGCCGAGCACGTTGATCGGGGTTAATGCCGCTACCGTAGCCACACACAGTCCGACCAGGATGGTCGAGATATACGGGGTGCGGAAGCGGGGGTGCACGGCGCTGGCCCATTGCGGCAGCAATCCATCCTTCGACATCGAAAAAAACACCCGC
>Ga0187780_10001614_pt1 | contig 17062 bp, 9 predicted proteins | sample 1015_Q2_SP10_20__FD_132429 | JGI IMG/M metagenome (GOLD analysis project Ga0187780, IMG submission 132429) | Tropical peat soil microbial communities from peatlands in Department of Meta, Colombia - 1015_Q2_SP10_20_MG | ecosystem: Environmental > Terrestrial > Soil > Wetlands > Peat | place...
GGCCAGATATCATCTCCACCTCCACATCATAGCTCTGCGGATCTTGAAACTCTTCAAGATTGTCATGGTCTAGACTCATTTCATCCTCTCTTCTCCAAGAATCTGGCCGAATGCGTCATCAAAAGCAAGATGACCGTGCATACCATATCGAGGTATGTACGGTCACCATGCTTTAAAAAACACCAGCTATTTTTCCATGCGATCATGTTCGATAAGCCAGCGAATGAAACCTAAACGATGTTGCTCTTCAAGCATCTCGCGGTACTCAATTTGTTCGCTCACGTGGTTCTTCATATAGACAAGCCGTGTGGCTTCAGCTTCGGAAAATCCTAGTGTCAGCAGTCGTTCAAAGTCCGCATTATCTGTAGCATACAAATTCTCTGGCATAATTACAATACTCCATCTATGATAAAAGAACAAACTACAAGCTCTACTCACGCAGACTTTCAAATGTCTTTATGATATATACGCTGGGACGTACCTTTTCGATGCAACTCTCACATTGAAATATGTTTATCATGTAAGACGTTGAAACCTACCATTAATTACAACTTCTTTTGGAAAGAGATAATTCCGGATATGTGCTAGAAACAGAAGTTTAAACGCATATACGTGATAAGCATAATAAAAGTTACAGGTCTTTTACCTTAGCGCCAACCTGAACGAACCTGCAAGCTCGTTCAGCCGCGTCACTCAACAAAAGAGCGGCATTTTCCATCGCGTATGTTAACGTCATTGGGCCGGAGGACAATGCTGTCACAGCATCAACACCAAGTTTATAGACAACCTGGTAATTTTCACCAAGGCTTCCGGCAAATGCCAGCACGGGTAAATCGAAACGTTTTGCTATTTCTGCTACGGCCCCAACACTCTTCCCATAGGCCGTCTGTGCGTCAATTTGTCCCTCTGCTGTAATCACAAGATCGGCCTTGCGTATGTGTTCTTCCAGGTTTACAGCTTCAAACACAATCTGGGCGCCTGGGCGCAATTTCGCGTGTAAGAAAGCCATCAATCCTGCACCCAGACCACCGGCAGCGCCTGCACCGGGAATATCCATAACGGATATTCCGAGATCTCGTTCAATTACTTGCGCATAATGAGCCAGCGCCTTGTCCAATTCTTCCACCATTTCAGGCGTAGCTCCCTTTTGCGGCCCATAGACTGCCGATGCACCTGTTGGCCCGCAGAGCGGATTGGACACATCACAGGCCACCTCTACCGTGCATTGTTGCAAACGAGTATCCATGCTCGAAGTTGAAATATGCTCAAGCGTTGCCAGCGCCGCGCCGCCATGAGAGATCTCTGTTCCCTGCGCAGTAAGAAGCGTTGCGCCCAATGCTTGAGCCATACCGGCTCCTCCATCATTGGTTGCGCTGCCTCCAATGCCGATAATAAAATGTTTGCTTCCGTAGTCCAAAGCTGCCAGAATCAGTTCACCCACTCCATACGTTGTTGTGATTCTTGGATCGCGTTTCTCAGGTGGTACAAGTGGCAGTCCTGCGCACGCTGCCATTTCAATTGCCGCAGTGCTGCCATCACCCATCAGCCCAAAGAATGCTGCAACAGGTTCTCCCAGTGGACCTACCACGACATTCTGTATTATTTTCCCACCAGAAGCATCAACGAGTGCTTGTACCGTTCCCTCACCACCATCTGCAACTGGCACAACTTCAATTTCTGCCGTTGGGAATACTGCTTGCACACCCTGCGCAATTGCCGATCCTGCTTCTGCGGCTGTGAGGCTGCCTTTGAGAGATTGTGGTGCGATGAGAATGCGCATGGATTTATCTCCGCTGATGATCTACAATTTTTATTCGAATTATATCAGACTGAGCAGCATTGATGTTTGCGTAATATTACACTCTGCCCTATACTGGGAAGTGATGAAACGAAAGCAAACGTTCTGTGGAGACTCCAAATGTGGAATGGTCTTGATTTAACATGGCCCTGGAACCCAATACCACTCACCGGCCTGGTACTACTCTGTCTGCTCTATGGCCTCGGGTTGAGCCGTACCCCAAAAAGTGTAAAGCAGGACACGCCTTTTAAAAAGAGCCGCGTTGTCGCTTTTATTACTGCTGTATTGTTGGCGGCAATAGTATTTCTCACCCCATTGTATACTATTGCCCGTACACAACTCTTTTTCGCGCATATGGTGCAGGCAGTAACATTAACAACGTTCTGCGCTCCGCTGCTGCTCCTAGCTTCACCAACATGGCTTTTGCAGCCTCTTATAGCAAGGCCATATGTGCGACCAGTAGCTCAAGCCCTGACTCAACCGGTAGTAGCCTCGATTATCTTTAATATAACCTTTCTTTTCTGGCATATTCCCGGAGTCTTCCATTTTGCGCTTCTCCATACCACACTATATAACCTGGAATTGCTGACATTTCTGCTTACAGCGCTGCTCAACTGGTGGCCTCTTCTCGGACCTATACGGGAACTCCACAATATAACCTATCCAAAGCAGATGCTTTATGTCTTTCTGGATGGACAGCCACTGGATATTTATGCTTTTTTGCTGGTTTTTAGCGGAGTTGTACTATACCCTTTTTATGCAATACCACCGCAGTTAGGCATTTCCGCCTTTGCTGATCAAGCAATGGCAGGAGCCTTGTTATTACTGCCTGGCCTGATTGATCTCGTCGTCATGACTCCCTTATTCTTTCTCTGGCTTGCACAGGTTGAACGCAAAGCAAGGATTGACGATCAGAAACGGTATGAGCTGGCGGATGCTCAGGCTAAGATGGTAGAAGCAGAGCATCAGGTCGGAGAATCAACAGAAACCTGATGGACGAATCTACTCACTTACCCCAGCTACACTCTAAACGCAGTGCAGCCCTCAAACGTCGTTCATAGTGTTTGCGTGGAATCTCAGTTACACCCAGCGTTGCTAAATGCGGTGTCCAGTATTGAACATCGTGTAACACATATCCTCGCGCCTTCAAATGCTCGACTAGTGCTACCAGGCACACTTTGGAAGCATCAGGTGCACGAGAAAACATACTTTCGCCCATGAAAGCGCCTCCTAAGCTAACTCCGTATAGCCCACCCACAAGCTCCCCATCTTTCCTTGACTCCACACTATGAGCAAACCCCATGTAATGCAACTGTGTATAGGTGGCAATAAATGACTCGTTAATCCATGTATCCTCTCGTTCGGCGCAACATCGCATAACTTGTTCAAATGCCGAATCAATGCTCACTTCATAAACCTGTTTGCGCAGCGTAGCTCTTAGCGAACGTGATATATATAATTTCTCGTGTTCAAGGATAGCGCGAGGATCTGGTGCATACCATCGAATTTTGCCAAAGTGATCTGCCATAGGGAAGATTCCTTGCGCGTAAGCGTTGATAACCAGTATTGGATTGAGTGGCTCTGGAATGTTATTTTTCATACCTTCCAAACCACCCCAAATACTTCACCATCGATGTATTTACCTCCCCAACCATTTCCAAATCTCTTGAACCCAGGGGTTTAATCACCAGCAACATGCCGACCGATAGCACCAGAAATGCTACCCCAGCTATCACAAGTGGAAAGCGACCAGCAGGGTGCCAGATGAGACCGGGCAGCGCAGCTAAGGATAATGCCAGTAACATGCGCAAAGTAAACCCAATCGGATATCTCTCTGGCAAGTCTTTAGAGAGAAATGCAAGAAGTATACCACCCGTAATGATTTGAGAAATCCCATCTGCCACGAGCGCTCCCGCTGGCCCCCAGCGTGGGATAAGCATGATGCCTACCAATATTACAGCTAGCAAGCCAATGAACTGGGCAAGTACAACTAGCCTGGATTTGCCCATCACATACAGCGTAGATTGATGAATGGTTGTGCCAAGGATGCGCGTAATGAGGTTGAAAAAGAGGAAAATAGCCAGTAATGGTCCCACTGGATCATAATTGCTACCATATAGTATGTGGGCAATGGCTTGAGCATTAAAGAGACAGAAAATAAGTACCGGTGCCGCTAATAATGTTTCGACCTTTATCAGCGTTTGCCAGGTGCGTGCAAGACGTTCAAAGTCTACTCCCACAAAAGCAGCGGCAAGTGCCGATCCAGCAACTCCACCGAATCCCGAAACAAGCAAGAGACTGGCTGCGTGTCCCAACTGAAAAGAAAGGTTGAAATAGGCTATCTGTGCAACCGAGACCGTAAAATAGGCGAGTAAGATGATTGATACTTGCTTGAGCAGTGCTCCAGATACCAGGTTCGTTAACCAGGCTGCAATGCCAACGCGTAACACCGGCTGAATTGGTTGAGTGTAGGTAGCCCCTCTTGTAAGCAGTAGTGGAGTTTGCCAGAGAGCAAAAAGTACCGCACTTATGAGCGCGAAAATTGCTTGAATCCAGAGTACACCGTTAATGCCCCAACCAAGTTGTAGAGTTATGAAGCTAAGTACAAGTATCAGGAGTTGAGTGATACTTCCCACAATAAATACAATGCGCATACGCATTTGAGATGCATACACAGCCGTCAAAAGACCCGCGATGCCGTTGCCCAGCACAAATACCGCGATGGGTATGATGTGTCTTAGTAGACCCGGGTCGCGTAATCCGGCGGCTATACCCGCTGAGCCAGAAAAAGGAATAGCTGCGATTATTGTCGCCAGCACAGGTAAAGCGAACAGCATGAACGCAACACTTATAATGAGAATTGCGATACGTATCGAAAGCAGTCTTCGCACAAGTTGGGCTGCCGAGGCACGGCCATGCTCGGCAAGGACACGCGGGACAAAGGTTGTTGTGGCATCTTCTAAACCAAAGGCAACGATGTAAGCTATGGTGTTGAAAGCTGCCATTGCGATAGCGTAAACACCATACTGAGTGACTGACACCTTGCGTGTCATGATGAGAGTGAGGATGAATAAGGAGACGAAAACCCATAGTCCATATGCCTGGTTGAGCAGGTAATTCGTGGGTGTGCGCTTCAGTAGATATTGAGCGCCCTTTTCTCCTCGCGGAATATCAGGCTCTGAAATATTGTAAAGGATGGCAGCTATTTCATCAGAAACTGCATCAGTCATTTCAACCGCGTTTTCTGGTTCTTTCACTGCTTTCGTTTCTTGATTACTTTGATCACTATTCATCTATCTATTCTCTATACTTGCTTCAGGAGTAATGACTTGCTTCCCACACAGATAATGCTAACCAGATAATGCTAATTAACACAATAATTTGGCCATTCGTAGGGGCCGATTCATCGAGCCCATCGCCGGTGTATCGGCCCTCCATGGCCCTTCACACTATCTCTTTTAATTTTTCACTTCCATTCATAGCCCGAGAGGCTGAAGCAGCGTTTGCTATTTTACTTGCGTTGAAAACTATTGCAACTTGAATATAAAACGTCCAAGCCAGCCAATAGCGCCTAATGCTGCGAAGAGTTCTAGTGTACTGACATTCGCTGTAACCTGCGTGGGTGAAACCAGGTAAAAGGCGCCAACTTTGAATGAGGCGGCAATCACGAAGAGCCCTAATCCTATCCATGCCGGTAATGTAGCAAATAGGAGTGCTCGTTGCCAGCTACGGCAAAGGAAGCCTACCGCCGTGGGAACAAGATAAAGGATCGCTGGAATAACTGGTGCAAGGATGGGCGGGAACGGCCCATACAGAGCCGCGCTTGTAGAACCTGGAAACAATCGTGTCCATAACTGCGCTGGAACCAGCGCCATTGTGACCAGTATCGTTTCTACGATTACCATGAAAATTACTAATATGGTCAGCAGTTTTTCTCGTTCTGTATTCGTAGTGCTTGAATGTATCATATACACATCCTTTAAAGGACCCTGTCCTATCTCTTTATGCTACTCTGCACTTACATTAGTTTTGGGGTAATGGAAGCAAGCCCATTTGGTATTTGAGCATCAAAATGCGGCGAACCGAATCATCGATACGTTGCTGGCTAATTATTCCTGCCTCAATTGCCTGTTTGATTCCCTGGATCATACTGGCGACATCAGCAGGAGTAGTAGCTCCCATCAGTAAATCTGAGCCTGCTTCAACAGCCACTGCTGCCGCTTGATCCTCAGTATAGTAAGCGGTAATGCCTTCCATAGTCAAGCTGTCCGTCATAATGACACCCTGAAATCCCAGTTCATCGCGTAAGATACCGGTAACAACTTTATAGGAAAGTGAAGAAGGTATGCTACTATCTATTGCATGTACAATTTCATGCGTCACCATAATTGCATGCACGTTGCCTTGTTGTATAAGCGCCCGGTATGGAGCCCAGTCTATTGCCTCCAGGTCACTCTTTGAGCGGTACAGATTAGGCACGCCGCTATGTGGATCGACGCCTACATCGCCCAAACCCGGGAAATGCTTGAGCGTGCCCAAAACTTTACCACTTTGTTGTAACCCTTGCAGGTATGCCTGTGCCATCTCTGTGACTAATGTTGCGTTATTACCATAGGTACGATCAAAAAGTTGAGGGTTATACACATTCGTCACGTCAACAACCGGGGCTAAATTGAGATTGAACCCATACGATGCGAGATCTTGTGCGTCCTGAATGCCTGCAACCTTTGCTTTGCCCGGATCATTCGTTGCTCCGATATCAGCAGCAGCGCTCCTTGGTCCATCCAATGCCTTTAAACGGTCTACTGTTCCCCCCTCCTGGTCGATAGCTACGATCATTGGAATGGAAGTATTGCTTTGCATTTGGTGAATAAGCTCTTTGAGCTGCACTTTATCGTAAATATTGTTATTGGCTGTGAAGAGCAAGGCAGCGCCAACGTGATATTGACTAATCATTGTGCTTATATCTAGCGAATATGTAGGGCCAACAAACTGGACGATCATCATCTGTCCGAGTTTTTGATCGAGCGTCATATTTTGTACAATCAAATTGATATATTGCTGGGGAGTCAACTGGGGGGTCGCCTGTGCTGTTGCTCCTGGAGTCGGCCTATGATGTAGTTCTTTTTTGATGATAGCTAGAGGATTATCATTTCCTGAAGTGTCCGGTCCTCCAATCACAAAAGCCCATCCCTGCGGACCAATAAAATGTGCATAGCTCATATTGAGAGCATTAAGCACAACTATTAAGAGCAGACTGATGTATAGAATGGCTTTTCCTCTAGTGATAGCTGGCAGCTGTTTCACTGGTAAAGAGGTGGTTGCGGGTTCATGTATTATCTCAATCTCTGTTTGTTTAGACAACCTCACAGTATCAATTATGTCTACTGGCCTGGCTTCTGATTCGGAGTTTTCTACTGTGGGTGTATTTACTATATCAAGTTCTTGAATTGCCTCTATTGGCCTGGCTTCTGATTCGGAGATATCTACCGTTGGTATTTTTGCAATATCGAGTTCTTGAATTGCCTCGAAAGAGTTATTTTGTGAGTTGTTTGCAGTTTCAGTGCTCGTTTCGGAACCATTTTTGCTGACTGTAATTGGATCTCTACCAGTCGATTCAGTCTGTTTTTGTTCTGACTTGCCACTATTAGCTGATAATTGAAAAGCGAATAATTTTTGGGTTACTTCTTCTCCATCTTCCCCATTTTCTAGCTTCCTATTTGACATTGGAGGCCTGGTTGACTCCATTAGGTACCTCTTTCAATAGAAAAAAAACTGCTTGCTTGAAAACATTCATAGAATCTATACATGAGTAATGCGAATTTGACTCGAAATGTATCGCATAGTTGCAGGGTTCATAATCAACAACTATGCTGAATTGAAAACCAGAAGAACACTTTCTATACTAACGTATAATTCATCAAATTACTATAGACAGCAAGGCACATTTAGGACTGATGGGCTTTTGAGAAGACCTGAAACTTCTTATGTGAAAGCTTGTTCAAGTAGCTAGAGTACGATATACTGTTTCTACTATAGAGCTACAAATCCGTTGAACGCTATACCAGACTGTAACGCTTCTGTGCGGCTACCTGGTAGGTTAGCGATCATATAAATATATGAAAGAGTGTGGGAAAAGATGGAAGATCAGCGCCTTGTAACTCCCACAGCAATGGGTAGAGATATCAATGAACATCATTCGAAACGTCGTGACATGCTGACTCGTTATTTCCGTAATATACTGATAGGTGTTGGAGTTGCCTTCTTACTCACCTGCATTGAGGGTATGTTATGGATATTCAATCCACTGAATCTATTTGGAAGTGACAGTGCTCATACTCTACCAACCTTGTTATCCAATATCTCCCATACTCCACTTCTCTGGCTTTTACTACTCTTACAGGTGATTGTGGTTTGTGCGCTGATATTCTTTATCGATAAACCACTGGCTATTCGCAGGTATATCAGGGATGTGCAAAAGGCTCAAGAGCAATATCGTGCTTTGTATACGCCTCTCACCTCCTGGTCTGCCATATATGAAACATCCCTCACTTGCTATCAGGATGCTCCCGATCTTACGACTCAAGCCACGGTGCAAAATATGTCTATGCTCAAGCTGGCGCAAGAACTGGTAGGCCCATCCAAAGCGGCCCGATCTCACCAGCTTATACTCGGTGTGCCTGGTGCGGGTAAATCTGTCATGCTCCACTTCTACTTGTACTCAGTATTACGCCGGTCAAGGTCAATTATTTTTGGCAGGGACAAAATCCCAGTGTATGTCCCATTGCACAGGTACAATCTCTATCTGGATACCCGTGCTGCTAATGTACCAGGCGAAGAGCTTGCATTGGGAACACGCACCTTATTAGATTTACTGTATTTGAGTGACCTGGTAGGAATGAACCACCTGCGGCCTTTTCTGCATAATTTGGTAGCCAAAGGAAATATATTATTTCTATGTGATGGTTTCAATGAAATTGATGAGAAGTATCGATCCGCCGTAAATGTTCAATTTGCAGAAATGATAGGTCAAAATCAGAATCAGGTCGTTTTAACGTGCCGGGAAGTTGATTTCCAACAGCAGCCGCAACTCGCACATGCGGTGGTAGAAAATCTGGTAGCCCGTGTATCCATTCATCCACTCGATGAGACACGTGAACGCAGCTTTGTCGAGCGATATATAAAGGAACAAGACACAGGAAAGAAATGGCGTCATACTGCTGGTCAGGTGATGGAGGTAATCAATCATAGTCGTCTTCGAGATCACTGTACCAACCCACTTATGTTCTTTAGCTTGATGGAAGTTATCGATGGCATAGGAGTCAACCGTGGCAAAAAAATAGACACACGCGGCCAACTCCTACGTACATTTGTCAAACATAGTATTCAACACGAGTTATCTCAACCACGGTGGAGCGGTGCAACGTTAAGCGAGCATGATATAGGAATCTTTCTGAGCGAACTCGCTTGTGCGGCAAGGTGGACGAATAGCATCAATGCTCTTCAAATACCACTCGCCAGTAAGAAAAGGGAATTAAGACTGGAGGACCTGGCAGGTGGTTTGCAAGGCTGGTTGCTTGAACATCCAGCACAATGTCCGGCTGTGGTTGAGTCAGTGGTGGGACGCTCTAAATCAGATTCCGGTGCATACGATAGCGCTGGTCAATCCTATGAGAGTACTATACATGAGCTATATAGTGAGGAGGAATTAATCAAGCTATTGGGCTTTGCGCAAAGCGCATCGCTCATAGAGATCAGTCAAAATGGCATAATCAGTTTCCGTCATGAATTAATCGCATCATACTTTGTCGCAGAGTATTTTGTAGCTTCAGGTGAAGCTGATAAGAAGAATAGTACAGGTGGTATATCGTTTCGCTCCCAGACTGATCAGTGGGAAGTTGATGTAAAGTTTATGACTCCCATCGCGCTTTGGGCAGGGCTTTTGGATGAGCCAGAACAGTATGCACAACAATTTGCTTCACTTGGACAACAGGATCCAGCTTTCAAATTAGAAGCTTTAGCGTTAGCTTTTGTTTGTATTGGAGTAGCATATGTACCACCACAGGCTGATGGAGCGCATCTACTTGAATTGCCTCCTGGCCTCACCGGAACTGTAGCTGAAGTGGTAAAAGATAAGCAAGACTGTGCTCTTCTGGCTCAATTGTTTACTCGTTTTGCTGTAGAGGGCGCACAAGAAATCTATCAATCACTTTTCCCTTTACTGATGGTTGATGGTATCGACGCCATGATCACACGTTTAAACGCTGAAGTCATACTCGATTTACTCTTCAATCAACTTTGCACTGTTGCTGATAATACTGGATATGAAGCATTGGCCAAGCGCCTGGTTCGTATATTAGGGCGCTTTGGGGCAAGCGGGATTCCTCGTGCCTCAGAGTTGAGCCAGCCATCGCCTGAGAGAAGCGGCCGATTACGCTCCGCAGCTATCAATATTCTAGGTGGGACGAATGAAAAGGATGCTGTAGAACCATTGATAGTCTGTTTGCGCGACTCGAACCAATCAATTGTTGGGCGGGCTGCAAATGCGCTGATCCGTCTTGGCGCTGAACTTAGCTTTACACGCCTTGTAGAAGAATTAGAAGATCGCACACCTACACCCGACAGGGATCAGGTTCATTGGACTGTTTTGCATATTCTGGAGCGTTTTCAAAATGAACCGGATGTTGCTCGCCAACTGACTCCTTCGCAGCATTTGCGGCTGGTTAGCGTACTCCTGCACGTGCTTACATCCAATTATGCGCCCGAAGATCAACAGAAAGCGCGGGAAATGCTGGTTAAACAGGCGCGCGATGCTGGAATAAGTCCGGCAGGAGAGCGCGCCGTAGAGTTTTTAGTACAAAACCTCTCTTCTGAAAAAGATCCTTTGGCTCGTGTAACCCTCAAGACATTAAAAGAGGTTGGCGCTCCCGCGACACCCTATCTAGTAGAACAATTGAAGCCTCAAACGCCAGAAACGATGCGATTACGTATCATCGATGTGCTCGCGGATGTGCAAGATCTTCGTGCTTTGCCTTATTTACTGCGTTGCCTGGATGATCCAGCCCTGGTTGTTCAACAGCGAGTCGCTCTGGCTCTACGTACTTTCTCGCCTGAAAGTATCTCCGGCTTAATTGATTGTGTGCTACATAACGAAAATGAACTTGTGGCTACCAGAGCGGAGCAAATATTGGGCGATATTGGAGACGATGCAACCACTAGCATTATTCAATCGCTTCACCCGATAGTAACTGGACGTACCCATTTGTTGGTACAGGTGCTTGAGCGCATAGGCAATCCGCAGGCTATTCCAGCGTTGATTGCCTTTTTGGAGAATCCCCAACCTTCACCCAGGGTTGACCAATCGCTACAGGTAGCTGTGGTACATGCTCTTGGACAATTCCCCGATGAACGTGTAGTTTCACCCTTGCTCGAGATACTTGCAAGCTCAAATCCGCTGATCTACGAAGGTGCGATTAATGCTTTAAGTTGTCTCGAAGATGTTGCGCTGGAAGGTCTGATAGTGGCCTTAAATGAGAAGGAATATCGAGAGGATGGAGGGAGTACTGGAGATACACAGGATAGGGTGCTGACTTCTCGTATAGAACGTGCAATTCTTGGAATGGTGCATTTCCCAGGTGAGAGGCTGCTAGAAGTTCTGGCATATGGGAGCGATGCACAAGCCCAGCATACGATCGATATCTTTCTGGCAAAAGGTATTGAGGGGGCGCAGGTACTGGTCAGAAATCTATTCCACTCAAACATTCGTCTCCAGAATTATGTTCGGTTAATATTGGGGGAGATGGACGGACAAGTACTGGTGCCAGCTTTGCTCGAGCTACTCAATCATCCCGAACCTGCCTGGCGAGCTGTAATAACTACATTCTTACTAAAACATCCTCGAGAAGCGATACCGCCATTAGTTGGCCTTTTGGATGATGATGAACGTGCTTGCGCTGCACAGGACATTCTGTTGGAATTTGGCCCGATCGTGTTGCCGTATGTAGTTACTGGACTGGATGCATTGAATAACCAGGCTCAAGAGCATGCTCGTTACATTGTTGTGACGCTAGTGCAGCAGACGCCAGAGTTCGTTTATGAAGTGGTTCAACTCTTCAATCTCAACCCGCCACAACGCGCATATGAAGCATTGATTGATGTGCTAACGAACCAGTTAGCCCCTGAAAGTGTTCCAGCATTATTAGAAGGCCTTGAAGATGCTCACCTGATAGGAGCTTCATCTGAAGCTCTTAAGCGCCTGGTCAACAATAACGATACACAAAGCGACATGGTTATGAACGAACTTCTATCGGCATTGCGTATGGAACAGAGAAAGCATGGTGCAGAAATTACATTAGTGGAGATAGGGGAGATGGCAGTTCCTGGCGTTGGTAATTTGATAACCGATCCAGATCCGAAGGTAGCTCAAATTGCACAGAATATTCTGTGTGAGATGGGTGTATCTGCCTTTTCATTTATCTGGGCTGCATATAGCGATACAACTAACCGTGATCGGCGCTCAGCCGCCCGAAGTATTTTTCGTAGGATGCGCACTGTAGTAATTAAAGATGAACTTGTTCATCTCTTGAAGAGTAATGATCCAGACGATCTTTCCATGGCCTTAGCACTGCTCATAGAGCGCATCAATGATGAGACCATTCAGCTCGATAGTGAGCATGAAATGGTGCCTGCATTACTTGAGCATGTGCAAACCCATAGTGACGAGCGAGCAAGCCATCGAATTGTTGCTTTATTGCTCTTGCTCGGTGGAAATGTAATCATCGATCATATGACAGATGTACTGTATAATTATCCTATTCACCAACAATTAGTGGTATACGCTTTTTTACAATTGGGAGACGAGGGGATAGAAGCACTTTTAGAGATACTCTATGATCCTGAAACCCCTCCTTTATTGCATGCGGAAGTTGCCAGTCTGATAGGTATTCTGGCTCCTAATGTGGATATACGTGAATATGCAAGTATGCTAGGAGAGTATGGTCTCTGGGCCGGTCAAACTGCAGGAATGTCTGAAGTATTACATCCTGATCGCCTGGCTATCTCACTACGCGCTTTAGGTGGTTTACTGACTGGGGGACATTGGAATGTTGCTGAGCTAAAAAACTTGCGACTTCATAGCCATGAACACAGCTTTGAGCGTGAACTATTCGATATTCTACTGGGTTGGCGTTATGACCCTCAAATAACTCAGCTCGAGAATGATTTACAACATGAACGAGAGGAACATAAGCAGAATATAGTGAAATTCTCGCAAGAAATCCTGAATTTGCAAGTACAAACCTCGGATCTTGAAGAGCAATTGGAACACATGCGCCAGGAACATGGTTTTCGAGGTGAGGAGTTGGATCAGGCAAATAAGAAGGTCGATGAGTTGCAACGTTCTCTGAACCTTGTAATACAGGAAAAGCAATCTATACAGGATAATGCACAGCGCTCTACGCAGGAGAGACAAGGCTTACGAGACAGTATCCAGGATTTAACACGCGAGAAAGATGCATTAGAATTACAAGTATCGCAATGGCGTCAATACGCAGATCAACTGGAACAAGGTATGAAGCTGAGTCGACCCCAGAGCCAGAAGAAAAAATAATGCTTGTCTATTCTCAGCATTTAGAGTATGATGCAAGGGGATTATGCTAGCCATTACCCCTAATTATAATAATGCCTTATCTTTTCATTGGAGGGCAGTATGCAAAATGCTTTAGCAAGGGTACAGAATCCAGCTTTACGCCAGGGGCTGATCTTTGGCATTATCCTTGGAATCGTCCTGCTAGCAATAAGTTTTATTGGCTTTAACAATTGGATTTTCACCTCGATTCTCTGCTTCCTGGCAGCTTTTCTAGCAGGTAGGCGAGCATCTCAAGAGAATGAAAAAATAATAACAGGTATCTTTGCTGGCTTGTGTACTGGATTTTTGGGTACATTTATCCCATCTATAATCTTAATGTTCTTATTTCTGATCAATATTGATAAGTATCGAGAAAATGCGCAGGCTATTGCAAATCAACAGCATCTGCATACCACATATACAAATTCACTATTGATAGAAGGATTATTGATTAGTGTTCTTATCCTTTTGATTCTTGGAATTCTGCCTGGTGTACTTGGAGGCCTATTAGGTGGTGTTTTTGGTACGAGGCGTGTCCAGAATCCTCCAGTTGAAGAACACAAAGAGGCTATTTTTGAACCACCCTCTGAAACTCCAACAGAGAAGCCGTTACCTGCACCTGAGAAGGAAGAGCCACCCTCTGAAACCCCGTCGGAGGAACCCACTTCATTGGGGCAACAAGCTGAATAGTTACCGCATTTTTGTAAAACGTTACGAAAATCTTTGTGACTGGCATTTCGTTGCGATTTTGGGTTGTGTAGAATATAATCCATTTGAAATGGAGGCATTATATGACCCAACTCATTATTCGCCTGTTAGGTACACCGCGTTTTGAGTGTGATGGAGAAAACATCAATCTTGATACGCGCAAGGCAAGCGCCCTCATAGCATATCTTGCAATTGCCAGGCAACGCCAGAGCCGTGATACGCTTGCTGCCTTGCTCTGGCCTGAATTTGATCAAGCTCATGCTCGTGCTACCCTGCGACGGACACTTTCGACTCTCAATAAGGCTCTCGGCGGATCCTGGTTAGAAATAAGCAGGGAATACATAAACCTGAATTTCAATGCTGGTATCTGGGTAGATGTAGATGAGTTTCATATACTTTTATCAGAGTGCAGATCCCACGGCCATTTGCCAACTGAAGTATGCTCAAAATGTCTCAAACCTCTCAGTGCGGCAGTAGAACTCTATGGTGGAGATTTCTTAACTGGATTCAGCTTGCGAGATAGTTCGAATTTTGATGACTGGCAATTTTACCATGCTGATGCTCTACGACGTGAATTTGCGAGCGCTCTCGAGCACGTTGTACAGTGTTACTCTACTTCTGGTAAATTTGAATCAGCGATAGTTTATGCTCAACAATGGTTAGCGCTTGATCGATTGAATGAGTCTGCGCATCGCTTACTCATGCAGTTGTATGCCTGGAATGAGCAGCAAAGCGCTGCGTTGTATCAATACCGGGAATGTGTACAGGTACTTGATCGTGAATTAGGTGTAGGTCCTCTGGAATCAACTACCAGTCTCTATCAGGCAATTAAAGAACATCAGATAACTCCATTGCCTATTCAAAAGTTTGACTCAACAGAGACTTCTGTTATTACTACCCTTCATATCTCGTCTTCACACCTGGATGTAACTCCAGATGTAACAACCACTTCCCAAACCTTAACTTATCAAATCAGCTATCCTCTTGTAGGTCGCTCAAAAGAGTTGTTGAAGCTGACGCGAGTGTATGATGCCATCCTTACTGCCGGTCACCTGATGCTTATAGAAGGTGAAGCAGGCATTGGCAAGACACGACTGGCAGAAGAATTCCTTGCCAATGCCCAATCAAAAGGCGCAATCGTCATCTCAGCTCGCTGTTATGAGGGAGAGACACAATTCGCTTTTGGCCCTATTGTTACAGGTTTGCGGGCTACTTTGGCATCAGAACACGCTGAACAGAGGCTGAAGGATATCCCTCTTCCCTGGATAAGTGAGGCTGCTCGCTTACTGCCAGAACTCTTTACATATCGTACTGGTTTATCATCGCCTTTACCGTTAGATAGTCCTGGCGCTCAAAGTCGTTTCTTTGAAGGTCTCAAGCAAATGCTCTATGCTTTATGTAAAGGCAAACAGCCTGGTATCGTTTTTTTCGACGATATTCAGTGGGCCGATAGTACCAGTCTTGACCTCTTGAACTACCTGGTAAGACGGTTGCATGAACATCCAATATGCTTACTCGTTACATTACGAAGTAAACAGGCATCGAATGACAATCGTATACATCAACTGCAAAACGAAGCGCTAAGAGCCGGTAACGCAACCTTTGTTTCATTATCCCGCTTGAATCTGTTGAGTGTTCGCGAATTAGTCCTTTCAACCTCACTAAATGGCGAAGCCTTGAATGAAGGATTAATTGAACGTCTTTATCAGGAGACCGAGGGCTTGCCATTCTTTCTCATAGAATATTTACTGGCGATTACCAATGGGGTTTTGTCTGCTCAAAGTGAAAATTGGTCGCCACCAGGTAGCGTGCGCGAATTGCTCCATTCGCGGCTGGAAGCAGTGGACGAAACTGGAAGACAAATACTCGGAGCTGCTGCTGTAATTGGACGTTCATTCGATTTTGATACGCTGAGAGAGGTGAGCGGGCGAAGTGAAGAAGAAACGGTCAACGCCTTGGAAGAACTAATAGCTCAAGGCCTTGTTGAGGAACAAGATGTTAATATGAGTGAAAGAGCTTTGAAATACGACTTTAGCCACGAAAGGCTGCGTTCCCTTGTTTACGAAGAAACGAGTCTGGCCCGGCGTCGTCTTCTTCATCGCCGTGTTGCAGAAGCTTTGATCGGACGTACGCGAGAAAATCGCATTCTCAATATACTTGCTGGTCAAATTGCTCACCATTTCGATAAATCTGGGAATGAAGCATTAGCAGCGGAATACTACAAGTTGGCGGGTGACTACGCTCGCTCCCTCTATGCTAATGCTGAAGCGCTGGCTCATTATCAAATGGCTCTTGCGCTAGGATATGTCGATGCTGCGCTTCTACATGAAAGTATAGGTGATCTTTATACGCTATTAGGGGAATACAGATCCGCGATAAAGAGCTATGAGACTGCTGCTGCTCTTTGTTCTCCTACTGCTTTAGCTCATGTGGAACACAAATTGGGCAACGTTTATGAGCGGCTGGGAGAATGGGACCTTGCTGAAAGCCATTACGAAACGACGTTGCATATATTTGAGCAGGCGGGTTCGGAGGGTGAACGAGCAAAAGTTTATGCTGATTGGAGCCTGGCAGCTCATCATCGAGGTCAAATCGAGCGAGCCATACATCTGGCTAAGCAATCGCTTGACCTTGCCGAATATGCCCAGGATACCCGGGCTTTGGCCCAGGTACACAATATTTTGGGCATTCTTGCCAGCAAACAGCAAGGGCCAGGAGAAGCACAACATCATCTTGAACAAAGTCTGGCTTTAGCGGAAGAACTCAACGATATGAGTGTTCGTATAGCTGTGCTTAACAACCTGGCCCTGGTTTGCAAGTCTTATGGAGAAATTGAGAGAGCCATCGGCTTAACACAGGATGCGTTAGCCCTCTGCGAATCACAGGGAGATCTTCACCGGGAGGCGGCATTGTATAGCAATCTTGCTGAC
>Ga0187780_10001615_pt1 | contig 17056 bp, 12 predicted proteins | sample 1015_Q2_SP10_20__FD_132429 | JGI IMG/M metagenome (GOLD analysis project Ga0187780, IMG submission 132429) | Tropical peat soil microbial communities from peatlands in Department of Meta, Colombia - 1015_Q2_SP10_20_MG | ecosystem: Environmental > Terrestrial > Soil > Wetlands > Peat | place...
GCGCAGCGCCGCCTGGCTGCACCGCGATGCCGTCAACCGGCGGATACGCGGCCGGCGCGGCGCCCGCCTGACGGCCATCACCTCGGGCGGCGCGATCCCCGACACCGCCGACTACGACGTCGTGCTCGAGCCTGCCAGCCAGCTCGTAGGCACGGTGAACGAGGACTTCGCGATCGAGAGCCTCGCCGGCGACATCTTCCAGCTCGGCAACACCTCGTACCGCATCCTGCGCGTGGAGGCAGGGCGCGTGCGCGTAGAGGATGCCGAGGGACTGCCCCCCACGATCCCGTTCTGGCTGGGCGAGGCACCGTCGCGCAGCGACGAGGTGTCCGCCGCCGTGTCGCGGTTGCGGGAAGACGTCGAGGCGCGCCTGTCGAATCCGGATCTCGCCCTGCGCTACCTGACCGACCAGGTCGGCGTGGCTGACGAAGCGGCAGTCCAGATCGTTGACTATTTCTCCGCAGCGAAAGCAGCGCTCGGCTTGCTCCCGACTCAGCGCGACCTCGTGTTTGAGCGCTTCTTCGACGAGACCGGCGGAACGCAGTTCATCATTCACTCGCCTTACGGCAGCCGTGTCAACCGCGCGTGGGGCCTGAGCCTGAGAAAACGCTTCTGCCGCAAGTTCAACTTCGAGCTGCAGGCAGCGGCGACCGAGGACGCGATCATTCTCTCGCTGACCGCCGCGCACAGCTTCCAGCTCGATGAAGTCGCGCGCTATCTGAACGCGAAGAGCGTGCGGGGCCTGCTGGTGCAGGCGCTGCTCGATGCGCCCATGTTCATGACGCGCTGGCGCTGGAACGCCTCGATCGCGCTCGCCTTGCTGCGCTTCAAGGGCGGAAGCAAAGTGCCGCCTCAGCTGCAGCGCATGGAGGCCGAAGACCTGATCGCCGCCATCTTCCCGGACCAGCTCGCCTGCCAGGAAAATCTGGTGGGCGATCGTGAGATCCCCGACCACCCGCTGGTGCAGCAAACCATCGCCGACTGTCTGCACCAGGCGATGGACATCGATGGCCTCGAGAACCTGCTGCGCCGTCTCGAAAGCGGCGAGGTCCGCGTCACCGGGCGCGACCTCACCACGCCCTCGCCGCTGGCGCTCGAGATCCTCAGCGCGAGACCCTACGCGTACCTCGACGATGCGCCGCTGGAGGAGCGGCGCACACAGGCCGTGGTCAGCCGCCGCTGGCTCGACCCCGACAGCGCTGCCGACATCGGCCGCCTCGATCCCGACGCCATCGCGCGCGTGCGCGAAGAGGCCTGGCCCCAGGCCGACAGCGCAGACGAGCTGCATGACGCGCTGCTGTGGCTCAGCTACATCACCGCGGTCGAGGCGCGCGCCAACAGCGGCTGGGAGCCCATGCTGAGCGCGCTCGTCGCCGCGGGCCGGGCCACACGCTTGCAGGTTGCCGGTTCGCCTGTCGAAGCGGCCCTGTGGATCGCCGCGGAGCGCGCTCCGGAGTTCTTCGCCGCGTGCCCCGGCGCTGTGCTTCAGCCCGCAGTTCAAATCCCGCAGGAATACGCCGCGAAGACGTGGACGCCAGAGCGTGCGCTAGCCGAGATCGTGCGCGGGCGTCTCGAGGGACTCGGCCCGACCACCGCACGCGCACTGGCCGAGTCGCTGCGGCTGTCGCTTCCCGAGGTCGACGCTGCGCTGCTGGCGCTCGAGACCGAGGGCTTCGCGATGCGCGGCCGTTACAGCGCCGGGGCCGCCGAGGACGAGTGGTGCGAGCGCCGGCTGCTGGCGCGCATCAACCGCTACACGATCGGGCGCCTGCGCAAGGAGATCGAGCCGGTGGGCGCGGCCGACTTCATGCGGTTTTTGCTCGACTGGCAGCACGCGGCGCCGGAGGAGCGCATGGAGGGTCCGGACGCCGTGGCCGCCATCGTTTCTCAGCTGGAGGGATTCGAAGCGGCGGCCGCCGCCTGGGAGAGCGAGATCCTGCCGGCGCGGGTGTCGGCCTACGACCCGGCCTGGCTCGACGACCTGTGCCTCGCCGGCCGGATCGTGTGGACGCGGCTGCAGGCGCCGCGCTTGGCACCCGACCGGGCGCAGGGCCCGAGCCCAGTGCGTAGTACGCCCATCACCCTCATCACGCGCAGGAACCTGCCCGCGTGGACCGCGCTGGCCAGCCCCGCTGGCGCCGAGAGTCCACGCTTGAGCTCGCGTGCCCAGGCGGCGGCGGATTTTCTCGGTCGCGAGGGGGCATCGTTTTTCGACGACATCGCGCGTGGGCTCGACCTCCCCCGCACCTTCGTCGAGGACGCGCTGGGTGAGCTGGTCGCGGTCGGGCTGGTGAACTCTGACGGCTTCAGCGGACTGCGCGCGCTGCTATTGCCCTCCGAGCGGCGCAAACCGATGGCGGGCGGGAAGCGGAGGCGCACCGCGCTGCTCGGCGTGGAAGACGCGGGACGCTGGGCGCTGATCCGGCGCCCGGCGCAGGCAGACGAGCCTGGCCCCGCCCTGCGGCGCGAAACGCTCGAGCAGCTCGCGCGCACGCTGCTCAAGCGCTACGGTGTGGTGTTCTGGCGGCTGCTCGCACGCGAGGCCGAATGGCTGCCGCCCTGGCGTGAGCTGCTGATGGCGCTGCGTCGTCTCGAGGCGCGCGGCGAGATCCGCGGAGGCCGCTTCGTGGCCGGCTTCTCCGGTGAGCAGTTCGCCCTGCCTGAAGCGGTGGGCGTGCTGCGCTCCACCCGCAACGAAGACAAGACCGGCAAACTGAGCACCGTAAGCGGCGCGGACCCGCTCAACCTGGCGGGCATCCTGCTGCCCGGCCCAAAGGTCGCGGCGCTCTACTCGAATCGCGTCGCGTTTCGCGACGGTATCGCGCTAGCGGCGCTGGTTTCGGGCGAGGTCCACTATTTCGAAAAAGTCGATCCGGAGCAGGCTTGGGAGCTCAGGAATCTACTGCTGCGCACGCCAGCGCCTTCCCAACTCGCTGCGCTGCTGCCCTAAGGCACCTTGTCCTCCGTCGGCGTCGCCGCGGGCGCAATTCAAGAATATCCGTATTCCGACCCGCCGCCGATTCTGGTAGCTTGATTTCCCGACGCGACGCCCATCTGGCGCGACCGCATAGGGGGATCTGCACGATGGCTACACCGCCACGCTTCACCTGGCTTGCCGCGCTGATGGCGATCGGCATGGCCGCCGCGAGCACGCCGTTGCATGCGGCTCACGCCGCGGACGGCGCCGGCCCAGCGAACTGGACTAACAACCTCTCGCCAATCGGGCCGGAGGATTGGAACTACCAGCGGGCGGCCCATTTGCTGGAGCGCGCCGGGTTCAGCGGCACGCCCGAGGAGATCCAAGCCCTGGCGGCGATGACGCCGCAGGCCGCCGTGCGCCACCTGGTGCGCTATCAGCCGGCCCGCGCCGCCGATCAGGAAGCTTTCGAGCCGTCCGAGATTTTCGACCCCGGCCTGGACCCCTTCCCCCCCAGCCGGCCGGCCACCACCGACGACGCGAAGCGGCAAGGCGAGGCCCTCGGCGTGAAGGTCAAACCAGCCGGCAACCGCCGCATGCAGCCAGTGGTGAACAAGTTCTTCTATTGGCTGCGCGCCAGCCGCCTCGAGACAGACCGGGTCGCCTACTGGTGGGCCAACCGCATGCTCGCCAGCGACCGTCCTCTGCAGGAAAAGATGGCGCTGTTCTGGCATGGCCACTTCGCCACCAACGAAGACAAAGTGCGCGACTACCGCAAGATGCTGCAGCAGCTCGAGCTGTTCGAGAGGGAGGGCACGGGGAACTTCCGCACCCTGATGATCGGCGTCGCTCAGGGCCCGGCCATGCTCGCTTTCCTGGACGCCGGCGTCAACGTGAAGGGCGCGCCCAACGAAAACTTCGCGCGCGAGATCATGGAGCTGTTCACCATGGGGGTGGGAAACTACTCCGAACATGACATTCGCGAGGCGGCGCGTGCCTTCACCGGCTGGAACTTTCGCGACCTCGCGTTCCAGGTCGATGAGGACAAGCACGACGCGGCGACCAAGACCGTGTTGGGACAAAGCGGCGCATTCGACGGTGTCGCCGTCGTCGACATCATCTTGAAGCAACCGGTCACGGCCGAGTTCATCGCCGGTAAGCTCTACCACTACTTCGTGCGCCAGGATCTGTCGCCCGCCACCCGCAAGGCGCTGGGCGATGTCCTGCGTAGCAACCAATATGAGATCGCGCCTCTGCTCGAGACGATGTTCCTGTCGAAGGATTTCTACAGCCCGGCATCTTACGCGACGCGCATCAAGAGCCCGGTCGAGCTGGTGGTGTCGACCTACAAGAAGCTGGGCCTGCACGAGGTTCCCGGCGTCCCGGACTTCAACGAAACCACCGGCTCGCTCGGCCAGCATCTGTTCCATCCGCCCACGGTGGCGGGCTGGGCCCAGGGCAGAAGCTGGATCACGCCGGGGCTGCTGATCGAGCGCGGCAATTTCGGGCTGGACGTGGTGTTTCCGGACATCACCTACATTCCTCAGGACCGCTACCCCGTGTACCCGACCGGCAACGAGATCCGCGCCGTGCACGAGCGGATCCGGGCCGGCTTCGACATCTCGTCCGCCACCAAGCCCGCGGGCAAAGACGGCGAAGCGGAAATGATGGCGGTATCGAACGCGATGGCCGATCGCGACGAGGACTTCAACACCCGTTACGCGAGCTACCGTGGCTGGCAGATGGCAGTCGAGAAGGTGAAGCCGATCCCGCGCACTGTCGCGCGGCTCGATTTGAGCGCGATGGTTGAAAAGGCCGGCTGCAAGACCAGCGCCGAGGCAGTGGATTACTTTGCCTACCGCTTCTTGCGCGTTCCCTTGGATGCCGGGACGCGCGCGCGCTACATCGAATTCCTCAAGGCGGAGCTGGGCACAGACAATCTGCGCGATGCGGCGACTTACATGGAGGATCCGTTGCGCATGTTGTTGCACCTGATGATGAGCGCACCAGAGTATCAGCTGGGGTGATAAAGCCGTGACCCATGATTCGTGACAGATCGGAGAGAGCAGATGAAGCCATCGACGGAGCGTAACCCTCGCCGTGAGCTGCTGCGCGGAGCGCTGGGCGGTTTGAGCCTGCAAATGACACGCGGGCTTGGCCTGCCCCTACTGTTCGGTCAAGCGGCGCTCGCGAACGCCAGCGAAGTGCGCGACCCGAACCGCATCCTGGTCATCTTCGAGCTGTCCGGCGGCAACGACGGCCTGAACACGGTCGTGCCCTATGCCGACGATACCTACTACCGGCTGCGCCCGCACATCGGCATCAAGCCAAACAAGGTGCGCAAACTCGACCAGCGCTTCGGCTTGAGCCCGGGGATGGTCGGCTTCGAGCGCCTGTACAAGGACGGCAAGCTGGCGATCGTGCACGGCTGCGGCTACGACAACCCGTCGTTCTCGCACTTCACCTCCATGGCCTACTGGCATACTGCGGCTCCCAACAGCGGCGAGGAATACGGCTGGGTGGGACGCCTCGCGGATGCTATCGACCCGGACGCGACGCCCAACTACGTCGTCAACGTGGACACGACGCAGTCACTGGCGGTGCAAAGCCGGCTGCATACGCCGGTGGTGTTCGACGACCCGGACCGGTTCGCGCGCAATACCCTGTACGACGAGAAAGGGATGCTCGACAAAGTTGCCGAAGCCGATCCGGGCATGAGCGCGTCGCGACGCTATCTGCTCGACGTGGCGCGCAGCGCGCAGGATGCCTCCGCACTCGTGCGCCGGGCGTGGGCGAACTACCGTTCACCGATCGACTACGGGCTCGTGCCGCTCAACCTGCCCAAGGTCGCGGCGCTGATCGAAGCCGGCATGCCAGCGCGCCTGTATTACGTCGCCTACCGCAACAACGCGTTCGACACGCACGTGCAGCAGGCCGACCTGCATCAGCGCCTGCTGACCTACGCGTCGGACGCCGTGTACGGTTTCATGCGCGACATGGAACGTATCGGCCGCGCCGACGACGTGACCATGATGATCTTCTCCGAGTTCGGACGCCGCGTGCCGGAAAACACCAGCCTGGGGACCGACCACGGTGCGGCCAATTCGATGTTCCTCGTGGGCAAGCCCGTCAAAGGCGGGCATTACGGCGAAGTGCCTAGCCTCGACAAGCTGGACGCCGGAGATAATCTCGTTTACACGACAGACTTCCGGCGAGTGTATGCGACGGCGATGCAGGGCTGGCTCGGCTTCAGCGACACGCGCGCAGTCCTGCGCGGCGAGTTCGCCCCCTTCCCGGCTTACGCCTAAGGGAAACTAGCACTCAGAATTCCTGACGGTGCAAGTCGGCCGCTGCTTTGGTGAATCAACCCCGCTCATGGATGCGGCGGCGCGCCCCGGCGATTGAGCTGCCGCAGATTTTCTCCGACAAAGCGGAGGCCCGCAGCGCCGTCTGGAAGGGGCTGGTGGCGTGTAAAGCGGCGCGCTTCCCGTTCCCTTTGAAGGGGCGCATTCCCAACTTCGACGGCGCAGACCGCGCCGCGGCCCTGCTGCTCGGGCACCCGCTCTTCGCCAGCGCGAAGTGCGTCAAGGTAAACCCGGACTCTCCGCAGCGCTACGTGCGCAAGGGTCTGCTCGACCGCGGTGTCGTCGTCATCACCCCGACCCCCCGGCTGCAGGGCGGGTTCTACCGGCTGGACCCGGCGCGGATTCCGCAGCAGCACTACTGGGATGCCGCGAGCATGAAGATGGGCGGGCACTGGGGCGAGGCGATGCCGCTCGACCAGCTGCCGCGGATCAACGCGATCGTCATGGGCAGCGTTGCCGTCACGCGCGACGGCTCACGCCTTGGCAAAGGTCACGGCTACGCAGACCTCGAGTACGCCATCCTGCGCGAGCTCGGTCACCCCGCCGTACCCGTCGCCACCACCGTGCACGCGCTGCAGATTCTGCAGCGCTTTCCCACTGCGCCGCACGACGCACCGGTATCGATCATCGCGACGCCGACAGAACTGATAGAGATCGCGCAGCCACTCCCGACACCGGCCGGCGTGGATTGGAGCAGGCTCACTCCCGAGGCGCTCGAGGAAATGCCGGTGCTCGCCGAGCTCAAGCGCCTCAAGCAACAGCCGTTGTGATACTCGATCAGCGCCCGGTCGCCGACGGGAGACTGGTGTGCCGGCGGCGCTGCCCAGAGTATGATTGAGGCGCCGTATGCGTCTGCATCAAGTCAAAATCGAATACGACGCGGAGCAGGACCGCCTGTTGATGCGGGTGTCGACCGCCAGCAGTCAAGAGGCGTTGCTCTGGCTCACTCGCCGCTGCGTCATGCGCCTGTGGCCGCTGCTGGTGAGCTTCGCCGAGTCCGAGCCGCAGATCGCGGCTCGCGCGGCGGATCCGCTCACCAAGCGCGCCTTGTTCGAATTCCAGCACGAGAAAGCTTTGCGTCAGGCGAGCTTCTCCAAAGCCTACGAGGAGACTGACCGTGCGCGCCCCTTGGGCGACCATCCCGTCCTGGTTGCGCGCCTGCAGCGGCGCAAGACGGAGGACGGGCGCATGGTTCTCGGCATGCTTCCCGCGGAAGGCCAGGGCATCTTCCTGACTCTGGATGCGCCGCTGCTGCACGGTCTGATGAAGCTGCTGCAAGGGGCCGTGGAGAAGGCCGAGTGGGGCTTCACGCTCAAGCTGCCCAGCTTGGAGCTGCCCGGGTCGAAGGAAGGCGCTCCGACTTTGAATTGACTGGGCCGCAGCCCCGCGCCTCGCGCACTGCATTACACGCAGTCGGTGTTCAGTAAAGCTTGTGAATCGCGCGGTCCATCAGGACCTCGATGAGCCACGGCTCGTTCGACGCGTGCGCCTGTGCGAGCGCGGGCGCGAGCTGCGCGGCCCGGTCCACCCGCGAGCTGCGGCACCCGAAGCCCCGCGCGACGTCGATGAAATCGACGCCCTGGACATCGCTGCCCGGCATCTCGGCAACGCCCATGCGTGCGCCTAGCGACTTCACCGCCGCGTAACCGCTGTTGTTCAGGACAACGAAGGTCACGGGCAGGCGCAGCTGAGCGGCGCTCCACAGTCCCTGGATCGTGTACAGGCTCGAGCCGTCTCCCAGCACCGCGACCACCTTGCGCGAAGCGTCGGCCAGAGAGATTCCAACCGCTGCTGGCAGCGCCCAGCCCAGGCCACCGCTGGCGCAGGCATAGAACCCGCCGCTCGTGCGAATCGGGACGCAGTCGTGCAGCGCATTGCGATGCGAGGGCGCCTCCTCCACCAGCACTGCATTCTCCGGCATCGTCGCTGCGATCGTGTGCATCGCGAACTCGCCGCTGATCGGATCCAGCGCCGCAGGCGCCGGCCCGCGCTGTCGCGCCCTGGGCGCCGTGCGCTGCACCTGAGAGGTCTGCGCGAGCAGCTGCTCTATTCCAAGCTGGATCGTGGACAGGATGCTCGTGCCGACCGGCGCGCGCGCCGCCTGCTCCGGATCATCGGTCAAGTGAAACAGCCGCGTTCCAGCGGGGGCGAAGCTGCCGCCGGTATGGACGTGGTAGGTGAACACCGGCGCACCGATCACCAGCACGACGTCATACGGCGCCAGACGGTCAGCGAGCGGTTGACGCAGGGGTGGCAGGAATCCGGCGAACAGCGGATGGTCTTCGGGGAAGCTGCGCCGCCCCGACATCGGGCTTTCCCACACCGCAGCGTTCAAGCGTTCCGCAAGCTGGATCGCGAGCGGCCAGGCACCGTCCTGATCCACGGCGGCGCCGACCACCAGCGCAGGATGGCGGCTGGAATTCAGCGCGTCGGCCAAGCGGTCGAGCGCACCCGGATCGGGCGCGAACTGAACGTTCACCTGGCGGGGCTCGAGCGTCTCGGTCTGCACATCCCAGTCGTCTTCGGGCACCGAAACAAACACTGGACCGCACGGGCGTTGCTGGGCGGTATAGACGGCCTGGGCGATCGCCGCCGGCACATCCTCGCCGCGCGCCGGCTCGATGCTCCACTTCACGTACGGGCGGGGGAACTCCGTCGCGTAGCGGGCGCTCAGGAACGGGTCTGTGGGCAGCATGGCGCGGGTCTGCTGGCCAGCGATGATGACGAGCGGCGTCTGGTTGCGGTAGGCGGTGAAGACGCTGCCCAGCGCATGCCCGACGCCGCCGGCCGAATGCAGGTTCACCAGTGCGGGCCGGCGCGTGACCTGCGCGTAGCCGTCCGCCATCGCTACGACGATGCTCTCCTGCAGACCGAGCACGTATCTGAAATCCGACGGCCAGTCGCGGAACATGCGCAGCTCGGTGGAGCCCGGGTTGCCGAACACCGTCGTCATGCCGAATCCGCGCAGAAGGCGGAAAACGGCCTCCCGCACGCTGGGCTTGCTGCCCGTCCGGACCTGCTCGCCGATCCGCTCCGCCTTCACCCGTTCTTGCATTAGGTGGTCTCCGCCCGGCACGAAGCCTCAAGCAGCGGTCACGCGCTGCGGGTTGGCGTATACGTTGAAGCTGCGGCCGCGGGCAAAGCCGATCAGCGTCAACCCTGTTTCCTGCGCCAGGCGGATGGCGAGACCCGTGGGCGCAGAGATGGCGGCAAGCAGCGTGATGCCGACGGTGGCCGCTTTCTGCGCCATCTCGAAACTGGCGCGGCTGGTGATGAGCGCGAAGCCGTGCTCGAACGAGCGTCCCTCGCGCGCCAGAGCGCCGATCATCTTGTCCAGGGCGTTGTGCCGTCCGACGTCCTCGCGCACCACGACGACTTCACCCTCTGGCGTAGCCCACGCGGCAGCGTGCACAGAGCCGGTCTTGGCGTTCAGCTGCTGGCGCTGTGCGAGCCGCGCGAGCGCGTCCTGCAGCGCGCTGGCGGTAACGCGCACACCGCTCGCCACGGCCGCAGGATGCCTGACCGCCTGCTCAATGGTCTCGGCGCCGCACAGGCCGCACCCGGTGCGGCCGGCGAGATTGCGCCGTTGCGCTTCCAACGCTCGAGCGCGTGTTGCATCGACGTCCATGTACAGCGCGATGCCGTCACCCACCCGATCTGTCTCGAACGCGTGGAGCTCAGCCGGCGTCTCAATCACGCCTTCGCTCAAGCTGAAACCGAGCGCGAAGTCTTCCAGATCCGCCGGGGAAGCCATCATCACAACATGCTGGAGGCCGTTGTAGATCAACGCCAACGGCGTCTCCTCCGCCACGCTATCGCGCGCCGCGGTCGGCTGACCGCCCTCCCAGCGCTCGAGCTGCACTTCACTGCAGGTCGCGAGCCATCGCGCGTGATCGTTCATCGGAGCACAAAGCGTATTAGTCGACGCAACCATCCTAGCACGGCCGGCAGGCGCTGAAAGCCTCAGCGCAGTCGCTGAGCCGCCGAAAACACCCCGCACGCGTTGGGCGGAAGAGAGTGGGAGTCGAACCCACCAAGAATCGATTGACGACCCTTGCTGGATTTGAAGTCCAGCCGCCCCACCGGGGAACGCTTCTCTTCCCGCGCACTGCCAGCGCAGTGGATTTTAACCCGCGGCAAACATGCGTTACAGACGTGAGCCACAACGGTGAATGCAGGTAAAAACATCGTCGCATCGAAGTCAAAGCTTGCGCCATGGGAACGCTTCCTGCACGCCATCATTCGCGTCTTGTCCAACTTATGTGAAGCCGGAAACGCCGATGAGTGCAGAGCTCATGCAGATGGATCTACTCGACGAGAGTCTCACGCCGATCTGGATATCTCTGTTCCTCAGCATCGAGATTCCCGACGCTGAGGTACAGCATGCGTATGCCGACGGCAGACATCGGTTCCGCGTTGCGGGTGACGACTCCACATACGAAGTGGATCTCGAACAGCGCGTGCTGATCAAGATGGATTCAGAACAGCTCGCGAACGCGCTCGACTTCGTGGTCGACCGGATTCTTTCCGGAACCGGACCGCGGCGCATGGCCGTGCGCGGCCCGTTCCCCTGCCACGCCGAAGCGGCCTGACTGCAATTTTTTCCTTGCTGCGCTCGTGGCGAGCGGCTGCAGCTTCTTCTCTGCGGTCTGTAGCATTTGCCACATCCCGAGCGCCACGGCACCCGGGCTCGGGACTTCCTTCACGCACCGACCCTATCCGCCTGCCGGGCTTCCCGCCGGCATATGTGCGAGGAGTGTTAAAGCGCCACGCCGCGGGAACGCTTAATGCTGCTTGACAGGTATGACCTTTTACGGTCCACCTTCGTTCAACCAGTGTTAAAGCAGCCGACACGGCACGGACTGGAAAGCAATGTGTGCGAGATCCTGGAGCAGGCGAGGTCAGGATTCCCAGACACCTGGACGGATCGCCATCCGTCCGCCAGTGCGCGCGCGGCGCTTGTAGGAGCTATATCATGAGAGCCATCTCAATCGCACTGCTCTTGGCGCTTTCCTGCGCCGCATTCGCCCACGACAACGATCCGCAGACGGATGAAACGCCGGCGCTGGCCGCGATGCGCTATTGCCAGACCATCGGCGTGCGCGCGGCGTGGGGCGCTCAGGCGCGCTTCCTCGGCGCACCCGCCGTGTTCAAGTACATACCGGAGGCGCCGCTCAAGAAGATGTTCATGGGCGACGCGGAGATTCCGGGCGACGCAATCTATGTGCTCGACACACTCGATCTGGAGCAGCGCCGCCTGTACGAGGAGGTCGCCTTCGGCGGCTGGAAGGCGGCGGATGTGTGGGTCAAGGATGGTAAGGACCGCCCGGAGTTCGAGGTTTTGGCCGCGGTGTTCTACCACAGCTGCAAGCAGGAGCTGACTGTCGGCGCCAAAGACTGAACGCCGCAGTACCCCTCACCCCGACCCTCTCTCGCAAGGGGAGAGGGTGTCTCAATCGCGGAATAGCGCCGGCTGGCGCAAGACATGGGTGTCTTTCACCCGCCGCGTGAAACCCGCGCGGTCGAAGAATTCCAGAATTTGAATGGCGAGCTTGCGACCGGTGCCGATGCGGTCCCGAAATTCAGCCGCGTTGATTCCGCCATTCCGTCCGCCAAGCTCGCGCACGATCTCGGCCAGCGCGGCGACCGCACTCCGACCGAAGTAATGGTCGTGCGCCACCGGATAGACCTCGCCCGTGCGCGCGACGCGCTTGAGCAGCTGGCGCATTGCGTCCTCCTCGAGCAGCAGCGTTCGAGCGAGGTCCCGCACCCGCGGCGGCTGAAACGGCACCCGCTGCAACAACGGACCAACCGTTTCCCACAGTTTGTCCTCCCCGGCCGTCAGTCTGACGTGGTGATTTGGCGCGTGCAGCCAGGGTCCGGTCTGCGCGATACGCCCCTGCGACAGTAATTCCTCGATCGCGGCATCGAACACCGCCTGCGGCAATGCGGGCGCGCCGAGACGCCGCAGGCGCTCACGGCTGACACCGATCATGTCAGCCGCGCGCTCATGCTCGGCCGCCAGCGCCGCCAAGGCTCGCTCCAGAAGCTGAGACCAGGCCGCAGCGGAAGTCGCGAGCAGCGCATCGGGCGGCCCCGCCAAGCGCGCATCCGTCTGCTGCACCAGCGTCTGCATCTGCGACGCGACCAAGTTCCATGTCTGGGCGAATCGCATCACGTCTACGCCGTATGGACTGTGCTTCAGCGCTGCGCGCAGCCCTTCCTCGGGTGTCGAGCGCGCCCAATCGCGCAGCAGCGCGAGGCGCGCCGCCCCACGGCGTCCACGTGTCGGCGGAAACGGATCGAGCACCCTGCCTCCGCCAACGGTTCGCACAGCCGACTGATCGCGCACGACGAAACGGTCGCCGTGCAAAGCGCCGACCGTCCGATCCAGCACCAGCTGCGCCAGACCAGTCCGGCCCGGCTGTAGCACTTGCTCTTCGAGCAAGGCCACTCGACCCATCGCCTCGGCCGCGCCCAAGTGAAAATGCACTGGCGTCCAATGCGCGAGCGGCCGCCCCTCGGACGCGAGCAGCGTCAACTCCACGTCGAGACGCTGCGTGGGTGCATGCACAGCGTGAGCGAGCACCCAGTGTCCGCGCTGCACACGGCTTTTGTCGAATCGGTCTCCCGCCAGATTGAGTGCGCAGCGCTGCCCGGCACCACCCATGGCGGCCGGCCGGTTCTGCGCGTGGATCGAGCGCACGCGCACCTCGCATCCCGGCGGCGACAGCACGAGCGTATCCGCCACCGCCACCTGCCCCGAGAAGACTGTTCCCGTCACCACGGTGCCAGCGCCGGCCAACGTGAAGCAACGGTCGATCGCCAGCCGAAAATGGCCTTCCGGAGAGTGCGGCGCCAGGCGTGCCGCCTCGTGCTCGAGGTGGCTACGCAGAGCATCGACGCCTTCACGCGTGACACTCGACACCGGAAACACCGGTGCACCGGCCAGAGCGGAGCGAGCGAGAAGGGCCTGGGTCTCTGCTTCGGCCTGCGCCGCGCGCTGTGCGCTGACTGCGTCGGTCTTGGTGAGCGCGACTGCACCGCGGTGCAGCCCGAGCAGATCCAAGATCTGGACGTGCTCTCGGGTCTGCGGCATCGGACCGTCGTCCGCCGCGACCACCAACAGCGCGAAGTCGATGCCGGTGGCGCCGGCAAGCATGTTGTGCACGAGCCTCTCGTGGCCAGGGACATCCACGAAACCGAGCACGTCGCCGCCGGGCAACGGCGTGTAGGCGTAACCCAGATCCAGCGTGATCCCACGCGCCTTCTCTTCCGGCAGACGGTCAGTGTCCACGCCGGTGAGCGCTTTCACCAGTGAGGTCTTGCCGTGGTCGATGTGGCCTGCGGTGCCGACGATCATTCGCTGCAAGTGGAGCGCTTGCGCGGGCCGCCGCGCGCTATGATGAGCGCCGCCGAGCGGCCGACAGCGGTGGGTTCGAGAACGATTTCTAGTGTACCGCGCACCATCGTCCGCACGCATGCTTCAGGGAGATCTCCGATGCTGACTTGGGGTACCGCGTATGTGATCAGCGAATGGCTTGTCCGCATCGCGATGCTGGTATATGTGCCGCAGCGGCGCTCGCCAGCCTCTGCGCGAGCGTGGCTGCTGCTGATCTTTTTTCTGCCTGCGCTGGGATTGGTGCTGTACGCGCTGATCGGGCGCGCGTACATTCCGCGCCGCCGCCTGGCAAAACAGGCGCGCGTCATCCAGTTGCTGCAGGCGACCCCCAAGGACCTGTCCGACACGGCACAGGTGCGGATGCCGGTCGAGATCGCGGAGGCAGCCCGTCTTGCACGCAACCTCGGCAGCTTCGACCTCGCTGGCGGCAATCGCGTCGAGCTGCTGGACAACTATCAGGCATCGCTCGAACGCTTGCTGCAAGATATTCAAGCTGCGCAGCACAGCGTTCATCTGCTGTACTACATCTTTGCGGACGACCGCACGGGACTGCGCGCAGCGCAGGCGATCGAGCAAGCCGCCCGCCGAGGCGTGCGCTGCCGCCTGCTGCTCGACAGCGTCGGCTCACGGCAGGCGTTGCGCAAGGTCGCCCCGCAGCTGCGCGCGGCTGGCGTCGAGGTCGTAGCATTGCTTCCGCTGCGTCTGCTGCGCTCCGGCGGCGCGCGCCTGGACTTGCGCAACCACCGCAAGATCGCTGTGATCGACGGCGTGATCGGGTATGTCGGGTCGCAAAACATCGTGGACGACACAGCCAACCGTGGTCTCACCAACGAGGAGCTGGTGGTGCGTGTGGTCGGGCCTGTCGTGCATCAGCTTCAGGCCGTTCTGCTCGCCGACCGCTATGAGGAAACCGGCGAAGAGATCACCGATCGCGCTCTGTTCCCGCCGCCGCGGTTGGGGGGAAGCTGCGCCGCTCAGGTTCTGCCCAGCGGCCCCGGCCACCAGGAGGGGAACACGCAGCAGGTCCTGGTGAGCCTGATCTTCGGCGCACGCCGGCGCGTGGATCTGACCACGCCGTATTTCGTGCCCGATGCGACCTTCCTGACCGCCATGCGCACCGTCGCCGCGCGCGGCGTCGAGGTCAATCTGGTCGCGTCACGCCATTCGAACAAGCCGGTGGTTCAGTTCGCGCAGCAGTCGTATTACGAGGATCTGCTGGCGGCCGGGGTCCGGATCTATCTGTACCGCGGTGCGTTCCTGCACGCCAAGTACACCGCGATCGATGAATCGGCGGCGTTGATCGGCTCGAGCAATCTGGATATCCGCTCGTTCGCGCTCAACAGCGAGGTGAGCCTGCTTGTCTATGACCCTCGGGTAGTGGGAGCGCTGCGCAGCATCCAGGACCGTCACATCGCAGACAGCGACGCGATCACGCTGTCCGGCTGGCGGCAGCGCAGCCCGGCAAGACGCTGGCTGCAGAACATGTGCCGTCTGACGGACACGCTGATCTAAGATTCCCTCTCCCCTCGCGGGAGAGGGATAGGGTGAGGGGGCTCGAGCGAGAGGGCGGCGAGCTGCGCCGCGAACGCTGCTTCGTCCTCCAGGCAGCGCAAGTCGAGCCACAAGGCCTGCTCGGCGACGCGCGCCAGCACTGGAATCGGAAGTTCGCGCAGACGTTGCTCCAAGGCTTTCAGCGCGGTGCCCGAACCGCGGCCGGCCGCAAGCGGGGACACGACGAGAGCGGTGCTGGGCAGTAGATCCATCGGGAGCGAGCCGCTCCCGATCTGACTGCGGCACTCGCGCACATCGACTGACGCCCGCCCTTCCAGCGCCCGCCGCAGGGGCTCGAGGAGCCTGCGCGCAAGCGCTTCGATCTCGGCGGGCGGCCGCGCAAGCAGGCGCAACACGGGAAGACGCTGCGCCAGCGTCTCGGGGTTCCGGTACAAGCGCAGCACCGCGTCCAGCGCCGCCAGCGTCATCTTGTCGACACGCAGCGCACGCTTGAGCGGGTTCTTGCGGATGCGCGCGACGAGCTCCTGGCGCCCTATCACGATTCCGGCCTGTGGTCCGCCCAGCAGCTTGTCGCCGCTGAACGCGACGATGTCTGCACCTGACTGGACGGACTGTGCGGGTGTTGGCTCCCTGGGCAAACCGTACTGCGCCAGGTCGATGAGCGAACCGCTACCGAGATCGACCATCATCAGCACCCCCTGCCGGTGCGCGAGCGCTGCCAGATCCGCTTCCGGCACGGACGCGGTGAAGCCCTGAATCGCATAGTTGCTGGTGTGCACCTTGGCGACCAGCGCCGTTTTCGCTCCGAGAGCCTGCTGGTAGTCGCGCAGGTGCGTGCGGTTAGTGGTGCCGACCTCGATCAGCTTGGCGCCGGCGCGCGCCATGATCTCGGGCAGGCGAAACGCCCCGCCGATCTCGATCAGCTCGCCGCGCGACACGATGACCTCCTTGCGTTGCGCGAGCGTGTTGAGTGCCAGCAGCACTGCAGCGGCATTGTTGTTCACAACCGTCGCAGCTTCGGCGCCGGTCAGCTCACACAGCGCAGCTTCGACGAGGTCGTCGCGATCGCCGCGCGCGCCGGACACGAGATCGTATTCCAGATTCACGGCCGAGCGCATCGCCGTCGCCACCGCCTGGACCGCCTCTTCGGGCATGAGCGCGCGCCCGAGATTGGTGTGCAGCACCGTGCCGGTGAGATTGAACACGCGCCGCAGGGGCGGCTGCGCCGCCGCTTCGAGTCTGCGGCGCAACTCGACAGCAATCCATTGCTCGCCATCCGGCCAGACCGTCGACGGCAAAGCGCCGTCGAGGATCGCGCGGCGCTTGTCGGCGAGCAGCGCGCGCACTGCGTGGCTTACCGCGGGGCGTCCGTGGTCTTCGATCAGCCAAGGAGTGAACGCAAGCCCAAGCACTCGGTCGACCGAAGGCAGCGCTGCCACACCGGCGCGCGGGCTGAGGAGAGATGAAGGATGGGGTTTGTCCAACGCAGCGGCTCCGTGCAGGCAACCGATTGTACCGCCCTCGCCGCCTGGTACGTCACTCGCGGAACGCCGGTCGGCGCCGGCAAGCGACAGCTCTTGAGCTCGCTCAGGGCGAGCCCGGAAGGAACAGCAAGTTCGGGCCGATCCGGTTGTAGCCTTCCTGGTGGACCAGCATGTCGAGCGCGAGCGACGCGAGATCGTCGGCGGCAGGCACCAGCGAGGTGTCCTTCTCCAGATAGAAGATCTTGAGATAGGTCTTGCACTCGTCGCAGCACTCGGCTTTGACAGCTTCACTCGCGGCTTCGATATTGAAATACGAAATGCCTTTGGTCGATCCACACGCCGAGCACTTGACGCGCACCATGTGCCACTCGGACGC